>Ga0181520_10006725_pt1 | contig 17388 bp, 18 predicted proteins | sample PEATcosm2014_Bin_29_FD_132451 | JGI IMG/M metagenome (GOLD analysis project Ga0181520, IMG submission 132451) | Peatland microbial communities from MTU Mesocosm Facility, Houghton, MI, USA - PEATcosm2014_Bin02_30_metaG | ecosystem: Environmental > Terrestrial > Soil > Wetlands > Peat | place... | reverse complement strand
CACGAGAACCAACCGCAAAGTCCGCTCCAAGCGAGTTCGGGATCGAGGCGGAGCAGGTGTTCGAGCTCGGCGGCTGGCGGACTTCCTTGGACGACGTAGCGGTGGCGAAAGTGCCGGCTCCGGAGGGGAAGTGAAACGTCCTTGTCGGTCCGTTCGCCACGATCTCGAACTCGATACGGAAGCCGTCGCAGGACTCGGCGGCTGGCTTCTTCGGATGACGTGGCGACGGCGAGAGTGCCGGCTCCGGAGGGAACTGAGTCGTTGCCGGGCGTGTCGGCGGCACTGGGCCGGCTCGACGAAGCCGCCTGCGACGGTCGGATCGGATGCTTTGCCGATTATCTTGGCTGCTACGCCTGCCGCCGACGCACAAGCGAAGCCACACCGAGTCCGAGAAGTGCCGTGCCGAGAAGCGTCAGGGAGGTGGGTTCGGGGACTGCCCCGACGGTGATGGGTGCTGAGAGGGCGTACATCGGAAGCCCGACGTTTGTCTGGGTATCGAGTTCGGTGAGCCAGACACCTTGGGAGTAGCCGAAGTCTAGGCCGAACGTTGCCGTGCCAGTGGTGCTTCCAAGCGGGTAGACCGGAATACCTGGATTCCCTGTGACGCAGGTGCCGGTCCAAACAGATTCGTCGTTCACGGTACGCACGCCGTACTGATTTATGTAGATGCCGTAGTTAAGGAGATTGCCACTATATAAAGGACAGGCCGATGTGGCTACGGGAACACCGAAGGTGTTGTACACCGGGATCGCCGAGCTAAATGGCGCGTTCGTCTGGGCGGAGACAGTGGCGGTTGAAGCGATCGCGTGCCATGAAACTCCGAGGTTCTTGAGCGTTGCGTCCTTATTCGCTTCCGTCGTAACGAAATTGTTGTAATAGTTGATGTCGGTACTTGTCGCCGCCGTGTAACCAGCCGTCACGAAAGCGATCTCATACTTGGTGCCGGGTGCCAGCCCAGTGGGGAGAATCACATCTGCTCGAAGTTGAGTGGTAATCGAAGCCACGATGGCGGAACAGCCGAAGATGGTAACGAGGGTGGAATGACGGTACGATGAGAACTTCAAAATGGCTTGCTCCTGCGCAGTTGGTTGTGGACACGCTACTGAGAACCGTTACAAGCGAGAATCCGCCCAGGCTGGAACGACAGCCGGGAGGGATTATCGCCTCCAGGTGTTGGATGAGGTCGGCTAGCAGCATGCGAGCCGACTGCGCCCCCAAGAAACGAAAAAACGTCCGCATAAGCGGGACGTTTGGGTATGGGAGCGAATGCTGCCTCGTGGATCGAGCCTAAAGGCTGCTCAACGGTGCTTCTCAAGCATGCCCTGATTTTAAGAATAACGCCGTAAACATGTCAAGCGTCTGGCGTAGTTCCCGTCGGAATTCCCGAAATCGTATCCGCAGAGGGGGTGAGCCGCCCGAAAAGCCCACCCACCTGGGTTACGAAAGACATCGAGCCGCCATCGCCGCCCTCCTCCTCCCGATCGTCTCCTGCTCCGCCTCCGTCGCTCTTTCGATCCGCCTCAGCAGTTCGGGATCGCCCAGCGAGGCGGCATATTCCCTCGCCAACTGCTTGACCTGTTGCACGATCTTCTTGACGACCCACTTCCCCGGACTGCCGAGCGAAGGATAGCCGACCCGCGACTTCGTCTCCTCCCCGTCGAGCCGGGCATCCAGGACGGCAAGCCCAAGCCCTTCGAGCCGCTTCAACACCATCTCCCGGAAGTCGTCGATGACCTTCTCGTCGTCCTCCTGAACGGACTTGGCGGGCAGGTCGTCGGCTGTAATGCCGCCGGGCTCAAACTCCTGGCCGGCGTGTGCGCCACGTTGGCACGTGTTGGGGCGAGGGCAACCATGGCGTAACTTGCCCAACGGCGAGAACAGACGCCACACGGCGCAAACGTGGGCGACGTGGGCTAACGCCAGCGGTCCCCGCGAAGCCCGCCCCGGCTCCAATCAAAGCGACGACATTATTCCATCCGCTCGTTCTAGCCAGGGACTGATATTCATGGGTGCCCATGCTAGGGCTCCGAAGGAAGAAATGTCGGCAGCGGCAGCCCACCGGCGCGCAGTGCGACGAATCTTTATTCGGCTGGGCACAGTGCACGACTTTAGCTAAACCGTTGATACCTCTCAGGTTAGGATACCTGTCGGCCAGTCGCTTCTGGACAGTTCCGCCATAACTGCCGTTGTTTTCGCCAATCGGGAACGGCGGCAATGGCCTGGAGTTGACGTAGGTGAAAGGTGTCGTGCCCTCCGTCAATGCGCGGGAGAAACAACAATTGCTCCTGGATGTCCGTCGCCAACAGCCGTAGGTTCATGATTTGCGTGATCCGAGCACGGGTGACGTGGCCCAGGCGGGCCAGTTCGGCGTAATCGGCTACCTCGCCAGCCTGGATAAGTCGCTCAAAGCGGATCGCCAACGCCATGAACCGCGAGATGCGAGGCACCCGGCCGAGCGGCCGCTGAGGCGCCACGGGTGCGCCCCTGCACATTTCTTTCCGGCTGCCTCGGCCGCGACGTCGAAAATGAATCGTCGACTCGACAGTAATGGGCCTGATCATGCTGCGTCCTCCGTATCCTGGCTGGCCAACTCATCGGCCAGCGTCCTGATCCCATTTGGGTGAAATGTGATCGTCACCTTGCCATTGGCCCCGTCGTAGTCGACCCGTTCGACCAGTAGTTGCACCACCCGGGCCTGCTCGCGCGGCGCGAGCGACTCCCACACCGGATCGAATACCGACATGGCCTTAGCGACCTCGCGCTCGTCAACCAGCTTGTGCCTCAGTGCGATCACCTGCTCGCGAACCTCGGTTGCCCGGCGTTCCGTGACGCGAATCCGCTCCTGGAGGTCAGCCAAACGGGCCGTGGCAGGCGTGTTGGCGTCGTTGGGGGCGATCTGATCGAGGAGTTGCCGGACCTCGCCGTTCCACTTGCCAAGTTCTCGTTCCAGACCACGTCGCTCGGCCTCCAGTTCCGCTACGCGCGACTGTCCCTGACTCTTGGCCTGAGCGATGGTCTCGTTCAATAGCGTCGGATCCTTGCCAATGCACTTGATCTGCTCGACCACGAATCGCTCGATCTCGGGCGCCGGGATCGATTTCGATGGGCAGTTGTCCCAGCCACGCTTCTGGGCGTTGGTGCAGACGTAGTAGCGATACCGCTTGTTGCCCTTGTGCGTGGAATGCGTGGGTGACATGGCGCAGTTGCAGGGCACGCATCGCAGGATGCCCTTGAGCAAGGCGCCGAACTTGTTGCGGACCGGGGCGCCGCCCGTGCGGCCGTTCCGCTGTAACAATGCCTGTACCCGCTGCCAAATGTCATCGCCGACGATGGCCACGTGTTCGCCATCGTGAACCTCGTCCTTATAGGTGAGCTTGCCGATGTAAGTGACGTTTGTGAGCAGTCTATAAAGGCTCGTCTTGGTGAACTGCTTCCCGCCACGATCATGCCCCTTGCGGGTCGTCCACCGTTTGTTCACCCAACCCCGACGGTCGAGTTCCTGGATGACCGGTATCAACGCCTGGTATTCCAGATACAGTTCGAAGATAGCCTTGACACGGACCGCTTCGTCATCGTTGACAGTCAGCTTCGATCCTCGCGGGTCCACGTCGTAGCCCAGCAGGGGCATCCCGCCCGACCACTTGCCCTTGCGCCGGGTCGCCGCGATCTTGTCACGCGTCCGCTCTGAAATCATCTCCCGCTCGAATTGGGCAAAGGATAGCAGGACATTCAGCACCAACCGGCCCATCGAGGTGGACGTGTTGAACTGCTGCGTGACGGAGACGAAGGAAACGTGGTGTTTCTCGAACACCTCCATCATCTTGGCGAAGTCGAGCAGCGATCGGCTGAAACGGTCGACCTTGTAAACCACCACGCAGTCCACCTTGCCGTCCTCGATGTCGGATATCAATCGCTGAAGCGCCGGTCGGTCCACGTTGCCGCCAGTGAATCCGCCATCGTCGTAGCGGTCGGGCAAGCATTCCCAGCCTTCGTGGGCCTGGCTCCTAATATATGCCTCGCCCGAATCCCGCTGGGCGTCGAGAGTGTTGTATTCCTGGTCGAGCCCCTCCTCGGTCGACTTGCGGGTGTAGATCGCGCAACGGACCCGCGGGTTGGCCGGCATCTGTTGGCGTGTTCGTGTCCTGGTCATTTTGCACCTCCTTGACCGCCGAGGCGGAAGAAAAAATAGCCGTTGCAGTGTGTACCGGTAATCACCTTGGCCACGGCGCTGAGCGACTTGTAGACCTCGCCCTCAAACTCGAATCCGTGGGGCAGCACGCGGACGATGAGCGTCTGGCCTTTGTACTCTCGCATGATCTCCTGCCCAGGCAGGGGCAAGCGGCGGTCGGGGGCCACGTTGAGCGTCGCCGTCTTCGTGCGATCGGCCGGGGCTGGGACGGGCCTCGGCAGCTTGGGGGCCGTGGTGCGCAGGTCGGCGTCGTTAGCCAGTTCCTCGGCTCTTTGGCGAGCGCGTTCCGAAATATCACCCTCGGCCAATGCCTGCATCCGCCAGATGACGCGCCGCACCAGCCATTCCTTGTGCCGGGCATTGGTGTCCTCGCCGAACACCTCGGCATACTTGATCCGCAGTTCATTGACGGTCATCCGCTTCATCGCGGCGACCTCTTTCTCAACGTTGAGGTTCATACATCTCTCCTTGTTTTGAAGTCTCGGAAACCGTTAACCACTATGGACACTGAGCACGGTTTCCTCGGAAACCTCAAGGCCCGCTGGGCCAGAATTCAGAGAGTTTTCCCGGCCGAGATTACCGCCGGAAAGTGCCGCCCGGGCATGGAGTCGCAGGACCCCACCGGCCAGAATGGTGGCTACCTCGGAGAGACGCTCGTCAGGCGTCAAAGAAGACGGATCATCGATCGGTCGCATAGGACTCCTCCTTGTGGAGTTGCCCACAGCGACCTTCGCTTGGCGACCGGCGCGCCGTCTGGCATGACAGAATGGTTAACAGCCTCTATCTGTTAACCTACCCGGTGCGAGGGCGAGATGACGAGACATATTGTCGAAAACGCGGCGCGAGAAAGCGAGCGGGATAGGGCAGTTCACTCGTCGCTCAGCTCACCACAGACGACGCACCGGGCGCCATTCCACGCCACGCTGCCACATGTTGGGCAATGGAAGCTGCTGTGAATGTTCGGCCCGATCGGCCCACCACCAACGCCGTAGGGCCCCTTGACTAGTCTGATACCGTCCTTCTCGCTCAGAACCTGAATTAGCGGGGTGAGTTGCATCGGATTCTCTGCGACATCCGCTTCTCGATGCGGTGCATGAAATCCAGCGAATTCGGTGATTGCTGCCTGGATCGTGTCACTGAGATCCCCGGCTGCGTGGGCGCGTTTGATCGTGTTCCATGCCCGGGACGCGGCCTGAGCGCTAACCCGGCTAGCAGCCAATGCTGCTGTCTTCGCTGCCTTCTCCTCGGCAATCTGTAACTCGATTTGTATTCGAGGCGTTAGCTTGAAAACGCGATTCCGTTTCCGATTGTTGCACGGACCGCATGCAGGCAGCCAATTGGCATATGACTGCAAATTAAAATCGGCGGGAAGCCCGAAGCCGTCAAGGATCGGCCCCAAAGTCGCGGGCTCATCGAGTAATGCCTCAGGAATAATGTGATCGACTTCCATCGTCAATAAGTCGATAGGCTCACCGCACATGTAACATTTCTCGCCGTGTACCGTGTACACGGCATACCGTTCTTCATCGCTGAACTGCCGCTTCGCCATGAATAAGTAAGCCCTCGTTGGCTATACAGGGAACCGCGCCACAACGGCCTTGTACCCCGATCAAATCTTCAGTGTTCCCACGGACTTTCCCTTCGGGAGGCAAACCTTCGTGGTGGCCGGAAGATCCTTGTCGTACCTCACTTCAAGCTGTCCGCGGGGGATTTTCCACAATTCCAAGAGCCGTTCAGGGAGGCTTTCTAAGCTGAATGCGCGATACGAAAGCCGCCACGCCGGGTCATCCGCGTCTTCATCTACGGTAATCAACTGTTCTTTGCCCTGACACTTGATGCTGCTAAGAATCGGAGGATCCGATGCGTCAATCTTCACCCGCACCTTCAGAATCTCAGGGGTCTTATTGGGCAGGACCCCGAGGCTACCGCGGTAGGGAGCGAGGACATATTGGATATAGTTGATACAGTTCTCGTATTTTGGAACGGACTGCAAAGCGAAAAGCTCTGAGAGGAACCCGTCCTTAAGTTTCGCCCCCCGGAACTTGCCCTCGCGATCGAAGTAGACCTCGTACAACATGCCGTTCAAAACATGCTCGGCGCTTTCCGCTGGGATCTTCGCCAGCTCTCGCCGCAGGTTCTTCATGATATCCATCGCGCGGTTCTCGCTACCACAAGCACACTGATAGATATTGCGTCCAAGGACAAATGCCTCGTCGGGACTTATTTCTGACCAATCCAGCTTGAAGATTCGGATGACGGCAGGACTCTGCGTATACCAACTATATGACTTCAACGCCGTAACGATCTCCGAGACGGCGTCATCCAGCCTGATCGGAAAGTCGACGTCCGCTCGAGCATATTCGGAGTACGCGAAGTGCATTTCGGTCACGAGCATCACTCCGGAGTCCTCGAGCTTCTCAACGATCTTATCTGCGAACTCCTCGGGCGAGAGCGTAGAAAGGTCAACGTACCCGGTGGTCTTAAGCACACCGGGAACTTCGACAGTCGTATCGAAGAACGCCGGCAGGATGTACTCCTTGTTCTCCACGAATGCTCTCGCCTGCGCGCTCATACGCTCATGGTTCGTCCACAATTTCTCTTTGTACGCTTCTGAGATGAACATTACGGTAAAGAACGCTTGGTTCTGGTACACATCCGAGAGGTACGTGTAGAGGTCCTTACCCCACAGTTTCGTGTCCTCGAACTTGTCATAAAAGACCTTTACGCCTTTCTCTTGCAGGCGGCTTGCCACCTGATCGATGTATTCGCGATCTTCCCCGGCAAACGAAAGAGCGACATGATACTTCTTCATGAGAATGGTCCTGCCCTACAGCTGCGCGAATAGTTCGCTTGCAAAGCGGTTGACCGCTGCCGCCCATTCCCGGACGGTCTGTTTGTTGATGCCGCGTACCTCGTGATCACCACTTCCGCTCACGGTTTCCTGCCTATCGGCTCGGTGGACGATTTGATGACGACGTTCCATCAATGCCTGGAGTTCAGGAAAAGTGGCACACACGCTGGCGGGATCGATACCAACAGATGTCAAGAGAGCAGAAACTTCGCCGGTGTTGTTGTAATTGGAGTGCTCGAGGTGTGCCCGAACCGACTCTTCAAAAAGATCATCCACGGTCCTGCCCCGATATGCCGCCAAATCGCCAAGGAGGAACTTCTTCGGATTCGGGCCGTGGCCGACCAAAGGGATCTCGTTAAGCACGGGAGCAGGAGCAGCAGGGAGTCTCCAGCGTGCTACACTCCGCAGCACATCTTCAAGTGACGCATGCAATAACACAACTGCCGCCCGCAGAATATCGAGGACAGTGACGGATTTCCGACCTGCTCCCTGAGCATCGGGGTGGGACTCGTATGTGCTCACCAAGCTCTCAACTCGGTCAAGGTTGTGTCGAAGGTTGTCTTGGATTCGATCAAGCATTGGTTTGCGATCTCCGGTAGATTCGCCATGTTTAATCATGAGGACACCGGACCCACCTCCGGCATCCTCTCGTCATGCCTTACCGCGCTACCACATCTTGATGGCCACGCAGGTGGGGGATCACCCGGTCGGCATCCCGACGCCCCGGCCTGTGGTTATCCCCGCTGTTCATGGGGTGTTTGGGGGGAAGTCAAAATGGCCATCAAGAGCCACCTCCTTCCTCGGAACCTACCTGCTCAGGCGGCCTTCTGTGCTCGGGCATGTCCGAGAACGCAGCGCCCTTCAGACGGCCCTGATCGGCGTATTGTAGCCGATGGACATGCATCCGCGAATATGCTCGTCGTTCGACGAGTTCCTTGGGGGATCCGAAGGTGGCCGGTCCGAATCGCAGCGTGGCCTACCCTATGGACGATGAGTTGCTTTGAAAGAGCGTGGCTCGGCAATCTTCCATTCGATTTCACATCATGGATCGCCGGCCACGCTGTTCGATGCCATCTTACCCGATTGGCCGCCCGGCGCGAATTCGCTGAACGTCTGGCCGGTTCCTTCCGGCCACCGAACGGAACCGGCTTGTTAACTCCGAGAGGGTTGTTAACCAGAGATTCTGAGAGTTTTGGCCCGAAATTCTAGGGTCCAGAAGGAACCGTGGGGGTTCCTTTCGGAACCTGGACTGTCCCGCTCGAACCGGAGAGTTTCCCGCCGGGGCGAGAATCGACGTAAACCGTTGCAGAAAGGGCGTTAAACGCGAAACGCCCAACCGCCGAAATCTCGGCGTCGGGCGTTAAGTGGATTGGCGTCTAGATTCGCTATTTTACCACAAGCTCCCCGACAAGGACTCGAACCTTGGACTTAGCGGTTAACAGCCGCTCGCTCTACCAACTGAGCTATCGGGGAATGATCTCTCTATGCTAATTCGTATCGGCCAGACTGGCAAGGGAGGCCGGGGGGCAGTCAGGGATTTCGGGATTTCGGGATTTCGGGAATTGGCGATTTCGGTACCAATCCGGGAAACCACCGGTAAGTTCCCGGCAGCAAAGGGCTTACGTCAGCAGATCCGCGGCATCTGCTCGCCCGACAGAAGATCGACCACCCGACTGCCGCCAAAACGGGTGCGAAGCTCGACCGTGCCCGGATGATCGGCCCGGACCACGCCGATCTGGGCCGGCCCCACCGCGGCCGGATGGCGACGCATCACTTCCAGCACCCCTGCGGCCGAGGAGGCCGGCACAAAAGCCACCAGCCGGCCCTCGTTGGCCACGTACAGCGGGTCAAAACCCAACAGCTCGCACGCCGCGGCCACCGGCTCGGCCACCGGAATCGCCATCTCGTCCAACTCGATGCCCACCCCAGCGTCGAGCGCGATTTCATTGAGCGCCGCGGCCAGTCCGCCGCGGGTCAGGTCGCGGAGGCAGTGAATCTGGGCGCCCGTGGCCAGCATCGCGGCCACCAGATCGGCCAGCGGTGCGCAATCGCTTTCCAGCGTGCCCTCGAAGCGTAGCCCCTCGCGGACCGACATGATGGCGATGCCGTGGCGGCCCAGATCGCCGCTCAGCAGGACGGCGTCGCCGGGGACTACGCGGGCGGGCGAAATGTCGATGCCCGGCCCGACCCAGCCCACGCCCGCCGTATTGATGAACATGCCGTCGCCCTTGCCGCGGTCGACCACCTTGGTGTCGCCGGTGACGATCCGCACGCCGGCGGTCCGGGCAGCCTGGGCCATCGAGGCCACCACGCGGCCGAGCGTTTCCATGGGCAGGCCCTCTTCCAGCACGAAGCCCGCGGTCAGATAGGCCGGCCGGGCGCCCGCCATGGCCAGATCGTTGACGGTTCCATAGACGGCCAGTTTGCCGATGTCGCCGCCGGGGAAGAAAAGCGGATTGACCACGTAGCTGTCGGTGGTCAAGGCGAGCAGCGCGCCCTCGACCGGCAGCACCGCGCTGTCGTGAGGGGGCAGTTTAGCCGCCACGTCTACGCGGTGCACGAGCATGTCTGCCGCACCAAATGCCGGCAGAAACATGTCTTCGATCAGCTTGCGCATCACTCGCCCGCCGCCACCGTGGGCCAATTGCACGGTGGCGTGGTCACCGAGCGGGACCGGACAGTTTAAACGGAAATCGTCGTTCATGATATTGCGAAGCCGCAAGCGGCTAATTCCTCTCCCCTATCCTCGCTCCCCTCTCCTCCGATACCGATAATACGCCGCGCAGGCCCCTTCCGAGGAGACCATCGGCGCGCCCAGCGGGCGCTCGGGCGTGCAGTGGACGCCGAAGGCCGGACAGTCGTGCGGCTTCTTGTGGCCTTGCAGAATCTCGCCGGCAATGCACTCGGCCGGCTCTTCGGCCGTGATGGCCTCGACGCCAAAGCGGCGGTCGGCGTCGAACCGGGTATACGGCTCGCGCAGGGCCAGGCCGCTGGCGGGAATCTCGCCGATCCCGCGCCACTTCCGCGGCACGGTCTGAAAAATCTCGGCCATCTGCCGCAGGGCCGGAAGGTTGCCCTCGGGCCGCACGCTACGGGCGTACTGGTTTTCCACCTCGTGCCGGCCGGCTTCGAGCTGCCGGATGCACATCAGCACGCCCTGCAAGATGTCCACGGGCTCAAAGCCGGTCACCACGATGGGCACGCGATGCTTTGCGGCGATCGGCCGATATTCGTCCATGCCGGTGATCGTACAGACGTGCCCGGCGGCCAAGAACGCTTGCACCCGATTGGCGGGCGAATCGAGCACGGCCCGGATGGCCGGCGGCACGAGCACGTGGGAGACGAGCACGGAAAAATTCGTAAGCCCCAGCTTGGCCGCCTGGGCGACGGCCATGGCGTTGGCCGGGGCCGTGGTCTCGAAACCCACGGCGAAGAACACCACCTGCCGCTCGGGCAGTTTTTGGGCCAGGGCCACGGCGTCCATCGGCGAGTAGACGATCCGCACGTCGCCCCCTTCCGATTTCACCGTGAGCAGGTCCTTGTGCGACCCGGGCACGCGGAGCATGTCGCCGAACGAGCAGAAGATCACTCCCGGCTGGGCGGCGATGGCCACGGCCTTGTCGATGATCTCGATGGGCGTGACGCACACGGGGCAGCCCGGCCCGTGGATCAGCGTGATTTCGCGCGGCAGCATCTCGTCGAGCGCGAAGCGGATGATCGAGTGCGTCTGGCCGCCGCAGATTTCCATGATGTTCCACGGGCGGGTCACCGCGGCTCGGATGGCCCCGGCCAGGCGACGCACGGCGTCAACGTTGCGATATTCGTCGAGGAATTTCAAAGGGGCGGAGGAGAAGGGATGAGGGATTTGGAGTTAGGGGCTAGGGACTGGGGATTCGAGATTTGAGATTTGCGATTTCAGATTTGAGATTATCGCTTCGGCATTCGTCATTTCTTCGTCATTTGACTTTCGACATTCGTCATTCCCTATTCCTTCGCCATTTGCTTTTCGGCATTCGGCATTCCCTCCCCGTCCTCGCTCATGGCCTCGCCAATCTCTTCCAAGTAACCGAAGATCTCCTGCGCCTCGGCCTCGTCGATGCGGCTGATGGCAAAACCGACATGCACCAGCACGTAGTCGCCCACCTGGGCCTCGGGCGTATAGGCCAGACAAACGTCCTTGAGGATGCCGCCGAACTCGATCTTGCCCATCGGCGGATCGTCCTGCGGGCGGACCTCCAGCAGCTTAGCGGGAATTCCCAGACACATGGAAAAAACCTTCCGGTTGTTGCAGGGCAAGAAAGACCTGGCCCAGGGCCAGTCCGCCATCGCCCGGCGGGACACGATTATGAGTATACACCGGAAAACCGGCGGCCGACAATCGAGCGCGGAGCCGGTCGCTCAAGAGCGCGTTTTGAAAACAGCCGCCGCTGAGCACGACGGGGAGGCCCGGCGGAGCGACGGCCACGGCCATGTCGGCCAGGGCGTTGTGGAAGCGGGCGCTCAGGCACCCCACAGAAACGCCGGCGGCCCGATCGGCCAGCAGGGCATGAACCAGCGGCTCCCAGTCGATCACAACGCTGCCCGGGGCGTCCTCGCCTTCCGCGCCAGCAGGCCGCAGGGGCAGCGGGTAGGCCGCCGATTCGCTCTCATCGGCGGCGAACTCCAGGGCCATGGCCGCCTGGCCCTCGAAACTGATGACCGGCGGCAGACCGCAGAGGGCGGCCACGGCGTCGAACAGCCGGCCCATGCTGCTCGTGCGCGGCGTGCTGACGTGCCGTGCGAGCATCGACAGCAGGGTGCTAATTTCGCTGGGCCGAAACCAGGCCGCGGCCGGTTCCGCCGCCCGATCGCCCAGAATCTCGAACAGCAGGCCGAGGGCCGAGCGGCGCGGCTCGCGCGCGGCCCGATCGCCGCCGGGCAGGGCGAAGGTGCGCAGATGGGCCGCCCGCTGGAACGTGGCCCCTTCGCACAGCAACACCTCGCCACCCCAGACGGTGCCGTCGTCGGTGCCGTAACCGGTGCCGTCCCAAGAGAACCCCAGCACGGGGCCCGTCAAGCCGTGTTCGGCCATGCACGCCGCCACGTGGGCGTGATGGTGCTGCACGCGTAGGAGCGGAGCATCCCACCCAGCGGCGAGCCGTTCAGCATACCGGGTCGAGGCATAATCGGGGTGCAAGTCGCAAACCACGGCCTGCGGCGTAAGGCGAAAGAACTCCACGAGATCCTGGGCCGCCCGCTCGAACACCTCGACGCTCAGCCGGCTATCCAGGTCGCCCACGTGAGCGCTCATGACGACCTGTGCCGGTTCGGCAGGGTGGGTCGAGCGCAGCGATGACCCAACACTGCTCGACAAGCCAGCAGTGACACCCGACGCGGAGCCTCCGAGGAAGAGGGCCACGGTGTTCTTCAAATGGCCGCCCAGGGCCAGAATCGCCGGCGCATTTTTTGTCTCCAGCGGCAAGTCGATCGGCAACGGGGCGAATCCCCGCGCGCGGCGAAGCACCTGCATGCTGCCGGCGCCAAGCCGGACGATCGAATCGTCGACCGGGCGGACGATCGGGCGGTTGTGCGTCAAGAGCAGGTCGGCAATCGGGCCGAGCCGGGCAATGGCGTCTTCGGTCGCGGTCGCCATGGGTTCCTCGGAAAGGTTGCCACTCGTGCAAACGATCGGCCGCGCGACGGCCGCCATCAGCAGATGGTGCAGCGGCGTATAAGGCAGCATGACGCCCAGATACGGATTGCCCGGGGCCACGCCATCGAGAGGAGAGGGGAGAGAGGAGAGGGGAGAGGACACATTGCTACCGGCGTCGCTTGTTCCCGCCCGCCGGCGCAGCAACACGATGGGCGCTCGGTGCGAGGCGAGCATTCTCGCTTCTTCGTCCGCCAGTTGGCAATAGTGCCGCACGTCGTCCAATGAGGGGAGCATCAGGGCGAAGGGCCGATCCGGTCGCTGCTTCCGTTGGCGGAGCCGCGCGACGGCCGTGGCATTGGTCGCATCCACCAGCAGTTGAAAGCCGCCCAGACCTTTCAGGGCCACGATGCGGCCGGCCAGCAGGGCCTCGACGGCGGCGCCAAACGCGGCGTCGCCCACCGCCATTTCGTTGCCCCGGTTGTCGAGCAGTTGCAAGCTCGGCCCGCAGCGGGGACAGGCGATCGGCTGGGCGTGGAAGCGGCGGTCGGCGGGGTTCTCGTACTCGGCCCGGCACTCCGGGCACATCGCAAAGCCGGACATCGACGTTCGCGATCGATCGTAGGGCAGCCGCTCGATGATCGACCAGCGCGGGCCGCAGTTCGTGCAATTCGTGAACGGATAGCGGTAGCGGCGCTCGCGCGGGTTTTGGATCTCGGCCAGGCATTCGGGACACGTGGCCAGGTCGGCCGGGATGGTCGGCCGCGGGGCCGACGACGCACCGCTACCGCAGATGCGAAACGCGGCGCCGCTCGGCTGGCCGGCCATCGGTTTGGGAACTTGCTCTTCGACTTCGATGGCGTCGATGCGGGCTTGCGGCGGCGGGGCCTGCCGCAGCGCGTCGAGAAAGGCTTCCAATGCGACCCGCTCGCCCTGTACCTCGATCCGCACTGTGCCGGCTTCGTTGCGCACCCAACCACTCAGCCGGCCGCGCTGGGCCGCCTGATAGACGAAGGGGCGAAATCCGACCCCCTGCACGATGCCGCGCACGGTAATGGCCAGGTGACCCACGGACGAAGCTGGTGGCGGAGGATTCACGGCGCGGCCGGACAACGGGTGGAGCGATTTTTCCTGGCGACGGTCGGCGCACAGTCATTCTGAGCGTAGCAAAGAATCTAACGTACTGCCGCCCCACGAGATCCTTCGCTGCGCTCAGAATGACTATTCCGGCTCGTCCCGTTGCCAAAAGGAGTTGTCGGCCCCCAGGCAACTCTGCAACTGGCGGAGACGACCCGATCCCCTTATATTGAAGTCTACGTCCGCCGGGCGGGCGGGTTAAGGGGTGGTAACCGAAGAGGGCCGAACGGATGAGAAAACTTGGCAATGGCAGCCTGGCGTACGGCGTGGCATTGGCCGTCGCCTGGAGCGCCGGCGTCGCGCTGGCGGCCGACCAGCCGCAATGGGGCCAGCGGGACTCGCGGAACATGGTTTCCGACGAGACGGGGCTGCCCGATAACTTCGACCCCGGTACGCGAAACCCGAAGACCGGCGAGATCGAGCTGTCGCCGGGCAGCAACGTCAGATGGGTCGCCCGGCTGGGAAATCAGTCGTACGGTTCGCCGGTGGTGGCCGGCGGGCGGGTGCTGGTAGGCACGAACAACGAGGCCCCTCGCGACCCCAACGCCCAGGGCGACCGCGGCGTGCTGATGTGCTTCGACGAACACAGCGGCGCGTTCCGCTGGCAGCTCACGGCGCCGAAGCTGGAGGAGATCAAGTGGTCCGATTGGTACTACATCGGCCTGACGTCGCCGCCGACGGTCGAAGGCGAGCGGGCCTACCTGGTCAGCAATCGCTGCGAGGTGTTGTGCCTGGACCTGCGGGAAAAGTCGCGGACCGTGTGGCGATTCGACATGCCGGGCGAGCTGGGCGTCCGGCCGCATAACGGCTCGAACTGCTCGATTCTCGTCCGCGGCGACCTGCTCTACGTGTGCACGTCGAACGGCGTGGATTGGACGCACAACCAGGTGGCCAACCCGAAAGCCCCCTCGGTCATCGTGCTCGACAAGCAGACCGGCAAGCTGGTGGCCCGCGACCAGTTCGGCATCGGCGCCGACATCATCCACGGCCAGTGGAGCTCCTTGGCGCTGGGCGTGGTGGCCGGCCGGCCCCGCTTGTTCTTCGGCGCCGGCAATGGCTACCTGTACGCGTTCGACGCCCTCGGCAGCGATATGCCGCCGGCCGACGGCACGCCGCGGCTGTTGAAGGCCGTGTGGCAACTGAACGGCCATCCGCTCGCGCAAACGCAAGATCACCCGGCGCTCGAGCACTGCCACAACACGCATTCTTACGAGGTCACCGGCTCGCCCGTGTTCTATCGCAATCGCGTGTACGTGGTTTTCACCCAGGAGGCGTTCCACGGGCTGAAGGACGGCTGGCTTGGGTGTCTCGACGCCACGCGGTCGGGCGACATCACGCGGAGCGGCATCCTCTGGTCGTACGACAAGATCGCCGCCAGCATCTCGACGGTGGCCATTCACGACGGGCTGGTCTACGCCGCCGGCTTCGACGGCCGGCTGCACTGCCTGGACGCCGAAACCGGCCGCTGCTACTGGGTGCACGAGGCGGGCAAGCCGATCTGGGGCTCGCCGCTGGTGGCCGACGGCAAGGTGTATCTGGGCACCGGCTCGCAACTGTTCTGGGTGCTGGCCGAAGGCAAGGAACTGAAGGTCATCCGCCGCATTCGCATGCGGGACGGCGTCTTCACCACGCCCACCGCCGCCAACGGCACGCTGTTCGTGATGACGAACAAGCACTTGTACGCGGTGGGGAAGAGGGATTAGGGGCGAGGGACTAGAAGGTGTGTAACGATGTCCCCTCTCCCTTCGGGAGAGGGCTAGGGTGAGGGCAGGCTGCTCTCGAAAACCGTCTACCGCGCCCTTCGCCCGCACTTCTCCGCCAGCCAATCGGCGACCTCGGCAATGCCGTCGCCGCGGACCGCCGAGACCTGAAACACGGCCGCCTCGGGCGCCAGCCGCTTCACGTCGGCCGTGATCCGCTGAGCGTCGAAGTTCAGATACGGCAGCAGGTCGATCTTCGTAATCACCAGGGCCTGGGAGCCCTGGAAGATGGCCGGATACTTGACCGCCTTGTCGTCGCCTTCGCTCGTGCTGAGGACCACGATGCGCAGGTGCTCGCCGAGATCGAAGCCGGAGGTGCACACCAGGTTGCCCACGTTTTCGATGGCCAGCAGATCGATCTCCCGCAAGTCGAGTTCCTTGCCGGCGGCGGCCACCATGTGGGCGTCCAGGTGGCAGGCGCCGTCGGTGTTGATTTGCACCACGGGCACGCCGATGGTTTCCATGCGTTCGGCGTCGATCGATCCGGCGATGTCGCCCTCGATGACGCCCGGCCGGAGGCGTCCTTTGAGCTGGGCAAAGAGGGCTTCCAAGAGCGTGGTCTTGCCCGCCCCCGGCGAGCCCACCACGTTCAGTGCGAAGACGCCGGCGGCCTCCAGCGCCGCGTGATTCTCCGCGGCAAGCTGGTCGTTCATTTTCAGGATTTTCTTGGCGGCGACGATTTTCATCTCACTCCTCAATTTCAATGCTTTGCAGCAGCAGGTCCCGGCCGCCTTCGATAATGATATCCGTGCTGGCGCAGCGGGGACACTCCACCACCAGGTCGTCGATTTCCGATTGTGCGTGGCAGGCGCGGCAGTTGCAGACGGCCTTGGGCTCCCGGATCACGAGCTCGGCACCCTCGACCCGCGTGCCGGGGGTGAGCAGGCCGAAGGCGAAGCGGACCGACTCACCCAGAACGCCGGACAACCGGCCGATGCTCAACTCCACGCGCAAGACGCGTCCCGGTTGACCGGCCCGGTCCAACTCTTGCCCCACCTGATCGATCAGCGCCTCGACGATGGCCAACTCGTGCATACGGGTCTTCTAAATCGCCTCACCGCCGCGTTCGCCGGTACGGATGCGGATGCAGTCCTCCAGGGGGAGCACAAAAATCTTGCCGTCGCCGATTTCGCCGGAAGGGCCGGTGCGTCCGCCGCGGACGATGGCGTCGATCGTCGGCTCGAGAAACTCCTCGTTGACGGCGATCATCAACTGCACCTTGCGGAGCAGGTTGACCGAGAACTCGTGGCCGCGATAGGCCTCGGTCTGGCCGCGCTGGCGGCCAAAGCCTTGCACGTCCATCACGGTCAGGCGGAAGACCTCGACGTCGGCCAGGGCCTGTTTGATAGCTTCCAGGCGGTGCGGCTGGATAATGGCGATAATCAGCTTCATGGGGCGCGTTCCTTATTATCGGGTCCTGCGCTGCTAATGGAACGAGGGCGAATGAAACGAGCCCGTTTTCCCGGTCGAGAACGCCGAAACTGTTCCACAATCAACCACGGAACCAATAGGACCAGTTCATCCTACCCTTTCGGGCGCGGTCTCTCCAGTACCCGGGACCACGATGGAAACGCATCACCGCGACTCGGATGATCCCCCTCGTTTGTGTGGCGTGTTGCACTGGCAAGATAGGCAAGGATGATCGAGTCCCGTGTTGCCAGTGCAAACAGGGCGATGGCCCGCGTTGGAAATGCTTTTGGGGTAACAGTATAGCTTCCCAACCCATGAGTTTGTCACGTGCCTGCGTTGGTGGCAAGGCGACGGGACGTTGCGGTGGGCGCGAGGTGCGGCTTCTTGGGGGGCGGTGTGGCATCGCGGGGTG
>Ga0181520_10006724_pt1 | contig 17389 bp, 10 predicted proteins | sample PEATcosm2014_Bin_29_FD_132451 | JGI IMG/M metagenome (GOLD analysis project Ga0181520, IMG submission 132451) | Peatland microbial communities from MTU Mesocosm Facility, Houghton, MI, USA - PEATcosm2014_Bin02_30_metaG | ecosystem: Environmental > Terrestrial > Soil > Wetlands > Peat | place... | reverse complement strand
CCGACCCAGACTCGGCATTCTGGGCCGCGACCGACACGATGACGTCGTTGGAGCGATCGTGGTGATGCGGCGCACCGAGCAGACTGCCGACATGATTCCCAAGGTCGAAACGGCAATCGAAAAGCTAAATCATGATGGGAGCCTGCCACCGGGCGTCCAAGTTGTTCCATTCTATGATCGCTCTTCACTCGTGGCCCTCACCACGCACACAGTTTTGCACAACCTGATATTTGGATGTTTCCTGGTCTTCCTGATTCAGTGGATTTTCTTGGGCAATCTCCGCAGCGCGACTATCGTGGGTTTGAACATACCGTTCGCGCTGTTCTTCGCTACTATTTTTCTGGTGCTTAGGGGGGAAAGCGCGAACCTGCTGTCTGTAGGGGCTGTGGATTTCGGCATCATTGTGGACTCGGCAGTGATCCTCGTCGAAAATGTTTTTCGCAATTTTCAGAAAAGCCCGGAGGAAAGGCAGGGTTTGCTACAACAGCTGGCGGCAGGTCACTGGGGACCCGACCCGACGCAAGACACAGAGGGCGAGCATCTAGCGCCAGGCCATGGATGGACGGATCGTTTGCGGCTGATTTTGATCAGCGCGATCCAGGTGGACAAGGCGGTTCTATTTTCGGCGCTCATTACCGTGGCGGGTTTCGTGCCGCTGTTCACCATGCAGGGAGTCGAGGGCCAGATTTTCGGCCCGATGGCGCGCACCTATGGATATGCGCTGGCGGGGGCTTTGCTGGCAACCTTCACGGTCACGCCCGTGATTGCGTCCATGCTGCTGCCGGAGCGTGTGAAGGAAGTTGACACGAAGGTTGTGCGCCTGTTGCATCGGATTTACACGCCCACGCTTCATTTTTCGCTGCGCCACCGCGTGCTTGTGGTGGGAATCGAGCTTGCATTATCTCTGGGAACATTTTTTCTGATTGCGCCGCGGCTTGGCAGCGAGTTTCTTCCGCACCTGGAGGAAGGCAATTTTTGGATTCGCGCTTCCATGCCGACCACGCTTTCGCTAGAAGACGGCGAGGCGGCCTCGCGAAAAATGCGGGAGATTCTGCTAAGGCATCCCGAAGTGATCACCGTGGTTTCGCAGCATGGCCGTCCAGACGACGGCAGCGATGCTTCACCATTCTCAAATGTCGAATTGTTCGCACCGCTCAAGCCTTTTGACCAGTGGCCGAGAGGCGTAACCAAGGACAAATTGACTGATCAAATTCAATCGGAGTTTAACAACGAGTTGCCGGGCGTCGTCTTCAATTTCTCCCAGTATATTGAGGACAACATCGAGGAAGGGATCTCCGGCGTCAAAGGCGTAAATTCGGTCAAGATCATCGGCCCTAACCTGGAAGTCTTAACTCAGCTAGCCAACCAGGTGCGGGACCAGATGAATCAGGTGCGCGGAGTTGCCGACCTCGGCATCTTTCCGGTCCTGGGACAGCCGAACCTAAACATCAAGGTGGATCGCGCGAAAGCCGCGCGTTACGGGCTGAACTCCGGCGATGTGAACTCGATCGTTCAAGCGGCGATGGGAGGAGCAGTTGCGACAGAGGTTCTGGAGGGCGACCGGCAGTTCGATTTGGTCGTCCGTTATACGCCGGAATATCGCGACAGCTTCCAAACAATTCGCAATATTAAGGTGGGCTATCAAACCGCGAGCGGTGCCAATGCCTATATTCCGTTGAGCGAACTGGCCACCATCACCTTGGATACAGGAGCCGCGTGGATTTATCACGAAGGCGTGCAGCGTTTCATCCCGGTGAAGTTCAGCGTGCGCGGGCGCGACCTGGGCGGCACCGTTGAGGAGGCTCAGAAACGAATCGCGACGAACGTGAAACTTCCGCCGGGATACCGGCTGGTTTGGGCCGGAGAGTTCGGAGATCTTCAAGAGGCCAAGAAACGCCTGGAAATTATTGTGCCGATCAGCCTGGTGCTGATCATCGGGCTGCTCTACACCTTGTTCAATAACCTGCGCGACTGCCTTCTGGCGCTCGCAGGCATCCCAGATGAGATTGTTGGCGGCATACTCGCGCTGTATCTCTCCGGACTCAATTTCAGCATCTCGGCCGCAATCGGCTTCGTCTCACTCTTCGGGGTGTCGGTTATGGACGGCATCCTAATGATTACTTTTTACAACCAGGAACGGCAACACGGCTTCGCGCCCGAGGAGGCGATGTTCCGCGCTGCCTCCACGCGGATGCGCCCTTTGCTGATGACGGCGCTTTCGGCCTGCATCGGCTTGCTTCCCGCGGCAATATCCACGGGCATTGGCAGCCAGGTACAACGTCCGCTGGCCACTGTGATCGTGGGCGGAATGCTGGTTGGTCCCATCATGCTGCTCCTGGCTGTGCCCGCGCTGCGGATGATATTTCTGGAGCCGCACCATCGCGCACAGTCAGGAGCGCCAAAATGAGGGCTGCTCGCCTTATTTTTCTGATTCTCGGATGCGCGGCGGCTATCAGTGCAACTGGAGCAGCCCGAGCCGTTACAGCATCCCAACAAGCGCCTTCTCGGAGTGCTGCGGATACAGTGGGCAATCGTTCGCGTGAGGCCGATCATGCTGTTCCGGCTGGCGACCCAACGCACAGCGGAAAAACTCCAGATGCTCAACAAAGCCATCCCAAAGTTTCAGGCAAGAAAGCACCGGCTGCCAACGCGAGCCTGAGCAAACCGAGCCGGCGCAACGAGTTTACGAAGAAGCGCGAACGGTCCGCGTCCGAAGATTCTAAAAATTCTCATGGTCCTGGTTCAGACAAACCTGCGGGCGCCGCACAGAACGGATTAGCCCGAAATGAAACCGTCAACCACGCGCCGTCACATCGCGCGCCGAGTGCCGTCAGGCCCGCCGTGCCAGCGCTTAGCACTATGCGGCATCGAGGAGCTAATCCCGCGATCGTCGGCGGAGCAGGAAATTCAAATACCAGAAATACCACGGCGCTCGACGGCACGCATATGAACCGCGGGCACATAGGAAATTAATTCGCATGGTGCTCACTCACAAATCGCGCCTCGTCTCCATCATCGCGGCTTTCCTCCTGTTGTTCGCGGCAGGTTGCGCGGTCGGGCCTAACTTCAAGAAGCCTGCCGCTCCGAATGTCACCGGCTACACGCCGGCTCCCATTTCGACGACCAGCAGCACGGCGAACGTCACAGGCGGAGAAGCGCAACAAATCATTGACGGCCGCGACATTCCGGCAGAGTGGTGGACACTGTTTCACTCGCAGCCGCTCAACGATTTGATTGAGCGCTCGCTCAAAGCGAATCCAAATCTCAAGGCGGCACAAGCTGCGTTGATCGTCGCGAGAGAGAACGTACTGGCGCAACGCGGAGCTTACTATCCCACTGTGACCGGCGGCTTCTCGGCAACGCGAGCGAAATCGTCGAGCAACGTATCGCCAGTGACCAACACGAACGCTTTCAATTACAGCTTCTACACGCCGGAAGTCAGCGTCTCATTTGTTCCCGACGTTTTCGGCCTGAACCGGCGAACCGTGGAGTCATTGCAGGCGCAGGATCAACAAGCACGCTTCGCACTGGCCGCAACGCACATCACTTTAAGCGCAAACGTGGCCGGCGGAGCCATTCAGGAAGCTTCGCTGAGGGCGCAGATAGATGCAACACACCAGCTGATCACCATCGATACCGATGAGCTGGAAATTTTGCGACACCAGTTTGCGAACGGATATGTGAGCAGGCTCGACGTCGCGGCGCAGGAATCGCAGCTCGCGCAAATCATCGCTACACTGCCGCCGCTGCTGAAGGAGTTGGCGCAACAGCGTGACCTGCTTGCTGCGTTATCGGGAGGCTTTCCGAGCCAGGATCTGCCTGAAAAGTTTGAGCTTTCCAGTTTGCAATTGCCGCAGGAATTGCCGCTGAGCCTTCCTTCGCAGCTCGTGGAGCAGCGGCCGGACGTGCGCCAAGCCGAGGAGAACTTTCATTCGGCGAGCGCGCAAATTGGAATTGCGATCGCGAATCGGCTGCCGAATTTCGCGCTGACCGCTGACGCCGGCAGCATGGCGGTCGTCCTCGGGCATCTGTTCGAACCAGGCACGGGTTTCTGGGACGTAGGCGCGAGTGTCGCGCAGCCCATTCTTGATGGAGGCACCCTGCTACACCGCGAGCGTGCCGCAAAAGCTGCTTATACTGAAGCCGCCGAACAATATCGCAGTACGGTGTTGACCGCGTTTCAGAATGTGGCCGACACGCTGAACGCCTTGCAACAGGACGCCGACGCCTTGAAGGCCGCGGCGGAGGCAAGAGATGCCGCGGCCGTGACGCTTGATCTTTCAAAGAAGCAGTATCAATCCGGCTACGCAAATTACTTGGCGCTTTTAAGCGCCGAGCAAGCGTATCAGCAAGCCGTGATAAATCTCGTTCAAGCACAGGCCAACCGCTATGCCGACACCGCTGCGCTCTTTCAAGCCCTCGGCGGCGGATGGTGGAACCGCACCGATATTCAAAAAAACTGATGCGCTCTTCCCGCTGCTTGGCTAGTAGCACGCACCACGCAAAGAGTTCAAAAGGCGCGCCAACATTTCTAAATCTCGACGAGCCCTACCCAAAGGAAATACTCACAATTCTAATTTGGGGCTCGGATCGCGAGAGGTTTTGCGCGTGTGCGTGACAGCGAAGACAGCGAGCTGTCGGAGCCGGCCGGAGATTGTGGCTACGGAACGCGGACAGATTGAAATTCAAAAATAGAAATGCCGACTCCAAAATCTATCGACGCTAAACTGCATCTCACCCCACACTCATCCGAAGGTTGCGCATTTTCTCAGAACCTACTGCGAGTGCCTTTCCAAACTCGCGTTGAGCTGGACTTCTGACCCAGTCTGCACCGTGATCTCTTTCGACCAATCCGTATAGCCAGACAGCTTTACGGTGATGGTATGCTTTCCGGGCGCAAGTTTGAGCGTCGCAGGAGAGTTCCCGACAAAATCATCGTCCGCATATACATCCCCTCCAGTCGGGTTGGAGGAAACGTTCACGGTCCCTTTTGCTGATTCTGCAGAAACGTTTTCAGCCGGCTTACCTTCCTTCGGGCTCTGCTCGGTCGTCTTCTCTTCTTCCTCTTTCGCCACTTGGGTCCGAATGCTCACCGGAACATATTCCCGGTCCTTTTCAGCGACCGACACTGGCGCGCCTGTAACGCCTTGAAGCGCAACCAGGATTGCACGGTAGTTGTCCTTGTCACCCTGCAACAGAATGCCCCCGGTTTTGTCGCCTGGAAGCGTGTACTGAATTCCGATGAAGTGGAGGCGAGTCTTGTGAAGCAATCCGAACAAAGCGATCGGAGAGATGAGTATGGCCAGGGCTATCATTGTTCCGACGCGCCGGTGCGCCTCTTGGCCGTAGCTCAACGAAGTGACAGTCTTGGGCGGGATCTCGAGCTTCTTACCGTCTTTCAGGGCCAAGGTAATCATGTCGGAGGTCACGGTGAGCTGGTTATGCCAGTCCTTGGGATCAACTTTCGAGTCCACCGATCCGCCGTTGTACCGAATCTTATCGAACGAATTGCCCTGCGCCCAAGCTGCCACGGCGCAACACAACAGTAGGGCAAGGAGCCTGCGCTGAATTTGCATTGCACCTCCACAAAAGCGTTCAAGGAGATAGGAAATCGGATAACTCGATGAGGACTATACCAGAAAATAATATTGTCACTTGTCGCTTGTGCTCAATCAGAGAGCATGGCGCGCCTCCGCACCAACGCAAATGGACGAAGCTCGAGTGGTGTACAGCCACGAGTGGAACGGGAACCGAGAAATTTCCGGCCGCCCTAGAGTCCGATTTCAGGACTTTTGCGTCGCGGAGAGGCATCAAGGTTACGCTTGCAGGCGCCTCGCTAGAGGTCGGCAGCACGGCGTAAAATCGAATCGTTTCAGGAATTGCAATGATCGGCACTCTCCCCGTGAAAGCCCGGTCCAGCGGCCGGTCGAGTCGCGAAACGAAATCCTATGCGTGGGCCTTGCAAAACGCACTCGCAGAGGCTTTGGGTGGCGTAACTACCCCCAGTCCGCCCTGCGAATGGTAGCTCGTTGCTCTAGAACTGGGCTCAAACAACGGCACGTCGATGTTTTGTGTCAACGCAGAAAGACGTCATTCGCGACTCGCCATAACTGACGCCCTGCCCGCCGTGCTGAGTCCGCCCGGCCACCAGTTCCAGTCGCCGGCAATACGAAGCAGAGCCGGACCGATCACGATACGAACGAGCGTCGCATCAATTAACACCGCGACCGCCAACGTAAATCCGATCATCTTGACCACCAGGAAATCTCCGAAGGTGAATGCCGCAAATACCACGATCATGATGGCGGCGGCGCTCGTAATCAGGCCCGCGGTTTTAGCAAGGCCCTCCGGGATCGCATCCATTTCACTCAGTCCGCTCCGTCTGGCTTCCAGAACGCGCGCGACCAGAAATACCTCGTAATCCATGCTTAACCCGAAGACGATGGCAAAAGCGACGATCGGGACAAGAGGAAACACGCTACCGGTTCCCCCATGAACTCCCAGGAAGCTGCTTCCATGTCCGTCTTGGATAACGAAAACCAACGCTCCGAAGGACGCCGCGACCGAGAACAGGTTGAGTGCAATGGCCTTCACGGCGGCGAAGATCGATCGGAAGCCGCAGAGCAGAGCAAGGAGCGTTCCCCCCACTACTAACGCCATTACGGACGGAAAGCGGTCTCTGATAATCGTTTCATAGTCGGCGTTGAGCGCCGGGATTCCTCCAACGAGAAGGGTCGCGCCAGGCACTCCGGTGAGAGCTGCCGCGCCGGTCTTACGCAGCTCCCGCACCCAGTTGACCTGGTCGCGCAACGAGACCGAACTCGCGGGTAACACCTCAAGCAGCGCCGCTCGTCCGTCACTACTCAGGAAGGTTCGACGCGTCTCCCGCGAGAGGTCGGGGAGGGAAGACCGGTTGCTCTCCGCAATCGTAGTGATAGAAATCACCCGGTCAGAGCGAGGGTCGCTCGCGAGGCGCTTGGTGAGACGATCCAGCGCATTCCACCCCGCATCGGTTTGCGCGATGGAATCTGTTGGAAGTTCGACAATGACGCGCAATGATTCAACAACGCCGCCCCGATCCATCCGTTCAAGGGTGTGCAGCGCATGGACCGATTCCGCCGCCGGCGGAAGCCAATCCCCTCGGGGGACGCTGGTGTCCAGTCGTCTGACCTGCCAGGCGAGCAGAAGCAAAGGAGTACCTGCCACAAGGAGGGCAAGCCAGGGATGCGCGACGATCATTTTTCCCCATTGCCGCCAACGATTTCCCGTGCGCGCGGCCCGGTGCGCATCCAACTTTGGAGTAAAGGGCAATCGGCCAAGATCAATCCGCGGACCGAGCAACACCAGCAGTGCCGGGACCAGGGTATTTGTAAGCAACACACTCATTCCCGTGACCAGAAATCCCGCGACACCGATGGAACGGATCTCGCTGATCGGAACCGTCAACAGGGCTAGAAATCCAATGGCTACCGTTGAGGCTGAAATCAAGAGTGTGCGTCCTGCCTGACGTGCCGCGATCAACCCGGCCCTGGGTCCGTCGTTCCCGGCGGCAATCGCTTCCCGGAAGCGGCTGATCATGAGCAGCGCGTAGTCGATTCCCAGGCCCAGGCCAAGCATGGTGGCCAAATTCTGAACCAGAATGGACAAGTGCCAGCGCTGGGCCAAGAACCCTGTAATCGCCAGGGTGGTTGCTATGGCAAGCTGGCCAACCGCCAATGGAATCAGGGCGGCGATCAGGCTTCCAAAAGCCACCAACAAAAGAGCGAGGGTCGCAGGGATGACCAGGCTTTCGCCGCGATGCACGTCGGCGGCGCTCGCTTTCCGAATATCGAAATTCAGTGGAATCTCGCCTGTTAGTTCGATCTTCACCGCAGGATAACGGCCGCGTAGTTGATTTTGGAGCGCGCTTGCCAGCTGATGAAGCCCGGGAACGAGCGATTCGACTGGACCGCCGGTCGAGGTGAGTCCCACCAGAACAAACGTTCCCCCTTCCCGGCCCAGAAAAATCGGATCGCGCAACTCGAGATAGGACACCACTCCCGAAACGCCGGGCTGCTCTCTCAGTGCTGCCACAATGGTTGCTAACGATTGCCCGCCTTCCTCGGAATCAGCAGGCGGGAGTCCCTCGATTACCAGGACGACGCGGTCCACAAACGGCGAACGAAAACGGGTAGACAGTTCCTCCCGGACAATTTCAGCCTGGCTCCCTTCGACCCGGGTTGCGGTCTCTAGGCGGCGCTCCGCGTGGAAAGAAAATGGAAGAAGTGCGATGGTTGCCGCGAGGACGATCCCCGACACCAAAAAACGGCGCGCAAGCATAGCCACAATGATGTCATATCTCCCAGAATCGTCGTCAGCAAAACTCTACGGTGACGCCTAAGAACCACACGGACGAAATAGGTTCCTACGTTTGCGGTCCGTTTCGCGAGTTTACATCTGCGCAACACTCACTTACCGAGCTATCTGAATCTGCTAAACTTTGCCCCATCGAATCAGGAGGTTCAATTCGTACCTTACTTTTGCTCGGACTGCTTGCCGCCATCCAACCTGGAGTAGCAGACCCGCGCCTTGGCTCCTGGACGCTCGTCTCTGCGCAGTCGAACCTGGATCCTCCCAACCGGCTCTCCATAACACCTCTGCATGACGGGGTGCACGTAGTGGTTTCAGGCGAAACCCATCTGGATTTCACTGCGAATTGGAACGGGCACCAATCGTCCGCGCCAGGCAATCTCGCGTTCAACCAAATTGAGTTGCGCAGGATCGATAAGCGGCAGGCGGAGGTCAAGGAGAAAAAGGATGGAGCTGTGGTGGCGACGATTCGCGAAAAAATTTCCAGTGATGGCAACGAGCTAACGACCACAACTGCGACCGCGGGCCACGCCGATAAGGTCACCGTATGGATGCGCAGCGGAGGTGCGAAGGTCGCGAATGACTTCTTCGCAGGCGAATGGACGCAAGATCTCAGCAAGACTCGTTTGCGGCAAGGTTTGTTGCTCAAAATCGAGCCGGACGGAAGCGGCGGGATCCGTTTTCTGGGCGACTTCAGCTATACCGCCCGATTCGACGGGAAACAATACGATCTGAAGAATTCGCGCAACGATACCGTGACGCTTGAACTTGTGGATCCTCATACGGTGGATGCGAGCTACTGGCGGGACGCTCAAGTCACGCAAAAAGATAGGTGGGTGGTTTCCGCGGATGGGCAGCAGATGACACTATCCACCACCGGCACGCTGGAAACGGGCCAGCGGCTGACGGAGAAGCTCTCGTTTAAGAAGCAGTAGCGGAGATTGCATCTGTCCAGTCCGCAAGCCCGTCGCTCGGTGACACGGCGTTGACCTCACGAGCCGCAACCGAAATGATCCCCTTGCGATACATGAATTTCAAAATGCCGTTAACCGTATCCTCCAGAGACGGATCTGCTTTGCCCCACACGGAGGCATCGCGGGCCTTTTGATAAGAAGAGCTGTCGTAGCGTTTGAACTCCATCGCGGAGATGTTGTCGACAGAACCCACCAAAAAATCCAGCAGCGGAAACAGCAGATCTTCCTTGCGGCATCTGCGGATCAGCTCGGGAACAAAGTCAGGGAGCCTAAATGTTTCGAATTGCCGGCCAGTCGCTTTAGTAATGAGCCTAGTGATATCCATCATGTTCGAATAATCATCGCGCGTCACATGGTACGTTCTATTCGCGGTACCGGGAGTGGTAGAGATCGCTACGATGTTGTTCGCCACAATGTCCGCCGGGACAAAGCTGACCTGGTTGAGAGTATCAACGCCAATGCCGTGATTCACCATGAAGGCAACTAAGCGAACGGCGATATCGAAGTTGTTGCCTCCGCCCGTGACGGATGGACTCACCAGAGCAGGCCGGAAAATCCGCGCGGAAAGTCCCCGGCTGCGCGCATCGACCACCACCTGTTCGGCCACCCATTTCGATTGGCTGTACCCAAAATCGAGCAACTCCATATTCTCGTTCAGGTCGGTCTCATTCAGGACGGATTTAACCGCCCAGCCAAACACGAAGGTAGTCGAGACATAATTGAATTCTTTGGGCCTTCCCTCGAACGCCAGCCTTACAACCTCATTGGTTCCCAGCACGTTCGCGTCACGCATCAGGTCGTAGTTGAACAGGTAGTTCACCGTGGCACCGTTGTGGAAGACCGTGTCGATTTCACTTGCGAGAAATTCCCACTCGTCCTGCGTCAGGCCCAGCTTCGGCTGCCCTAGATCTCCGCAGACGGGGATCACTCGAGCTTCGAACATCTCGATCAGACCCACGTCGCAGGGTCCGATTGACTCCATCGCGTCCCTCAGTCTCTGCTTGCCTTGCTTTTCGTCGGAAGACCTGACGAGAACATAGATTTTCGCCCCTGTCTGTTCGAGTAAGCTCTTCATGAGGAATGGACCGATGAAGCCGGTCCCGCCCGTGAGTAGCACCTGATTCGGCACCGGTGTCTCGGGCAAAGCCAAAGGCACCGGAGGCTCAAAGATGAGCTTCCTGTCATTGCTCATCATCCGCTTCTCAGCGGCGCGCTGCTCTTCGCGGAAAGCCGCCAGGGAATGTCGCAGATGAACCAGTGCCTCTTCGGGAGCGCGCTTCAACTTTTCGGCTAGTCCAAACAGCTCGGCTACGGCGACGCGCTGAATCACGCCAACATCGACCTGCCTTGCCAGCATCTCGGCGCCTTTATTTTTCAGAAGCTCCTTGAGCTCATGCATGAACACGACAAGATCCAGGGAATCCAGTCCGGCTTCGACGAGGTTGTACGATTCCTGGCCTGTCAGGTTGTATCGGGCTTTCAATTCGGCGAACGTGGAATGCATGTCTGGTTCGCACTGGGAGTTCCCGGCGTCCTTCTCCCGCGAAAAGTCGGAAAGAACGGTAAACTTGCCTTCCAACCACATCTGCTTGGCCTTGTGGCGCATAATCTTCCCCGAACTCGTTCTGGGGATCGCCCGAGGCGCAATGAGGGAAATCACCGCCACTTCCACGTTGAGATAATTTCGGACCGCGGCCGCAATCTTTCGCGCGTCGGGAAGCGCCCTGGGACTTTTGACTTCGGCGACGATTGCCAGCGCAGGTTCGCTATCTTCCTGAATCTGGAACGCGGCGACACAGTTGTGCCGGATCAGGCCGGATGATTTCTCCACGACGTTTTCAACGTCGTGCGGATAATAGTTTTGCCCGCGCAGAATAATCATGTCCTTGATGCGGCCGCAGACGTAGAGCTCGCCGTTGTGGAAGAATCCGATGTCGCCGGTCCGCAGGTAGCCCTCGTGGTAGGGGGTATCGTCCACAAGCCGCGCACGAAACTGCTTCAGAGTTAATTCCGGATTGTTCCAGTAACCTCGGCACTTACCGCTTCCCGCGACCCAAATCTCACCGGTGCGCTCTGGCTTAAGAGGGAAGTGCCCTTCCGGATCCACGATCTTGACGTCGAGACCCGGGAGCGGCGTTCCGCAACTGACGATCTTCGTGGCTCCGCCGATTTCAGAGACCTCGGTAATCATGCGGGCCGTCCCCAGAGAGAGAGCGCGTTTGTTGACGGAAACAATGTTGCGACCACCCAGCGAAACCGCCAGAGTATTCTCCGCCAGCCCGTAGGCGACATAGAAACTCTCGGACTTCAGTCCATAGGACTGAAACGCTTCCAGAAACCTTGTGTAGGTATCCGGCTTTACGGGTTCTGCGGCGCACATCAAAACGCGAAGCGAGCTGAGATCACAGCCCTCCAGGCTTTCCTTGGAAAGCCTCCCGGCGCGCAGGCAATAGTCGTAGGCGAAGTTGGGCGCAGCCGTCGCGGTGGCGCGGTAGGCCGTGATTGCATCGAACCACAGGATCGGCCGCTGAATGAAGTCCGTGGGAGAGAAACCGTACGTCGTGCCACCTTTCAGTGCCGGATATAGGTAGCAGCCGATCAGTCCCATATCGTGATACTGCGGAAGCCAGGAAACGACGACCGGCGCGGAATGGTCGATCACCAGCGGACAGGTATCCAGAATGTTTTCGTGCGTGACAATCACGCCCTTGGGCTCCATCGTCGAACCCGAGGTGTACTGGAGAAAAAGGATCCTCGAATGACCGGCAGCTGGCCGATCCGCAATCGGATCCACAAAATCTTCCGTGGCGATCCAGGGCCGACCGGAAATGTAATCTACATCAATGCCGCACGCCGAGACTCCACTTCTGGCGAGATTCGTCTTGAGGGATGCCTGGTAGTCTCTGCTCGTTAAGATCCCAGCCGCCTGGCAATCCTTTGCGATATGGACCATCTTGTACAGCGCGCTCTGAAAACCACGCGAACTGGGTGGATACACCGGAACGGGGATCAGTCCGGCGCGCACGCAGCCAAAAAACGCGCAGATCATTTCGAGCCCCGGCGGGTAGGCAAGCAGAAGCCGGTCGCCCGCCGCAAAACGACGCTCTTTCCACAAATATCCGGCGATCGCCTCCGTTCGGCGGAGAAACGACGCGTAGGTGTAGCTTTCGATCGAATCGCCGTTTACATCAAGATACGAATAAAGAAGTTTGTCCGGGTGCTCATCTGCCAGCCTATCCAGGTGGCCTAGAATTGACGCCGCCATCAATCAGCGATCCTCCAATGTTGAGTAGAACGCAAGCCTGTAAACCAAATATCTCTCCCCAGCAAGCGGTAATCGGCGATTGAGTTTGAAAGTGCAGACCTGAAGTGCGGGCCGACGGTGAGAATGTATGTGTATTTTTTCCTCAGCAAGAGCTCCGCTCGACGCTCGGGGGAACGGATGCGTTCCATTTTGGCCCCCAAAAGGCGCGCAAGGGAATTGCGGAGCTCCGCCGACCTTCTTTGGTCTCTTGCCGGAAGCCCGGTTCGTTGCGCTTCATCGAAGGCTATATGTTAACAAAGCGTCATGGACAACGCCATGCGTCGACGCTCCCATTGTTCACACGCTGCAACCAGGCATCATCGGTTCCGAATGTCCTTGATTGTCTTTACGGCCCCGCATTAAAATTGTGCTGCGAGGCTGTCGGCACGGCACCAATTTCGCTGAGGGTCAGCACCCCGGATGCAGCGTATGGAACGCGTCGGGCCTAATCAGCATGACCGCGGAGGCGCCGGTGACGTTCGAATCCGAAGTGTCGATCGCTCCAGATTCGGAGACTCCGGATCTTGTACCTTCGGAATCCTCAGCTGCGTCCGTCACCGAATCCGTCGGTGCCCCTTCCTTCCCAAAAGTCTTACGTCGCCGCCTGGATAAGTTTTTTGCCGACCAGAACATTACTCATAAAGCGGACCATACGATGTGGGTCAAGATCGCTGTCGGCCTGGCAGTCCTCGTGGGCGCCTGGATTGCGCTGTATGCTCTGCGGCCCGATTCATGGAAGTTTGTTGCCCTGTACCTGTTGGGTGGCCTCGCGCAGACATTCCTTTTGCTGAACATTGCCCATGACAGCAACCACAACGCCATCTCGTCCCGGCCGCGCGTCAACAAAACGCTGAACTATGTCTTCGATTTGTGCGGAATCAGCTCGTACATGTGGCGCATCCTCCATCATCGGGGCCATCACTCCTGCATCAATCTCCACGGCGAAGACGATGCGCTTTCAGGACGCGGCATCTTTCGCTTTACCCCCTATGAATCCCGCGCACCCTGGCACCGTTTCCAGCACATCTATGCTCTGTTCTTTTATGCGATGTTCTCTCTCGACTATGTGTTCTTCAGGGACTTCGAGAGCTTTTTCTTCCCGTCCCACGATTATCTGAAACGCGCCAAACATCCTCTGCGCGAATATGCCATTCTCATTGCCGGCAAGGGTTTCTACCTCACTTACATGCTTGTCTTGCCGGTGATGGTGCTGGGAAAATCACCTCTGCTCGTCGCTGGGGCGTTCCTCCTGGTCCACTTGTTCGTCGGTTTAGCCGTAACGCTTGTATTCCAGACGACGCACACCATAGACACCACCTACTTTCCCACGGACCGCGGTGAGTTTGACAACGGCGTGTATCACATTTTCGCGACAACGGCGGATTATGCGACGGAAAACCCGCTCGTCGGTTGGCTCGCGGGCGGCCTCAACCATCACATCGTGCACCACCTGTGCCCCTTCGTGTGCCACACCCACTATGCTCCGCTGACCAGGATCGTAAAGGAGACTGCCGAAGAGTTTGGCGTCCCTTATCGGCAGCATCCCACCATGACGCAGGCAATCCGGCATCATTTAATACTCTTGAAGCAACTGGGGAATGAAAACTGATTCTGAGCATTTTATTTTTACCCCTGTCCCCGCTGCCACTTCCTATGAGTGACATGAAATCGACTGCGGTTCGAGGGACGTATCGGGATGGCTGGGCATGAGTTCATCCACTTCCATCCCCGTTGTTTCCCGACTTCGCTGCTTTGCGGATTCTCGCGCGATGTTCCGCAATCCGGTGCGGGTGTTGTCCAGCTACCATGAAACCTTCGGCGACACATTCCGATTCTATTTGGGCGGTCTCAAAGAAGCGATCGTTACGATCGACCCAACTGTGATTCAGCACGTGTTAAAGACCAATTCAGAGAACTACGAAAAATCCCACATTCAAGTAAAGCGCATGGGCCACTTCCTGGGGAAAGGCCTTCTCACTACCCACGGCGAAGCCTGGCGCACGCAGCGGCGCCTCATCCAAAAAGGCTTCGATCGCACGCAACTCGATGCGCTGTCCTCCATCATGCAGGACTCCCTTGCCGACTCGCTGCGCGATTTCGACGCACAGACCCGTAGCGGCTCCGTCGATATCTACCCCCAGCTGATGAAGATTACCTTCGCGATGGTCGCCCGATCGCTGTTTGGCGCACGGTTGAAGGACGAAGACATCGACCTCGTCAGCCATACCATCTGCACCGTCCAGGAATTCATTGTTCGGCAAACTCTTCAGCCCTATCTGAATCCCTGGTTCGCCGTCTCGGGGGAATTGCGCAGGCACGAAGACATGCGCACTCGCGCGGACGCCATCCTGCTCGAATACATCAAGAAGCGCCGCAACGAACCGCCAGGCAACGATCTGTTGCAGACGCTGCTGGATGCGCGTTACAGCGACGGCGAAGGTATGAGCGATAAGCTCATCCTGAGCGAGAGCATGCAGCTTCTTGTCGCCGGCCATGAAACATCGTCCAATGCGCTCTCATGGCTTTTTTATCTTTTGAGCTCGCGTCCGGATTGTCTGGATCGGGTCAGGCAGGAATTTGATTCCGTGCTCGGCGAAACGCCTCTAGGCTATGCCGACGTCCCCAAATTCGAATTTACGACTCAGGTCATTATGGAGGGGCTCCGCCTCTACCCGCCGTTCTGGATGATCGACCGCATGGCTGTCGCGGACGACCGCGTAGGCGACCTCGCCATACCCCGCGGATCAACGGTCATTGTGTATGTGTACGGTGCGCACCATGCTCAGCGCTACTGGCAGAATCCGGAGAATTTCGATGCGGAGCGGTTCACCAAAGCGAACGACAAGCTGCGCACGCCCTTTACCTTCCTTCCCTTCGGCGGCGGACCACGAGGCTGTATCGGTGGAAATTACGCGATGCTGCAGATCCTCATGATTTTGAGCGATCTCCTCAGAAAATACGATTTTCAGCTGGCTCCGGGCCAAACAATCGAAGCTCGTCCGATGGTCATTCTGCGGCCGAAGCACGGAATCCGTATGACATTTGCAAATACCATCGCGCCAGCCCTTGCATCGCATAAGATGCAGTCCGCCGACCGCATCGCTTGACGCGGCGTGCGCAAAGTTCAATGTTCCGCAGTCAGAGTGATAACCACCACTCCGCTTCGGGGAAGCGCAGTTCTGATGAACACCTCTCGCTCGTCGAGAAGCCCGTTTCTGGCCAACCTTCGAATTGCGGCCGCCCGGAAGGCAGCCAGACCAATCCGTGTCCAAGTCAATGCCGGTCATCGAAATTTTATGGATGCTGCCCCTCGGTTCAGCGCTTGCCGATTCCCAAGTCCTCCAACTACTTAGCGTGTCTGCACTCAACTTGTGAGCAGGGGCTCTGAGAGGCGTTCCGTGGCTGATCTGCATCCCTAAAACTGGAGCGCGTGCCTCCGAAGCACGCGCACTGAATCGAGAACGCCTGCAACCATATTGAAAGCCTCTTGCCAGCGCGTCAGCGACACCTGAACGCATTCGCTCCATTGTTCCTCACAACTGACCAGTTCACCGGGTTTCGAAATGATTCCGAGGGAAACGATCACGTCGTCGTGCCTGCCGGGGGCGACTAACATCGAGAAGAAACGTGAACGCGCCTGTAGCGGGAAGCGAAAGGGCTACTGCCAAGATTCTTGGCCAGAAAATTCCTCGATGCGCCCGGAAGGACACTGCTCCGGCGCCAGTTTGACCGTCCTTTAGTACGTCGCGAGATAGTAATCGCGCTCCCACGCGGAAACGCCGCGGCTATGCAACAACCACTCGTCACGTTTGACGATGGTCTCAATGGGTCGCTGCAACACCATCTAATATGGAACCTCGGTTCAAAGGTGGTGTGCATGACTCAAGGACAACGGGTGGCGCTTTCTGCGGCGCAACGGACCGAGTTATGGAGCCGTTGGAAGGCAGGAGAGTCGTTGCATAGGATTGGGCGCGCCTTCGGCAAGCCGCATAACTCCATTCATGGTTTTTTGTCGCAATACGGTGGGATTGTTCCGCCCGTCCGTCGGCGCTCGCGCTCGATGCAGTTGAGCGCGAAGACATTTCTCGCGGGCTCGATTCTGGTTCCTCGATTCGCGATATAGCCAAAGTTCTGGAACGCGCTGCTTCGACAGTGAGCCGAGAAGTCGCACGCCAGGGCGGCCGCCCTGAGTATCGAGCCCAGCAAGCGGGTCACCGAGCCTGGGAATCAGCCTTGCGGCCCAAGCGCTGCCTTCTAGCCATCCATGTGAAACTGCGGAAGGTGGTTGCGAGTAAACTGATTCTGCACTGGTCGCCGGAACAGATTTCCGGATGGCTGAAAATCCAGTATCCCGCGGACGAGAGCATGCGCGTGTCTCAGGAAACGATTTACCGCAGCCTATTCATCCAGGCCCGTGGAGCGCTGAGGAAGGAGCTGCTGGAGCACTTGCGATCCAGGCGCCGCATACGCCGGTCGCAACACTCTCGCATCTTTAAAGATGCGCGCGGTCAAATCCCCGAGGCCATCTCCATCCGTGAAAGGCCCGCGGAAGTGGGGGACCGTGCCATTCCGGGTCACTGGGAGGGCGATCTCCTGCGCGGCTCAAGGAACAGTCACATCGCGACCTTGGTGGAATGCCATTCGCGCTTTGTCATGCTGATCAAGGTACGCAGCCGGGATACGGCGGAGGTTGTGGGGGCATTGAGTAAACACGTTCGTAAACTTCCCGCTACCCTGCGGCGCTCGCTGACCTGGGACCGGG
>Ga0181520_10006723_pt1 | contig 17390 bp, 11 predicted proteins | sample PEATcosm2014_Bin_29_FD_132451 | JGI IMG/M metagenome (GOLD analysis project Ga0181520, IMG submission 132451) | Peatland microbial communities from MTU Mesocosm Facility, Houghton, MI, USA - PEATcosm2014_Bin02_30_metaG | ecosystem: Environmental > Terrestrial > Soil > Wetlands > Peat | place... | reverse complement strand
TCTTGATCGCTCCTGCGGAGAACTTCCCAGGGGCGGAAGCTATGTGACACTGCGCGCGCCCGACAAGGAGAACTGGAGCCTGGTGCTGGAGACGATGGAGGCCAAAAACAGCGTGCGGATTGCATTCCGCATGGCTGGTGGGCTGAGCGCCGATGCCGTTCACGTTTGGGAGACCAACGACACACACACCTTGGAGCATGTGGCCGATCTGCATGCGGAGGAGGGTAACTTTGCCTTCACGTTTGAGCCGAACACGATCTACACATTGACCACAACCACGGGCCAGGGTCGCGGCACGGCCGAGCCGCCCGCGGAGCGCTCGTTTCCCTTCCCTTACCGCGACGACTTTGAGCTGAAGCGCGCGAACCACATGCCGTACTACCTGGCCGATCAAGATGGCGCCTTCGAGCTGACCGCGTGCGAGGGACGTAGCGGACAATGCCTGGAGCAACGCATTACCGAGAAGCCCATTGCGTGGATGCCGCTGCCGGATCCTTACACGCTGGCTGGCAACGCGAACCGTGCGGACTATGCGGTGGCCGCGGATGTGCGCTATTTGAGCGACGCCGCGGCGATGCTGATGGGGCGCATCGATTCGGCCGATGCGTTTGCGGACCAGACCGCGCGGGCTCCGAGCGGTTACGTGCTGCGCGTGAAGCCGGATGGCGCGTGGGAGCTGGTAACGACGGCGATGAACAAGCCGGAGTTGACGCTGGCCTCGGGCAGCGTGGTGCTGGATCGCGCGCAGTGGCACCACGTGGAGCTGGCGTTTGCAGGATCGCGCATCACGGCAAGCATCGATGGCAAGGAGATTGCGGAGGTGCGGGATGGTTCGCACACCAACGGGATGTTTGCGTTGGGCAGCAATTGGGACCGGGTACAGTTTGACAATCTGGCAGTAACCCCACCTGCGGTGGGGCCAGACGCGCTGCGCGCATTTCCATCGCGATAAAGGGGAGCTATTGCTTCCCGGTACTGAGGATAAGTTCGTACTGCGGGGTGAGCTTGATGCTCTGGAGTTCCGCGGCTTGGCCGTTGGATGGAAATGCTACCGGAGCTGGTAACTCGAAGTAGATGGGCGCGTGGTTGCGCAAGGGCAAAACGTCGAGAGTCAGGGAGTGCGCCTGGCCATCGGCGAGGAAGCGGTTGAGGCCTACGGACCAATCGTTGCCGGTCCAAAAATCGTCGGTGAGCAGGTGGCCGTTGTCGTAAAGGCGCGCCAGATCGCCTGTGTAGCGAATGTCGAGGAAGAGCTCGCTGAGACCAGCACCAGCGCCCTTGGGAATTTCAATGGACCAGCGCGCGGCTTGCGGCAACTCGCCCTCAGCCGGAGCGAGCGCAACGGGGTCGCGATGCGCGGCGGACATCTTTGCAGGGGGAACCAACTGCGCGGGATGAACCAGGTTGACGATGGCTTGCGGCGCTTGCGCAGGCACCGTAGCGGTGCAGTGCGCGGCGTTTCTGTTGGGGCTCACACAAGTGATGGCAGCGCTCCCGGTGAGTTGGCCGCTGGGAGCAGGCAACAGATCGAAGCTGAAGTGCGCGTCGGCGCGGGTGAGCAGATGCACGACATCGGGCGCGGCGTAGACATCGCTTGCGGTGATGAGCAAATGGTCGTGCCCGGCGATGTGTATCTTCCACGCATTCTCCGCTTGCGCTGCGCTAAGCACGATCCAGCGCGTGCGCGTGCCGTCCTTGGCGGTGACGCTGACCACGGCATCCAGACCGGGTTGAATAATCGTTGCGGCGATGAGGCCGTTGGCACGCTGGACGGCGCCTGCGCTGGTGTTGACGCTGCGCACGGTGGTGGCATCAAAGGCCAGCTCGGTGCGCACCCCGGGTAAAGAGGCCAGATAGTAGGTGGTCACGGAATGGCTCTCGGTGCGAGTGATGAGTTGCGCGGTGGCGTAGTGCAAGGTAGCGCTGCCGGCGCGGAGATTGAAGGGCCAGATGAAGTAGCTGGCGGCAGGAATATCAATGGGTTGGGCAGGCAGATGCAGCGTGCCGGATGGCAGAGCGACTTCAAACTGCAGCGCCGGACGCGCGGGCATTGTGTAGTTGCGGACGTAGTTATTGAAGAACACGAAGCCTGCATTGCCGCGCGAGCGCACCGTGACGCGCGGAGTTACAAGGTCAGAGGTGTTGGCGGGCAGCTGTTCCGCAGCATGCACCTGCATGGGCGCGAGCTGCGCACCAAAGCTTTGCAGAAAACACTGGTAGAGCTTCATCTTGCGCAAGGAGGCGCGCTCCTCGCCAAACTGGCTCAGGGGCGCTTCAAAATCGTAGGATTTGATGGGCAGATCGTTGGGATAACCGGTGCCCTGCGACTCTTGAAGCGTGGTGAGTTTTCCCTCGGGATTCTGACCGCCCTGGAACATGTACGTGCCGTAGAGATTGACGCCGGAGCCGAGCATGACGGGGAACATGGCGCCAATGTCATCGCCGCTGATGACGGGGCGGCGATGATAGGTGACCTGATTGCCGCCGCCAATTTCAATGGTGACGAAGGGCAGCTCGGCAGGCTGCTGGTCATTGGCATTTGCAGCCTGGCCGGGCGCGCCCATGGCTCCCATGTTGGCAGTGACGCGATTCTGCAGATGGAAGGCATAGCCCTCACCCGGCGCGAGTTTGAGGATGGAGCGATCCCAGGGCGCGTCGAGATAGCCGCCGCCATAGATAGGCAACACGGCGCGGGGCGGCAGAACAGCGTTATCCCACGCGGTGACAAAGTAGAAAGGCACATCGAGGCCCGCTTCCTGGACCATGCGGCGCAGGGTGAGAATGTGCTCCTCGCCCGCGCCAGGACCGCGCTTGGAGTACTCGTTTTCAAGCTGCACGCCGATGATGGGGCCACCGTCTTTCCAGAGCAGGCCTTTCACCTGCTGGTCAATCTGCGCAAACCATAACTGCACATGCTGTAGATAGCCTGGAGAGTTTTGGCGGACGGGGCCTTGCTGGAGCAGCCAGTCGGGCAAGCCGCCGTTGCGCGCCTCGCCATGCGCCCAGGGGCCGACGCGCAGCACCATCCACATGCCGTGTTTCTTGCAGAGAGCGGCAAAAGCGCGCAGATCGCGCTGATCGGCCCAGTCCCATTGGCCTTCGATCTCTTCGTGGTGGATCCAGAAGGCGTAGGTGGAGACGCCGGTGATGCCGACGGACTTCATCTTGAGCAGCTCCGGCTCCCACTGCGCGCGGGGAAAACGGGAGTAATGAAACTCGCCCATGGCGGGGAGCAGGGGCTGGCCGTTGAGCAGCAGTTCACGGCTATCAATGGAGAGCCGGTCGCCGTTGGGAGCCAGCGATGCGCCGGCGTCATAGGCCGCGGGCTGGGGCGCTTGCCAAGCTTGGCTGGCATCCACGCGGACCAGCGTGGTTTGCTGCGCAGGGCAGTAGGCGGCGAGCAGAACCGAGGCAGAAAAGATGGAGCAGAGGTGCAGATGACGATTCTTCAACACGGTAAATCTCCCCTGGCGATGAGATGAAGGATGCGGATGAATAGCATTCAGAACGCAAAGTCGTGGACAAAGCCGCATGCAGATTACTCTACCGAATCCAGCGAACGGGTGGATAGCAGAAGTGCGGAAAGGCCGATGAATGGGAGACCCTGGCGCGGCCCGGAGCCAGCTGTGCATGCAATGGCGCATACTGGAGGCCTGGAGTTGAGCGGTCGCAAGCGCGTTCCTGCAAAGAGCTATCAAAGAATGCTACTTTAGTCCGATGCCAACTGTGCATCTGTTCGCTATATTCGGCCATGATGATGGACTCATGGAATATATTGGGTGAAAAACGAACCAGAACGGGAGAGCGCAGTGCGCAAGAGCCGGTTTACCGAGGAACAGATTATAGCGATCCTGAAGCAGCGTGACGTGGGCAAGAGCATACCGGAGCTGTGCAGCGAGCATGGCATCAGCGAGTCGACTCTTTACAGCTGGCGCACCCGGTTCCGGCTGCACAGTTCGGTTCACTCTGAACATTTGGAGAAGCTGCAGAACGAGATTCAGCGCTTGCGGCAACAGGTGTTTGATCTGACGCTGGAGCTGGAGACCGCAAAGGGCAAGCTGCGCCGGAACAGTTGGAGCATCCCGGAGAGCGATTGGGATGCGCGGCGCGCCAGCTAGGGCAGAGTTACTGGATTGTTCTGCTTTCTCTCCGCTGCTACAGCCCCACTCCTTGGGCTGCGATTACGGCGCCATTCAAGTCTTCCCGCCCCAAACATGAACGCTCCTCGACATAAGACAATAACTCGCGCATTTTTCCTTTTGCTATAGACTTCCATGGCCCATCCATTTTCGCGGTTATTGCGGAAACGGGTGGGATACCTATGAACTTCAGGTCTCCACTTCAGAGCATGATCTAGCCAAGTTGCGGTTCGCGGTTGCGCAGGCGGCGCATTTCGCCCTTGAGGGATTCAAAGTCGAGGCTGATTTCGTCAAGGCGCTGCTTGAGGCGGCGATTTTCGATTTCCAGATTGAGCACCTGCATTTCGCCGGGCTCGCTGCGGCTCTCGTATCTGGTTCTCCAGGAATAGATGGTGGAAGAGCTGATGCCGTGCTCCTGGCAGACCTCGGCAACGCTCTTTCCTGCCTCACACTCTTTTAGGATTCTGGCAATCTGTTGATGGCTGAACCGGCTATGCTTCATGCTTTCTCCTGCGCCGGGGCGCGAGAACCTGTGGCGCTAAGTAGGATAAGGAGCGGCAAAGTGCCCCGGAACGAGGAAGGGCGTACATCAACAGGGGGTTGAAAAGAGCGGCGGAACTCCAGGTGTTTTTGGAATTCCGCCGCGTTGGACATGCTGCCTGAGTTAGAACGCGTACTTGAGCGAGAACTGCGCCTCGCGCACGTCGTGGCCAAGGCCCTTGATGGTACCGAACGCGGTGCTGCTGGAGATGGGGTTCGAGACCGTCGGGTTTCCCAGGATGGTGTGGTTGAGGATGTTGAAGTACTCGGCGCGGAAGTCGAGTTTGGTTTCATGGAAGATCGAGAAGGTGCGCGCCAGAGCGGCATCCCAATCGGTGTAGCCAGGTCCGCGCAGGGTGCCCTTGACGACGTTGCCGAAGCCGGTGCCGGCGCCGGTGTTGGACGGAACCGAGAAGGCGGCGGGGTTCAACCAGCTGTAGCAGGAGGTACCCAAGCCAGTAGTAGCCGGGCAACGGCCGGCATCGAACTTCTTCAGGTACGGATCCTGCGTAAAGTCACGCTGGGCGCGGTCCTGCGACAGGCCGGTGTAGGAGTTGTCGGTGCCCATGTAGGCGGTGAGCGCATCACCGGAGTGGTGCTGGAACAAACCGCTGGTGCGCCAATCGTTGACGATGGCACGCACCACGCTGAAGCTGTTGTGCAGCTTGGGCATGGCGTAGACGTAGGAAACCGAGATGACGTGGGGGTGATCGATGTCGGAGATGCCGCGATCAAGCGCCTTCACATCGCTGACAAGTGCCGCCGTCGGAATGTTGGTGGCACCGGCGGGATAGATCGGGTACACGTAGGACTCACCGGGGTTGATGTCTTCGGTGTTGCCCACGCGGGTGGCCTGGGGCATGTCGTCCAGCGACTTGGACCAGGTGTAGTTGGCCAGAATCGAGAGGCCGTGCGACATCTTTTTCTCGAGAGTGACCTGCATGGAATTGAAACCGGCCGAGCCGATCATGGCGGCCTCGTTGATATTGGAGTAGCTGGTGGTGCAACCGGTAGCTACCGTGCAGGGGCCAACCGTGGGCGAAGTGTTGTAGACGCGCCGCTGGTTGAGGCTAAGGTTGGAGCCGGTATTGACGGCGGGGTTCAGTTCCAGGTTGACCATCTGGTGGCGCGAACCGGTACCGACGTAGGCCAGACGCAGTGCGAAGCCTGCCTTCAGTTCCTGCTCGATGGTCAGGTTGTAATCGTAGGTAACCGGCACCTTGAAGTTGCCAGAGGGATCGTACTCACCCACCTGGAAGGCATTGGGGAAAGCCTGCGAAGACTTGAAGGGCAAGGTGAAGGGAAACGGGTTGGTGTATTTGCCCGCCGAGCACGAAGAGGTTGTGGTGCAATAGGGATCGCTCAGCGGTCCACCGGGGTTGGTTCCAGCGGCGGGGTTGTACATGCCACCGTTGCTCAGAGCCACGGAGATGGTGTTAGGCACATAGCTGGCCTGGGTGAGATTGAAGAAGCCAGGCAGGCGGTCCTGGTAGAACATGCCGAACCCACCGCGGATGGAGGTCTTGCCGTTGCCGAAGGCATCATAGGCAAAGCCTGCGCGGGGCATGAACTGCTTGTAGAGGTTATTGACGCCGTCCGTTGGGAAGCCGGGGTCGCCGGTCAGAACCATGCCGGCAGGCAGGGTGGAGAACTGAGCGGTCGACTTACCCGCGACGTAGTTGGCGGGGCTGAAGGCGGTCTGCCCGCCAACCTTGTTGTGCCAGGGAGCAAACATCTCCCAGCGCACGCCGTAGTTGACGGTGAGCTTGTGGTTGACCTTCCAGCTGTCCTGGGCGTAGAGGCCGGGGAAGTGGTTGCGATCATTGACCTGCTCGAAGTTGCCCTGACCGAAGGCGGTCAGGAAGCCCATCATGAAGTTGGCTGCCGCGTTCGGATAGTAATAGGTGCTCTTCACGCCGCCGATGGTGAGGGTCTGGTTGGTGGTGCCGGAGGTGAAGCCGCCGTAGGAAGTATAGACGTTGGTGACGTCGAACTTGCTCAGCTCAAAGTGGCCGCCAAAAGCCAGGTTGTGGCTGCCCTTGACCCAGTGCAGGTCGTCGTTGAAGGTGTAATTGTTGCGGCCCCAGGCAGCAAAGGCCGAGGAGCCGACGCTGAAGTAGCTGGAGACGCCAACGGCCATGTAAGGGCCGGTGTTGGGCTGCCAGATGTTGTTAACCCCGAAAGCCGTAACGTCGGAGCTACCGGCGGGTCCACCACGGAGGGCGACTTCGCGCTGATAGTTGATGATCAGATTGTTGAGCAGGTTGGGCGTGAAGGTGTGGGTTTCGCCGATCAGAGCGTTCTGATAGCGGGTGTTGAAGTAGGAGGTATAGCTGGCCAGGTTGGTGGCATTGTAGACGGCCGGCTGAGTGAAGTAGTTGTAGTAGTAACGGCCGAAGAGGTGATCGTTGGGACCAAACTGGTGGTCTACGCGCGAGACATACTCGTCAAACGTGTTCTGGGTTGCCTTGTAGTAAGGTACCGCGCCGCCGATGGTGCCAGCCGCTTCGGTGCTCGCATAGTTCGGGAACACCTTGACCAGATTCGTCGCCGCGGTGTCAAAATCGGTAGTCGGAATGTGGTTGTAGGGATAGAGCTGGTTGCTGAACGGATTGAGGACCTGATTGGTCAGGGCGGCCGTGCCCACCAGGTTGGTGGCAGGGGTGCCGGAGACCAGGCTCTGGTACATGCAGTTTCCGCTGCCGTCAAAGCCAACGCCATAGGTGGACTTGACCTTATTCGTGTCTGTGACCGCAACGTTACCGCCGCAGTAGTTGCTGTAGTCAGCGTAACCGGTGCCGGTGCGCCCCTCTTCCGCCAGGGTGGGAACGGTGGTGGAGTTGGAGGTGGATCCGTTGTGGATCATGGTGTGCTGGTAGCCAAAGAAGAACTGCGTGCTCTGGCCCTTGGAGAAGTGAGGGATAATCACCGGTCCGCCGATGGTGCCACCGAACTGGTTGCGGTGTAGGGTATCAACGCGGGTAGCAAAGTACGGACGGGCGTTGAACATCGGGTTGCGGGCAAACTCGAACAGATCGCCATGGAACTTGTTGCCGCCCTGCTTGGTGACGATGTTGACCACCGCGCCGGCGCTCTGGCCAAAGCTGGCATCGTAGTTCGAGGTCTGGACGCTGAACTCCTGCAGCGCGTCCGGGAAGGGGAACGGGCCGTTGACGTTGGTCATTTCGTCCACGTTGTTGCCGCCGTCCAGCAGGTAGTTGGACTGGTTGGGCAGGGTGCCGTTGGTGCTGGTCACAACCGCCGCGGGGAAGGTCTTGCCGTTGCCCTGGTTGGCGCCGTTGCCTTCGTTGGTGGCGTCCGAGACGCCCGCAACCAGGGTGATCAGCGCGGCCGCGTTACGTCCGTTCAGAGGCAGATCCTCAACACGGGCCTGATCGATGACCTGCGAGAGCGTGCCGGTGGTGGTATCCACCTGCGGCGCATCGGCCGAGACGCTGATCGTCTCCGTGCCGGAGCCAACAGTAAGCGAGATGTTAACCGAAAGCGACTGGTCGGCCTGCAGAACAATGCCGGTCTGGGCATAGCTCTCAAAGCCCTTGGCCGAAACCTTCATGACATAAGCCGAAGGGGGCAGAGTCGGAAACACGTAGTTGCCATTGGAGCCGGAAACCGCGGTGGTTTGGCGGCCAGTGGAAATCTGCGTGGCGGTGATGGTGGCCGATGCGATCACAGCGCCCGAAGGATCGGCGACCGTACCGCTGATGCTGCCAAAGCCCTGTGCCACTGCCGAGGTGGCAAACAGAGCCACCAGCATAAGGCAAAGCGCGATCGACAGCTTAGTGCAAGTTTTCATGGACATACTTGTCTCCGTATGTTGACTGTTAACAAAGCCAGCGGTGCCGAACTCAACCGTCAGGGCTGAATTCGGGACCATCCGGTCCCCGGTTTCTGGCTGTGTCTTTGGCGGGTCGGGATTCTGGACCGACCGCACCGGCACACTCGATTTCCGAGGTTCGCGTCACTGCTACACAAGATTTCTGTATTGAGTAGCCTGACCTTCTTACCAAGGCGTGGGGAGAATTGGGATGTTTTAAACAGTTAAATCTTGTAATTCCATATGTCTCAACGAACTACGGTTCTCTTAATCCGAGGTTAACCTGGCGGATGGAGACCTTTGCGATCCTGGAGAAGGGAAAGTGGAAAATAATTTCCCACCGAAATCCACGCCCGCATGCGCACGCGTGCATGCCTCCCTATGCGGTTGCGGAGATGTTCTCAAAAGTTCCGGAAACGTGGGATCTCCTCACCCTTTAGCAAGATTCCTCCTAGCCAGCTCCCGAATCGTCTCCTGGTGAGACGTGATGTGTATCACTGATTGCAACTATCGCCAGTTCGATACTTGGTTACCGTATTCAGGAGGTTTGTCCGTGAATAGTTTTCGTGCGCGCATGTTCGGTCTCACCCTGTTCGCTTTTCTCGTTATGGCTTTTGCCGTCCAACCTGCCATGGGGCAGCAGAATCAAGCCACGCATATTTTCCATCGGCTGATTCCCGCCGGGGATACCTGTGCCACCTGCCACAAGGTGTTGTATGAACAATGGAAAGCCAGCCCGCATGCCGCCAACGGTGTCGAATGCACCACCTGCCATGGCGAGACAACAGCACCGGACTTCGCGGGCAGGCCGGCGCTCAGCACATGCGAAAGCTGCCACACCGAGCAGGTGGCACAACTGAAGTCTGATCCATTCATGGAAGGCAAGACGTGCGTGAGCTGTCATCAAGCACACGCCTTCGTGGGACACAAGAAGGCAGTCACGGCAGCCAAGTAACAGCAATTTCCAGGCCGCGCAGTCTCGAACTGCTGGCTGGTGCATCCGCGCTCGCCGCCTCGGAAACGTGTCTTCGAGCGGTTCTCCAATAGATGTAGCCCTAGAGATCGTGCCAGGTGGCTTTTGTTAACGTAAAAGCCACTCCGCGGTTGTGGTTTCGGTGTAGAGCAATTGGAGAACCGCTGGTGCCGGAAATCTCGCCCAGCAAGCTCAACGACTCACGCCATCATGAACCCCGCGCCGTAGGCGCAGCACATGTTAGCCCCACCTTTCAAGGTGGGGAAAGCTTCCACAAAAATGCCCACCGAGTCCCGTAGGGACGACACGAACCTCCCAACAAATGCGTCGTGACAAACGCGAAGCGCATTGGCCCCACCGCAGGTGGTGGCCCGTCTGCACCCTGCCCTGCCATCCACCAAGATCAAGCTCATGAAGGACTCCGTCGAAAGTCACCCCTCCTGGCGCGATTTTCATGCATTTGGGTGTGCCGAAGGCCCATGGCAACTACCGCAAAGGTCAAACTGCTACTGCCACCCCTCCAGAGGCAGGGATCTCCTCACCCTTTAGCCACTTTTCAGGAAAATCCATGAGGGAATGCGAGTCAATCTGTACGGTCACTACATGGATTTGTACTTTCCCAGGTCTCGGAATCGAGCCCTGGAGCATCCACGAAAAGGATGGGACACCCGCTTGCCGGAGCCCTAGGAGCTGAAGCCTGCCCGCTTGAGGAGCTCGGCAAAGCGGGGGTCGGAGCGGAGCGGGTCAAGGAATGGATCAATGCGGAGGTAGGTGACGCCCTTGTCGTGAATGGCGAATCCGCGCTCTAACCACTTGAACGCATTGTCTTTATCGCCCATGGCCGTATAGATGAGAGCGGTCTCGTAGGCTCCCACGCCGTGCTTGTCGACGCTGGCCTTGAGGATGCGCAGCTCGGCATTGGCAGCTGCGGTTTGGCCGGAGCGCGCATAGGCCACCCCCAAACGCCCGATTCCGGTGGGGAAGACGGAGGGCTTTAGCTCCGCGATAGCCTTGGCGTTGTCGCCGCGGACTAGGTAGATCTGGCCAAACAGGTGGTTGTTCTGGTCGGTGACGATGTTCTTGGCCAGTCCGTCGCGGTCCAGCGCCACGGCCTCATCGTATTTGCGGCTAAAGAAGTAGATGTACTCGGCCTCCAACACCAGGCGCGCGGAGAGGGGGTCAAGCTTGCGGCAGAGCTCCACCTCAGCCACGGCGTCAACCGGGTTGCCGGTCTTGATCAGATAAAGGGCGTAGCGGAGTCGAATGGGCACCGAGCCCGGGTTGAGGTCGAGCGCCTTGCGGAACTCGGTTTGGGCGGTGGCCCAGCCGTAGTCCAGGTCAATGGTGGCGCTGGCCAGCTCCGCGTGTCCCTCGGCCAGCAACGGGTTCAGTTCAATGGCGCGCAGGGCCTCAGCCTTTTGCAGCGGGTAGGCCTTGGCGTACGACATGGCGCCGCACTCCACCAGGCGGCTGTAAGACTCAGCCAAAGCGGCATGCGGCTGGGCAAAGCTGGGGTCGAGCTGGACAGAGCGCTGAAAGAGCTGGATGGCGGCCTGGATATTCTGGGCCTGCTCGGAGTTGATGCTGGCGGTGGAGGACTGCAGCAGGACCATGCCCTGAAGGTAGGTTTGCTGGACCTCCTCGTTGACGGAACGGGCCTGATCGAAGCGTTCGCGGGTTTTGGGAGTGACCTGGACCTGAATCTTCTCGGCGATGGCCAGAGCCAGCTCGCCCTGCAGCTTGAGGGTGTCGCTGATGTCGCGGGTGAAGCTGGTGCTCCAGACCGGGTGGTCGGTAGCCGCATCGATGAGCTGCGCGGTGACCCGCACATGCTTGCCGTCGCGCTGGACAGAGCCCTCCACCACCCACTGCACCTGCAGCTCGTGCGCGATCTCCGGCAGGGTTTTGGGTGTCTTTTTGAAGCTCATGGCGGAGGTGCGGGAGATGGTGCGGAGGCCGGAGACCTGGCCCAGATCGGCGATGAGCTCGTCGGTGATGCCGTCGGCAAAGAACTCCTGGGAGCTGTCGCCGGAGAGGTTCTGCATGGGCAGGACGAGAATGGAGGGCGGCGCTGGCTCCCGCGCGGCACTGGCCGGATGACTGGGACGCAAGCCCAGCCAGAGCAGCGACGCAGCTCCGACCACCAGCAGCAAAACCACGGCCAAAGCCGCAATCCACTTCCTTTGCGGGACGGCAGAGGGAACGCCGAGCTGAGCAGGAAGGCTGGCGAAATCTTCAAAACCGGGCAAGACTGTCGTTTCCACGGCAGGCGTGGGGGCCGGCGCTACGCTGTCAGCTTTGCAGGGCTCCTGAAAGACGAAGCGTGGAACGTAGGTTCCGCTGGGCAGCTCGATGCGCAGCAACGGTTCCGCATCCAGCTCGCGATAGTACTGCGCCAGCCGCTTCCGCACTTCAGTCGCATTGACACGAACAATTGCATCGTTGGCAGTATCGTAATCAGGCGTACGACCGTACATCCTGACACCAATCGAACGCTCGTGCAGCTCGTCAAACCGCCCCGCCAGAGCGTCGTCCACCAGCGCTTGCAACAGCGCGCAGGATCGCTTGCTGCCAATGTACGCCGGACTTTGAAGGACGTCGTTCAGGTGGTGACGAATTCGATTTGCTTGCGCAGCGGAAAGCTTCTCATGTCTTTCGCGTGTCGCCATTAGGGTTCCAGAATCTGAAGCGTAGTCTACCATAGCCAAAATGACCTTCAATACATGGTTTATCCATGGAAATTGAGCGGCGCGGCAAACCATGCGCAAACCCGCATGAACAGGGCATGCCAGACCTTGCCACGCGGAGAAGAAGATCGCCTGGCGCTCTCCAGTTTACGGCAAGGGCCAGATTGGTTGCGGCAAAGCGCGGGCCGCGGACTTTACCGCGCGCGCACCGCTGTGGTCTGCTGAAGGCAACCGCCTATGCTGAAACGACTGGAATCCTACTTTGAATTTGCGCACCACCAGACCACCTGGCGAACCGAGATCCTGGCCGGTGCAACCACATTCTTGACCATGGCGTACATCGTACTGGTGAACCCATCGATCTTGGCCGCGGCCGGAATGCCGCTGGCCGCCGTCACCGCAGCCACCTGCCTGTCCGCCGGCTTTGCCTCCATCCTGATGGGGGTGGTGGCGCGCTATCCGATTGCGCTGGCCCCCGGCATGGGTCTGAATGCCTACTTTGCCTACGCGGTGTGCATGCGCCTGCATATTCCCTGGCAAACCGCGCTGGGTGCGGTGTTTCTGTCCGGAATTATTTTTTTGGCCATCACCGCCGCCGGCATCCGGCAGATGATTTTCCGCGCCATTCCGCAGGAGCTGTACGCGGCGGTGGCGGGCGGCATTGGGCTGTTTATTGCGCTGATCGGCTTCCACAACGCGGGGCTGGTGGTGGGCGACGCGCAGACCCTGATGAGCCTGGGCAGTGTCCGCAACCCCACCACGGCGCTGGCGCTGGCCGGTTTGGCGCTGATGGTGGTGCTGGAGGTGCGCAAGATCCGCGCCGCCATCCTGCTGGGCATGCTGGCGGTGACGGCTGCGGCTTGGCCGCTGGGGCTGGTCCACAAAACCGACACCACCGGAGGCCTGCTGGAGCTCGGCCAAACCGCCTTCAAGCTGGATATTCCCGGCGCGCTGTCCAAGGGGCTGGTAGAAATAATTTTTGTTTTCTTCTTTGTGGACCTCTTCGACAACCTGGGCACGCTGATGGCGGTGACCAAACGGGCCGGGCTATTGGGACCTGACAATACCATTCCGCGCCTGAACCGTATCCTGTTTGCTGATGCGCTAGCCACGGTGTTTGGATCGCTGACCGGCACCTCCACCGTGACCAGCTACGTGGAATCGACTGCGGGCGTGGCGGCTGGAGGGCGGACGGGGGTGACCGCGATTGTGACCGGCCTGCTGTTCCTGTGCGCGATTGGTGCCGCGCCCTATGCGGGAATGGTTCCATCGGCAGCCACCGCGCCGGCGCTGATTCTGGTGGGATCGCTGATGCTGGGCGGAATTACAGAGATCCGCTGGCGGGAGCCGCTGAAGGCCATGCCAGCCTTCCTCACCCTGGTGCTGATTCCCTTTACCGCCTCCATTGCCAACGGGCTGGGCTTTGGCGTGATTGCCTGGGCCGTGCTGCACGGCGCCACCGGCAAGCTGGAACGCAAGGACTGGTTCCTGTGCCTGCTGGCCGCGCTGTTCCTGGTGCGGTTTTTCTATATGGGAGCGGGGTGAGAGGAGGGACTTGGGAACAGGGAGTAGGGAATAGGGAACAGGGAATAGGGAACGAGGGACGCGGTCCCCTTCGGCCCTGCTAAGGCAGACCTTGAGGCCGTGCCCTTTCAAAAAGTCCGTTTGCACTGAACTGCGTGAGTTCCCCAATTCCCTACTCCCTATTCCCTACTCCCTGTTCTCTTGGTCCCTTTGATTCCTTTCCTTTGCGGTTGCCCAAAAAGTCGTACTCAACTGAGCCCCAGCCTGTACTATGTTGGAAAGGTCATGTGCCCGTTGAAGATGCGCGCCCTCAAGTCGGTAGTTCAGCAGTGGATGCGGCAGCTTGAGCTGCGCCCTTGGGCGCGGCTGGCTATGGCCTCCGTGGCCTCGCTGGCGGTAGCGTTTACGCTTTCGTCCTGCGTGAACGTGGCCACCTACGACCAGCCCAGTCTGGTCCGGGCGATTGACGCCTCTTATATTGCTCCGGCGGTCAATGTGGTCGTTGAAAGCATTCCCGTAGCTTCCAACATGGGCCAGGGATCGATTGGTATTTATGCCACGGTTCCGGCCAACAATGCGGCCCTGATCAAGATTACGGAAGCCACGGGCGGCGTGGCGCTGGTGACCACCAACGGCACGGTGCAGGCCGGCCATCACCACACCATCTTCCTGACCGACAACGGTGCGGCCCCGACCGGCTATGAGGTGACGATTCTTGAAGACCAGCAGGTGGCAGCGGCCAGCGGCCACTCCGCCTTCCGGTTCCTGAATCAAGCGCCAAAGATTGGCCCGGTGGATATTTACATGGTTCCGGGCAGTTCCACGCTGGCCAACACGATTCCTCTGGTCTCCGGGCTGGCAGTGGGTTCAACGGCTGGCTATGTGAGCTTCCCCGCGCAGACCGTGACCATGGTGATTGTGCCCAAGGGCCTGCTGACGCCCAAGTACACCTCCGCCTCCCTGGCGCTGGTGGGCGGCGAGGTGCGTACCATCCTGATTGTGGACACGCAGTTGACCAGCGATCCGCCCGTGAACGTCTACATGGCCACCGACGTACAGTAGCGTACCTGGACTTTCGGTACCCTTCCGGCGCAGATAACGCCCTTCCTATCCTGCCGACCAGCCTTCTGGCGAGACGGTGCAGGTGGCACAGCCCATCTTCCAGTTGAACCAGAAGTGCTCAGTCTCTTTTTCCGCAAAGAAGCCCTCCAGATTACGCGCCTTCACCACGTCGCTGACAAAGCGCCGCGGCCCATAAAAAAGGGTAAAAAAACTATCCCAATCCACGGTGAACAGGAAGCTGTGATCGAGGGCCAGCAGGGTGCCCCGCTCCGGCATTTTCTTGGCGCGCATTGCGAGCGCCTCCACCTGCAACGTCTCCACCGGCTCCTGCTCCGGAAACTCCGGCACGTGCAGGAACTCGGTATGGCCGGCCATCTCAAAAGCAGAAAGAAAATCAGCCTGGAGCAGCGGCTCAAAGCGGCCTTCGGTAGGCATCCAAATGGGCGCGGACTGCAGCAAGCGTTGCAGCGCCAAGGCGCCAGCCGGATCGCGCAGGCACTCTTCAACAGAGCCGATGGCGGTGAGCAGGGCCTGGCTCATGGCAGCGCAGTTGCGGATGCCAGCGCCGCGCGCGGCCTCTGCCCAGCGGCACTTGGAGCCCTGGGCGGCAAGGTCGGCGTCGCTGGGGTACTGGCGCGTAACAGCCCAGGCCAGCGCGTCGGGCACCCGGACAAAGGGGTGCAGCACAATGTAGACCGACTCAAAGGCCAAGCCATAGGCCTCCAGGAGCGGCTCTTTCAGCGCGGGATAGACGAACGTTTCCGGATGCACGGCATTGAGGATAACAAACAGGCTTGCGCAGCACGTGTGAGCGCCGTCGCAGCGGCTGGCTTGCGCCCGGGCACCACGCAGCGGCCCAAGCCGGAATGCGAAGATGGAAGCAGGCTTGGGGCCGGAGGAGCAGGAACGAATGAAGGACATTGTGGCATGGATCTTTGGACTGGGGCTGATTGGCAATGCCCTGCTGTTTGTTCCGCAGGCGCTGGCCGTGTGGCGCAAAAAGACCGATGAGGGCGTTTCCCTGATCACCTTTGGCGGCTTCAGCCTGCTGCAGGTGGTGAGCGTGATCCACGGCCTCTACAGGCAAGACTGGGCCATGGTCATCGGCATGGGCGCAAGCCTGCTGACCTGCGGCACAGTGACCGCGCTGACCGTGTTCTACCGGGTGAAGAGGTTGCGGGGCTAAGCTCACTGTAGAAACATCTCACGGATCGCGGCCAAAGCTGCTCGCAAACGCTTCTTTACCGTCAGACGGACCGCTTGGCCGCGAGCCTGGCACAATCCGTAAGAGAAACCAAGAAACTTCTCTTCATGGCTCGTGCCCCCTACCGTCCTCCCCATCCAGGAGTTACTTGATTCTTATCACGGCACAAGCGCGACTCCAGAGGCCTCCCGTATTGCTGCCACTCGCGATCATGGTGGTTTGTTGAATCGGGGACGATGCGGCCAGATTGAACAAAACCGCATCGCTATTGCCTCCGCCCGTCGTCACGCCGATCTGCGCAGAGCTGGTCAAATACTCATTGGCGGCGCTTTGGCCGATCTGGGTGGCACGAACGTACTGATTCAATCGAACCGCGGTGCTACTGGCCGTTGTCCCGTAGAGATAACAGGAGATCTGATACCAACCCGGCACCTTGGTCGTGTAGATTGTCGAGTAACTTCCGCCCTGTGACGTGGACTCGGAGATATTGGGCTGATCATACAGAGTGCAGGGGAGATGATCGCCCCCATCCAGGCATCCAGATGAGGCATCAACTCCGGGCTTTTGATCGGGCGAGCGCGCAATTTCATAAGCGTAGCTAGCCCCGCCGGTGTACGAAAGATAGAACGAAATCGTGCCCGGGCCCGTAAACGCCTGCCCACCGGAAAGCCTTATGAGCGCTGAGTTTTGGAACGAACCGTTGGCGTTGGCCACACGCAGGATGAGCACGCGTCCATCCAGATTTCCACCTGCGAAGGAGTTAATCATGGTGGCCGTGGCCGGCGCAAAAGTCCACAGTGAAGCATAACTCGGAAGCGTGAGCGCATGGCTTGCTACACTGGATTCCGTCAATGCAGTTGGTTCCTCGAAAAGCGCCAGCGCACCTCGGCTCAGAAGCGGAATCTGGGCCGCTCCATTCGCCACAACCGTCTGCTGAAAGCCCAAGGCTGCAGCCGTGCTCGTAGTGCAGATTTTTTTCGTTCCTGTTCCACTCCACGGCCCCACGGGGTCAAAAGAATTCCCCGTCACGTCATACGTCGGAACGAACCCTCCCAGGCGAATCCCGCACACTCCTGCGGTTCCCGGCGCGTAGTGGATCGTATTGCCCACCAGCGTTTTGGCGTTGCCATAACTGCCTGCGCTGCTTCCCAGATCAATGCCAACCTCATTCGCCGTGGATCCCTCGCTGATGTAGTTACCGGAGATGAGCGTCCCCCGGTTGCTTGTCGAAGTATCTGAGATGCCTGTTGCAAAACCGCTGAACATCATGTTGCTACGGATGTTCGTTACGTTTCCAGAGTTGCTATTGATCCGGCCCTGAAGTATTGCTACGCAGCGGCATAGTAGACATCTTTCTGTCCGAAGTAGCTTTGGACACGATCTGGCTGTTTCTGGATGCTGCGCAGGGCGCCGATGGCGGTACGGG
>Ga0181520_10006722_pt1 | contig 17395 bp, 15 predicted proteins | sample PEATcosm2014_Bin_29_FD_132451 | JGI IMG/M metagenome (GOLD analysis project Ga0181520, IMG submission 132451) | Peatland microbial communities from MTU Mesocosm Facility, Houghton, MI, USA - PEATcosm2014_Bin02_30_metaG | ecosystem: Environmental > Terrestrial > Soil > Wetlands > Peat | place... | reverse complement strand
GGAGCGTTTCCGGGGCAGGGAGCGGCAGTTGTGCGTCATGGCCTGACAGCTGTGGTGTGGCAGCCGTGGCAGTTGGACGAACTGGAGACTGCCGCGCGCGCGGTGAGGATGGGCGCAGGTTCGGTTCCAGTGCATCTGGAGATCGACACTGGGATGAGCCGGCAAGGGGTGACGCCCTGGGATCTCGCACCACAGGGTGCGGGAACACTTTTGGCGCGCTTCTCGCCAGAGTCGCCGTTGCGGTTGGAAGGCGTGATGACCCACCTGTTTGCCGCTGATGAGGCGGATGGCAGGGTGACCGAGGCGCAACTGGGCTTGATGGACGAGGCGCTAAGGAAGGTGAAGGCTGAGGGGCTCAATCCAGAGTGGCTCAACGTGGGCGCGTCTGCTGCGCTTCTGGCTGGCGAGGCAGCGAGGATTGCAGCGCTGGGCGCCCGTTATGGAATGAAGGCGATGATAAGGCCTGGCCTGGCACTCTATGGGGTGATTCCGCAGTTCGACCCTGCGTTTGAGCCGCAGGAGCCTCTGTCCATGACCGCTGCGCGAAGCCATTTGCATCCCGTGATGCAGTGGAAAACACGCGTGGCCGGAGTGCGCTCGGTTTCCGCCGGTGCGGTGGTGGGCTACAACGGGACCTTTGTCGCCACCGAACCGATGCGGCTGGCATTGGTGGCCGCGGGCTACGCCGACGGCCTCGACCGGCGGCTTGGCAACCGCTTCAGCCTGCTGGTGCGCGGGATGCGCGCACCCCTAGTGGGCCGCATCAGCATGGATATGGCCGTGGTGGACGTAACCGAAATTGACGGTGTCGAGCCGGGTGATGAAGTGGTCATTCTGGGGACGCAAGGCGAAGAAACTATTAGCGCTTTCGACCACGCCGAGGCTACGGGGACGATTCCCTGGGAGGTTTTCACACGCATCGGTGCACGCGTGCCGAGGGTTGCGGTTTAGCGGGCTGCGGGAAAGCTCAGATTCCCATGTGAAATTGTCCGAAAGTGTGATTCCGGGGCTAAAGCCCACGTTCATAATGCTGGCTTTATGCGGGGGTTGAAACCCCCACCTCCCTCCGTTCCAGGCTTCGCCGGAACCTGTAAAGTCGAGCCGTATAAAGAAACCGCTCCTTGCATAGCATGTAAATAATGGATCCCATTAAGAAGCTCATTTGAGAAAACTTCACGCCGTCCCTACGGGACTTGGACTTCTGTTGGACATTGACCCAGGACTGCGCTGCGCTTGTCCCGGGCTATTATCGCTTCTCCCTCCGGGAGAAGATGCGCCAACCGTTTCATGGAACAGTGGGCTGGCTATGCCGGCAAGCGGCTGACGCAAAACTGGCTTACACAACCAGTTCAGCCGAATCTGACGATACCGGCAAAAGAACAGGCGCGGGAGGTTGATTTCTCCTGCGCCTGTTTGGTTTTCGTAGGTTTGCGAACCGCGTTATTGAGTGCTTGGCGGCGCTGGCGGAACCTTTGGCGCCTTCAAGTGGGGCGCTTTGGAAATGCCGGGCACCACATGACTGGTTGGAGTGGCCGATGACACAGCCGGCGGTTCGGGCGGGAAGCCAGAACCTTTCTTGATGCGAACATCGCCGTCTTCCGCGCTGAGCACGACCCTGGCAGCGCCGGCGCCAATCTTGCCGTTGAGCGACTTGTTCTCGTCGCCGCTGATGGGAAGATCGAAGTCGTTGACAATGTCTCCGTTGTGGGTGCGGGCGTTGATCGAGGCTGAGGGGTTGGGCGGCAGCGTCAGTTCAACGTCGCCTTTGTCGTTCTTTGCCTCCACCGCGTAAGTCCCGGCGGGCTCAACTGCGATGCGGCCATTGCGAGTTTCCACATAGCTGTCGCCGTAGATTTGGTTGAGGTCAATGTCTTTGGAGCGGGTGGTGATATGCACCGTGCCTTTAGCCTCGTTGACGCGCAGATCGTCAGAGTCGAGGGTCAGATCGCCGGGCAACTCCGCCAACTCCAGATCGGTGACCGAAGTGTGAAGATGCACCGGTCCACGAATGGTTTCCAGGTGAACATCGCCAAGGAGTTCTCCGTTCTGCGTCACGTTGCCCTTGATTTCAGAAAGGGTGAGGTCGTTGACGTCACCGCTGAGGATGACGTCGCCCTGAACGTCGTGGGCAGCGAAGGTGTCGTGCCGTCCATTGATGAAGTGTACCTGTACCGACCCGGAGATTGAGCTGACGTGAATGTCTCCGCGTGCGGTGACGTCGACTCCCGCTCCGAGACCGGCAGCGGTCACATCGCCCCATCCGGAATTGATCGTCAAGTGAGAGGATTTTGGAACGGTAATGGTGAGGTTCACTCGGCCCTTTGAGTCGTTCTCAGACTTTATGAGTACAGTGCCACCATTGACTGTGACGTGGGCCGCTTCGTTGTCGAAGATTTTCTTTGCGTTCGAATCCGAGTCGGCGTAGGCCATCTCGTGCGCCTGCACCTGGATGGTGGACGTTTCCCCAGCCGTGACACTCACGTCGCCGCGAGGGTTGTTGATCTCGATGGCGGCATTGGCAGGAATCTGCGAGTTGAGGACCTGCTGGTCGAGGTCATGCTCCGGCAGGCCGAAGAAGTTGAAGAAATCGTTGTCCTGGTTGTCCCAATGTGACATCCATGTCTGCGAATGATTCCATGCGGCCGCCCCGACGCCCAAAAGGGCGAGAAGGACAAGGATGCCCACAAAGCTGCCACCGCGGCGGACGGGAGTCTTGCGACGCATATCCACCGCCCACTCCGCCAGAAGAGCGAGACCGGCGCCAATCAAAATCAAGGGCCACCAGTGGCCGTACCAGGCCCAGAACCCGCCGGAATTAATGTGGCCGGTGAGCAAGAGCAGAGCGATGACGCCGACACCGATGAGGATGATGGGACCGACGACCGAGGGAACTCGCGGACCATATGCGCCCACGTAGCTAGACTTCATAGCATAGCGCTGAGCCTTCCATGCATCTCGCTGCGCGCGCCATGCAGCTTTCTGCTGTTCCCGGTAAATGCGGTACTGGGTCCGGGGATCGTAAGGCGGATATGGAGGCGGTGGGCCGCCAGGAGGTGTGCTTGGAGGTGTGGTGCTCATGATTGTCCTCCCTCGGGATGGTTCCCGGGATCCTGCCAGCTAGTGGAACGATGGGCTTCCGGCTGCTCAGGTTGAGGTGGAACGCTGGTTGTCGATTGAGGGTCAATCGTGCCTGTGCCGGGTTGGCCCGGATATGGCGGCTGCGGATAGCCACCCCCGCCTGCCAAGACCATGCGTTCAGCCAGCATGAGGACGCCAAGAAGAATCAAAAGCAATGGCCAGAACCAGTGACAGGGGCGGTCAATTACACCCGTCGAATGGAGCAGCCAAACTCCGCCGATCAGCAACAAAATTGCGGGACCGCGCAGGCGGCGAATCATGATGTAGTGGTTCATTTAGAGCCTCCTTGTGAATCTCCCATACGGCGAACGAAGAGCCAGACACCGAGCGCTATGAGCAGTACCGGCCACGCGAACTCAAAAAACCGGCCGTGGAAGACATCCAACTGCCCGAGCAGGAACATCACGCCGAGAGCAATCAGAACTATGGCGCCGATGGGCTCCTTGCGCCGCCAGAAAATGGGCGGAGGGGGCGCGGCGGGATCGAAAAAGCCAGGCGGAGGCGGAGGTGGAGGCGGCGGAGGAGGGAACGGGGCTGGATACTGCTCCGCGTACTGGGGTTGATAACCCTCTGCTGCCGGCACGGACGGAGGCTGAGGCTGGCCGGGCTGGCCGGGATTGCGCGACCGTGAGCCCAGGTTCAGCCAGTTGCCCACTTCGTTCAATCCAAAGGGATCGGGCACCGGCTGGCCATCGCGCAGAGCTTTGGCGGTGTGGAACGCTTCAAACGACTGGTAAAAGATCCAGGCGGCGATGAACAGGCCAAAGATCGGGTAGTGGTCGGTGATGCTGATGAGCACCGCGAAAACGATCACGTGGATGAAGCCCTTGAAGAACTGGCCGTTGTACATGGCGCCGACGCCGGGAATCAATCCCAACACGGCGGCAGCCGATGGGTTTGGGCCGGTAGCTGGAGGAGGTGGAATAAATGGCTGTTGATAGCCCTGCCATGCCGACGCGCAGGGTTCGCAGAGAAGCTGCCCTCCGGGCGACGACCGCACGCAACTGGCGCAGAGCGCTTTGCCGCAGTTCTGGCAATAAGCCGTCGCGTTGATTCCAATGTGATTTACGCAGTCCATACTGTGCTCCTTTCCCATGTTTCGCTTGGGGAGCCGCCAAGTTGCGCGGGCCTGTGCAAAAATGCCAGGGAACTTTCTAAAAAGTCAGAATCGTTGAAAGCCGGTTCGGCAGCCGGACTGCCAGGCTGCTGCGATGGGTCTGCCAAAGAGCCTCCGTCCTTGTGCGCAGGCACCTGGTTGGATTCGCCGGACGGCGCGTCCTGCGGCTTCTGCCGGATGTCACCGCTTTGCCCTTCGCCTTGGTTCTGGGTAGTCCGGCGCAGCTCACGCATTCTTGTCTGCACCTCGTAAACCAGCCGCGAATGATCGTAGTAGCGGATGATGGGGGTTGAAGCCATCGTGAGCCTGCGCTCAAGGAATGAGCGGGCCTCGCTGGGAAATGAGCCGGGGCGCAGGTCAGAGAGCCGCAAGTTGCTAAAGCGGACTCCTGTCAGGCCGAGGGTCATTGCGATGGAAAAGAAGGCCATTGCGGCTGTCAACATCAAGCGGGGTTCAGCAAAACGCCGCAAGTGCGCAACCATGCCTTGACGCTGCCATGCCGGGGTAGGAATGGAGGCGGGGTGAAACGGCAAAACATTGCCGCCCGCGGTTGCCAGCCCAAAGTCCTGTGCCTGTCCCGGACCGGTCACGGCTAGAATCCTAGCCAGCAGCCCGTCCGGAACCTCAGGTTCAGGCGAAAGGAACTCCAGCCATTCGCGGCCCTTGCGCGCCTCCTCGTAAAGTGCGGAGCAGGCCGGGCAGACGGCTCTGTGCGCGTTAAACGTAACCTCGTCCTCGGGCTTCAACAGCCCGTCAAGCGCGTCCGCCAACAATGTCTCCCATTGCCCGCAGGCCGGAGAACTCGGAATGAAAGTGCGCTCTGCCATCACATCACCTCCCGTCTATTACGTTCCAGAAGCCTCGCAAGTTCCGCGCGGCCTCTGCTGATACGTGACTTGACGGTTCCTTCAGGAATATCGAGTACACAAGCGATTTCTTTGTAGTCTAAGTCTTGTAAATCGCGCAGAATGACGGCCTCGCGCAACTCGACGGATACGCGCGCTAGGGCATCCTGCACCATCTTTGCCAGTTCCTTTTTGGCCGCCGACTCGTGGGGCGAAACGCCGCGAGCCGTAAGCCGGTCAATCGGTTTGAGTTCTTCCGCAGACTCCCAGCCATCGTCCAAAGAAGAAGTTGCGCGCAGGTTCTTAGTCCGCCGGAAGTTGTCCACAAGCAGGTTGCGGGTCATGGCGGCAATCCAGACGTGCAGACTGCCGCGCCCGGTGTCGAAGCTGGACAGATTGGAGTAAATCTTCAAAAAAACGTCTTGCGTGAGGTCTTCGGCGTCGGTGGGATTGCCCGTGAAGCGGTAGCAGAGCCCGTAGACACGCCGATGCTGGGCGCGAACCAGCTCAGCCCACGCGCTGGAATCGCCGTCAAGGCAGCGGCGGACGATTTGGGACCAATCGATCTCCAGAGAAGCTGTCTCTCCGTTCTTCGGAAGGGTCGCGGACGCGAAGTCAGAACCAGCCTGAACACGGCCTTTCGCAATGGCATTGCCGCCCGGAATCTGCCGCGGACCGGGAGCACCTATGTCCGCACGCAGGACTTCCGTTTCGCGCCGCTCGGTTCTTGCCGCGGTCCCAGGCGACGGGCTCTGGTCGCAGCGGCGTTTTTCCGGCCACGCCAAACCTATCCCGCTCCAGCTTAATGTACCCACGCATTGCATATAGCGCTAGTACGAAAGAAATTCTGAGTTTGTTCCCAGTCGGTTATTCAGGAGCGAGGCCCGCATGGTAGAAAGACAGGGAACGGGCTTTGGAGGAACAACGGATGCGAAAGATCTGTTTGGTTCTATTGCTTTTGGCAAGCAGCGCGGCGCAGGCCGCCAGCTTCGAATGCGCCAAGGCGAAAACGCCGCAGGAGAAGGCCATTTGCGCCTCGCCGAAGTTGAGCCAAGCAGACGAGAATATGGCTGCGGCCTACAAAGATGTTCTGGCTGCTGTCCCGCGGGAGATTGCGACGGAATTGCGCGAGGACCAGCGTCAGTGGCTGCGCTGGATCGCGGTCGAATGCCCTACCGGCGAAAATGCCGGCGAATCGGAGCGCCGAGAAACACTCGCTGAGTGTCTGCTCAGAAATTACCAGTCGCGGACAGAGGAATTGCAGCACACGATCCTGCGCCAAGGCGGCGTTACCTTCGTCTCGCGGTCGATCAACCTGACTTGGCCGGATTCCCCGGGTGAGAGTCCGGGGTCTGAAGAAATCCACGGCTATGGAACATTGAAAGCCACTTGGACTCAGTCGACAAATGCCACAGCCGAATGGAAAGCGTGGAACAAGGCCATTGAGGTAGCTGCGCAGAGCCTGGCTGCTGTGCCCGAGAGCGAGAGTAGCCCTTCCGGCAAGTGGTTGGAGGAATGGGCAGCAGACGGGGATTCCGAGGTGTACGCGGCGGTTGGCCTTGTTAGCGAAGAACTGGTGACGGCCTCCGTCGGTATCGATGGGATGGGCCACAGCGCAGGGCACCCAGGTGGCTCCGAGATCGAATTCAATTGGCTGATCAAAGAAATGCGGGAACTACGCCCGGAGGATGTCTTCCGGAAGGATTCAGGCTGGGAGAAAACAATTGAGGCGCTCTGTTCCAAGGAGCTGCAACAAACCAATGCCGGTCTGTACGACGACTGGGAAAAGGAGCTGCCAAAGGTCGTTCTCGATTCGCGAAACTGGCAATTAGACGGAAAAGGCATTACAATCGAATTCCCTGATTATTCGGTTTCGGCTCATGTGGATCCTGCCGGCCCGGTGACGATTCCTTGGTCGACGCTCAAGCGTTTTCTGCAGCCGAGTTTCGCGATACCGAAATAGAAGTCTGCTGACAGGGACGGTCGCGGGCGGACACTAGAGGAAGCGCTTCATCGTACGGTAACCTTTTCGTGCCGGAATCATCTCAATGATGACGCCCTAAGTTATCCTTTCCCCCGGCGCCGGAGGTTTAATGTCAAGACTGATTTCCCTGATCATCCTTTTTGTGGTGGTTTTCGTTGCGATAGGCGTTTACTCGAGGGCAAAGGGCGCGACCCGATCTCCTATCCCCGCAGCCGCAAACGACGTTCAACTGGCCCAAACTTCAGGAAAGGAAACCGCGGTGTTTGCCGGGGGGTGCTTCTGGGGTACGCAATCGGTTTTCGAGCGCGTCAGAGGCGTGTTGGCGACGACGGCCGGTTATGCTGGCGGAACGGCCAGTACGGCCACCTACGACCAGGTCACGACGGAGACGACCGGGCACGCGGAGTCGGTTCGCGTGGTTTACGATCCGTCAAAAATCACATATGGACAACTACTGCGCATTTTCTTTTCCGTTGCACACGATCCGACCCAGCTCAACCGCCAAGGACCGGACGTCGGCACCTCCTACCGCTCCGCCATCTTCTATACCAGCCCGGAGCAGCAGAAAATCAGCCTCGCTTACATCGCGCAACTGGACGCTGCCCGCGTATTTCCTCGACAGATTGTGACGCAGGTTGTGCCCCTGAAGGGTTTCTACGACGCCGAAAGCTACCACCAGGACTACGCACTCCACAATCCCAGCAACCCCTATATCCAGGTCTGCGACCGCCCCAAAATCGAGGCGCTCAAGCAGCAGTTTCCAGAGTTGTTCAGGGAATACAAGGGGAAGTGATGGGGCGCTTTTCCATGTACGAGCCGACAATGCGAGCCGCTTCTTCAAGGAATTTGCGGTCGATGGCGGTGAAGGCGGCTGGGGTGTGGCTATCGATGTCAATCTCGCCAACGATCTTGCCGTTCGCGTAGATGGGGACAACGATCTCGGATTTGGTTTTGATGGAGCAGGAAAGATAGCGTGGGTCAGCGTTCACGTCGTCCACGACAACCGTTTGGCCCAAAGCAACCGCAGCGCCGCAGATCCCTTGAGCGACGGGGATGCGCACGTGGGGGGTGGGCTCCCCAGCAAAGTAGCCAAGAACCAGGGTCTGGGAATCGCAGGGGTCGAGCATGTAAAAACCGGTCCAGTTGCAGTAAGGGAGTTGACCGGCAAGAGCATCGACTATGCCTTTCTCAAGATCATCGAGTGATGGCGCAGCGGAGGCAAGCTCGCTCATACGGGCAAGCAGGGAGGACATCTGAGGGCTGAGGCCGAGGGCGGGCATACCAAGAGTGTAGCTGGAGGGCGGTGCGCCGAGCATTTATCAGGAACCATTTAAGTAAGCCGGATTTGGAGTGCGCAGCATAGAGGCAATGGAGAAAAATTTGTTAAGTAACTCTGGAAACGAGTTACCGATGAGCGTAAATCGTGTTACGATAATTATCCAGAAAAGCTCCTTTCGGAGAGTTCGTCGATTTGGAAGGGGGTTTCATGAGTCTCAAGACAGTACCCTCCCTGTTTTTGCTTGGAATGTTGTGTGCAGCCGGTTGTGGCGGAGGCGGAGGCGGCACACCACCCCCACCTACCATTACCTCAGTCAGCGCGTCCTGTAGCCCCAACAGTGTGGAGGCTAACACAACCCAGACCAGCCAATGCGCTGCCACAGTTATGGGAACTGGGAGCTACAGTTCCGCTGTGACGTGGTCGGCGAATTACGGTACGATCACAGGCGCTGGTGTTTACACTCCGCCCGCCACCCCTCCGGCGTCAGGCGCGGCGACGGTCACCGCGACCTCGACGGAAGATGCAACCAAATCGGGCCCGACGAGCGTCACGATAACGCCGGCACCTACGATTACGTCCGTGAGTGTCTCGTGCACGCAGACAACCCTGCAGGCTCATACTGCCGAGACCAGCCAATGCTCTGCCACAGTGAAGGGAACCGGGAGCTTTAGTTCGACTGTGACCTGGTCGGCGACTTATGGGACGATCACAGACGCTGGTGTTTATACTCCGCCTGCCACCGCTCCAGCTTCCGGCATGGATACCGTCACTGCGACCTCGACGGAAGATGGGACCAAATCCGGTCAGGAGGGCATTGCAATTACGGCAGCGCGGAGCGTCACCCTCACGCCGCAGTATCCTGCCATATCGCAAGCGGAGATTCCGTCAAGTACTTTAACGGTACAGATCGGTGCGACTAACATCCAAGCGGACGATGTGATTGACTGGACCGAAATGGGAGTGACGAAACCCTACACCGTCACAGCGGCTGATGTCACCGCTGGCTATTTCACTGTCACTATTCAAATCTATGAAATTGCGTCCTTCGTGCAGTTCAATTGCCCGGCGAGCACAAGTGCCGTGTGCAATACGGCATGGATAGCGATAACCACGGATCAGCAGCAGCTGGTGGAGAACACGAGTAGCCCGAGCACCACGGCTTACTTTAACCCTGGGGTAGGGTTTGGTATCCAGGAGTTCTCGCTTTCATCTGGAGCGAATGTGGGGGCTCTTCCGATGTATGGCCCATTAGTGACGGTCAATAGGGCCATTACGGTTGACGGCGGGGCAAACGGAACTGGAACCGTGCTTTCGGATATAGACCTTCAGCAAGTTGACTCAAATGCTGGCAATTCATCGTCGGGCTTTATACTGCCGAACGGTTCTTTCCCGAATGATGAACTGGCGAGCATTGCGGCGTGGAACGGCTATGGTTACGTGACCGAGCCGAATGGGGGAAATCAGGGATACCTTGGGCAGTTCAAAATCTCAACGGCCAATGGGCTCGGAGTCCCTTCTACGGTCACAGCAGGCGATTTTCCTTATGCGATAGACGCGGCGACCGTGAATAGCACGGATGCTATCGTCGTTTACTCAGGAGTGGACAGGCAGGTACGACTCTTCGGCAATACGCCAGCGCTGACGCAGGAGAGCACTTCCGCGGCCCTCAGTAATATAACGGCGTTTCCGATAGGCAATCAGTCGTTGCCCGGATCACAAGGCGGATGGCCGCTGCGCATCATTGGATCAGGAAGTGAAGCGGGAACTGTCGGGATCTTGTCCTCTTACGATCACGTGCTTGATTTGCTGACCATCAGCGGGACGACCGTCTCGTGGGCGGGGGCGACGAATGGAGCCGTGACGATCCCGAGTGGAAATCCGTATCCGTACCTGATTGCACCGGACCCGACACACGGAGCGTTCATCGTGGCATCGGCGGACACGACGAAGGGAGTGACGACGTTGCAATCGATCAGCGCGACATCGCCCTATACGGCGACACCCATACCGAGCTCGGCGTTGACTGCTGGATTTCTGGCGTCGGGGATTCTGGTGTCGGATAACGGGAGCGAGATCTATGTGGCAGGATTCAACACTTTGACCCCCGGGAACCCTGTGAGCGCGACGAACACACCTTTGTTCTTTACCATCGCGAATCCGTAGGTTTTCTCGGCAGCGCCGTTTTGTTGCGGCGGAGGCTCGGGGCATAACGAGTATCTGTGGATTCCCACCCATTTCGCTCAGCCACCCCACGGACGAAGACCTGTCCCTTCACCCCAGCGAGCAAAGACCGCTCGCTGGGGGCCCCGAGTCCGTGGGGATCCCGACAACGCGAAATGGATGGGGCACCCGGCGGAGGGAGACCCGGGCCTAAAGGCCGCGCGAAACTGCCTTGTTTCCGGGGGCTAAAGCCCCCGGCTCCCTCCGAAGTCTTCGATTTACAACAGACCTCAAGCCAGCGAGTGATGTAGCTCAGGGGCTAAAGCCCATTCGATTTTGTTGTGCCGATGTACGGGCTAAAACCCGTACCCTTCAAGGACCGCTTTGTTGGCCTTTGCGGCACGAGACACTATCCAAAGCCCTTTGTTTTTCGCCTCTTTTCGGGACGATTGAAGTCGTGCCCTGACGCAATGCCTACCTATACGCACATTCGTCCGATATTGACTAAAGCCGCGCACTTTCAAAACGAAGGACCACTTATAAATTCACTAATAGCGCAACTGGAAGTCGGGATCGACGGGGTTTTCGAATAGCGAGGCGTCGCGGGTGACGATGGTAAGGCCGGAGGGAGTGACAAAGTAGCGCCGCTTGTCTTCGACCGGGTCGTAACCGATGACGGTGCCCTCGGGAATGTGTACATGGCGGTCGATGATGGCGCGGCGGATGCGGCAGTGGCGGCCGATGTTGACGTGAGAGAAGACAATGCTGGCGTCGACGGTGGAGTAGGAGTTGACACGCACATCCTGTGAGACTACGGAGTTGGAGACTGTGGCGCCGGAGATGATGACGCCGGCGGTAATCACGGAGTTGACTGCCATGCCGGAGCGGCCCGGTTCGCCAAAGACAAACTTGGCGGGCGGATATTGGCGGACACGGGTGCGCATGGGCCAGTTCTTGTCGTAGAGATTGAAGACGGGCGAAACCGCGCAGAGGTCCATATTGGCGTCGTAATAAGCGTCGAGCGTGCCGACGTCGCGCCAGTAGAGCGCCTGCTGCTTGTTCTCATCCACAAAGCTGTAGGCCATCATCTTCTTCTTGCCAAGCATATTGGGCAGAATGTTGTGGCCGAAGTCGTGTTTTGAATCGGGGTCTTCAGCGTCGGCGATGAGCGCCTTCAGCAATATCTCTGTATTGAAAATGTAGATGCCCATGGAAGCATCCACCGCGTTGGGGTTGAACGGCGAACGGAAGGTGGTGGACGCGGGCTTCTCCTGGAAGCCCTTGATCTCAGCGTTCTGGCCGACCTCGACTACGCCGAACTGCTTGACTTCATCGGGAGGAATGGGCAGAGTGGCCAGCGTCACCTCGGCCCTGGTCTCCTTGTGGTACTCCAACATGCGGCTGTAGTCCATCTTGTAGATGTGGTCGCCGCTGAGGATGATGACGTACTTCGGCTGTTCGCTGCCGATGGAGTAGATGTTCTGGTAGACGGCGTCGGCGGTCCCCATGTACCAGTTAGAACCGGTGCGCTGCATGGGCGGCATCAGCTCAAAAAACTCACCCAACTCCTGGGCGACAATGCCGGTCCAGCCCTCGCGGATGTGACGGTTGAGGGAGAGAGCCTTGTATTGCGTCAAGATAAAGACCTTGCGCAGGCCGGAGTTGATGCAGTTAGAGAGGGTGATATCGATGATGCGGTAATGACCGCCGAAGGGCACAGCGGGTTTGGCGCGATCGCGTGTGAGGGGAAAGAGGCGTTCTCCTGCGCCGCCCGCGAGCAATACTCCGAGCGTATCTCTCATGTCCATAAAACCCAACCTTCGTTGCCTTCCACGCCCGAAGAGCTATCGACCGAGGCGGAAAGCGCCGCTAACCAATACAGCATATCGCTCAAGGGTAGTTTGTCTACAAGGATTGCCGGAAGGGACATCACTTTCGAACGACTTCGAGAGCCAATCTCACTTTATCGCAGAGGACGGCCTAGAAGACAAGGGCACCGTTGCATAAAGAGCGAGCAGCGTCATTTTGGGAAGATACGCGTCTGGGGACGGCGGCGAAAAGCATCAACGACGCGCAAGCGGTTCAAATACTAGTTGGAAATCTGCCTTGAACCAAAGAGATCATCCCTCAGGGGCTAAAGCCCGAGTTGATGATGGGGCATTGCGGCACGACTAAAGTCGTGCCCTGACACAGAGCCTGTAGATTCTGGATTCATGTAAGATTCGTCAGGCAATGCCAAAAGCCCCGGTCGATTATGGGGCATTGCGGCACAACTAAAGTTGTGCCCTGACACAAGCTCGGCGGCTTCCAGCAAGTTCCTATCGCTTCTTTTTGAATTTGTACTCGATGCCGATTGAGATGGCGAAGTTGACATCGGTCTGAGTAACGTTCGGCGTGGCGTTGGTGCTGTAGTGAGTGAACACCGCGTCGGGCGTGATGCGGAAGACCCAGCGGGCCGAGCGGTTCAGGTCCATGTGACCACCGATGATCGCCGCGGGGGCAACCTGATTGGCGTAGAAGCCGATCGATTGGGGGGTCTGCGGAAAGTCATGCGAATCGAAGTGCGCTCCGCCGAAGAGGGCGTGCGCGCTGAGCGCGCCGTGCTTGTTGTGCGGACCAAGCCATTCCGGTCCTGCGACGAAGAATTCCTCGCTGACGAATGGCCCTTTGAGCAGATTCGGACCAGTGTTGCTCCCACCGACGCTTCCCACACCGCTGGTGCCAAGGTAGTAACGGCCCGAGCCTTCGACGCCCCAGTGCTTGAAAAGCCAATAGGAAGCGGAGAGATCAAGTCCGCCAAGATTCGCGCCCTGGAGCACAATCGGTCCGGCCTTCATATGGTCATAGGCGAAGCCGAGGGACACATCGTAACGGTTGTCGTAACGCACGTTGGCCAGCGGATCGCTGGCGATGTATGTGCCGTTGCCGGCCGTGGGCGAGGCGGTGCTCTGCGCCTGGGTGGAGGGTGCGAAAGACAAAGCCAGTGCGGCTACGACGGCAAGAGCGGCGGAAAATCTTACTGAGAAAGGCATCGTACTTAAGCTTACAGGACGATACCGGGAGGGGACAACGCGGACCAGACTACTTATGGAACGCAAGTCTCTCTCCAGCGCGCCCAGACCAGGTAGCGCACGGTCAGCACGGTTTCAGCGTAGGCGCCAGCCCATGAGTAAACGGACGGACCTGGCTCGAGGGAAGGAGCTGCGTGAGTGCGCCACAGGATCGGCATCTCGTTGAAGATATATCCGGCGCGCGGCAGGTGGCTGGCGCTGGAAACCACCTCGGCCGACCGCCAGCCGTGAGCTTTCATGATCCGTGCGGCATAGCAGGCGTTCTGGATTGTGTCCCTGGCTTGAGGCTCGACAAAAATGGCTGATTCTGGAATGCCCTGAGCGTGGGCGGTTCGCGCCATGACGCGCGCTTCGACAAAGCCGTTGTGCGCTGCTCCGCCGGTCATAATCAGCCGGGGCGCGACGCCACGCTCATATTCGCGTACCCCCTCGGTTACGCGATCCAACTGCACGGGAGTAGGGTTGCCGTCGCTGTCGGCCGGCGTGCCCAGCACGACGATAGCGTCAAAGCGTGCGAGCGAGGTGTTGGAGGTGGGCGCCAGCAACCGGGCAGCTACCCCGCACCCGAGGAATGCGAGAATCAACAAGATAGAGAAGAGAACCAATCGGCCACGCCAGCCAAGCCTTCTGGGCCGCGACGGGGTGCTGCGATGGCTGACGCGGCGGATGGGCTGCTTCCGGGATAAACGCGTACTGGTCAAGATCATTCCCCCGGCTCTACTTTAAAGCAAGTGACATCAGCCGAGATTGGCGGGTGTTTCCCAAGACGATAAGACAAACTCGCTCAATGGCTTACGCGCGCGAGGGGCGGTCTCCTGAGCGATCATGTCCGGGTGGGGCAAGGCGGAGGGTTCTCCCTGATAGCCGAGGGCGATGACGGCCCCGATTGCGTAATCCTCCGGGATTTCAAAGGCCTGGCGAGCAGCGGCCGGATCAAAGCCAGCCATCTGGTGAGTGGAGAGGCCGAGAGCGGCGGCTTGCAGTGTGAGATAGGAGGCGGCAGCGCCCAAATCATATAGAGCCACGCGATTGTCGGCTTCGTTGTGGCTGAATTTGGTTTTCGCTACGCCGAGAATCAGGACCGGCGCCGCACCTGCCCAGCTCTGGTTGAAGCCGATGAGCGTGGAGAATATTTTCTTATAGGTCAATGAGTTACGCAGGCCGACAATAAAACGCCAAGGCTGCTCGTTATAGGAAGAAGCGGCCCAGCGGGCGGCCTCAAAGACTTTGTGCAGGTCGGCGGGCGCGACATCGCGATCGGCAAAGGAGCGAGGGCTCCAGCGGGCAAGTATGGCGGGCAGCACGCCGTCTACTGCGGAAACGTGCTTCAAGTCATTGACTTCAATAGAGGATAAGGTCATGCGAAATCTCCGTAAAAAGGGGATAAATTGCACTATTTTGATTCGGGGCGCGGGTGAAGGATTCCAGTTGCGAGAAAAAAGTTGTTTGAACGGGTATTTTTTGGGACGGGAGGGGTTGGGGTAATCGGGGAGGGGATAGCAGGTTAGCGTGTCATCTGCGGAAGCGACTCGAGGAGGCGGGATACGAGTGAGATGGGAAGGCCGACGACGTTGAAATAGTCGCCTTCAATGCGGGGAATCCAACGGGCGGCGCGGCCCTGGATGGCGTAGGCGCCGGCCTTGTCCATGGGTTCGTCGGTGGCGATGTAGGCGGTGATTTGTTCGTCGGAGAGGGTGAGGAATTGGACGGAGGTGGATTCGGAGGCGACTTCAGTGTGTGCGGCGGTGACGACTGCGACGCCGGTAATGACGCGATGAGTGCGGCCGGAGAGAAAACGGAGCATGCGGGCGGCGTCGGCTGGGTTTTCAGGCTTGCCGAGGATTTGGTTGTCGAGGGTTACCGTGGTATCGGCGCCGAGGACGACTAAGGACTGAGGGTCAAGATTTGTGCTTTCCCACCCATTTCGCAAAGAGCGCGAAATGGATGGGGCACCCAGATTTAGGGAATCTGAAGGGCTCTTCTCAGGGGCTAAAGCCCCAGGATCTTGAACAACCTGAATGTACGGGCTGAAGCCCGTACCCTTCAACGGCGCTTGTATCGCGTGAGAGTTCGCGGATTCGCAGGTCCGAAAATCCGGACCTGGGACACCCATGATTTCGTTGTAGACGGCTTGAGCTTTTTCGCGGGCGAGGCGGGTGACGTAGGCGATGGGGTCTTCGTTAGGGTTGGGATCCTCGGAGATGTGAGCGGGATGGACCTCGAAGGAGAAGCCGGCCTGGGTGAGGAGTTTGCGGCGACGAGGCGAAGCTGAGGCGAGGACAAGCATAGGAAGATTATTGCAGGGGGTGGGGCGAGTTCTCCTTCTCCGCGGTCTCTTCTCTCAGAAGAACCTCCAATCGCTCAGGCTGTTCTGCGAGACGAAGGTCTTCCGAGTTTGGGTCTTTCTTTGTTTCGATTTCTCGGACCTCTTTGTACACGTATTCAAAATCCTGCCATAACGTCCTTGAGACTTTGCGTTTTTCTTCAATGTGGCTTTGCCCAGCCACCCAATAAAGGTTGATCCAATGAAAGAAGAAGTTGTAGGCTAGCTCGTTCGTGAGAGCTCCTGTGCGGACAAGTAGCCCCACGGTCTCGAAGAAATCGAATACATTTTCGGCGTCAACCAGGTTCTGATTAGACAAAAGTGCTCGCGCTGCATCTGAGCGGGCCTGACTAAAGTCTTCGGGGTTAAATCTGTCATCTAGCTTCATAGACAGATCAGCAGCGAGCGACAGCTTGAAGTCCTCGCGAGAGACCTTAGCTTGTTCGTTCTGCTTTATAATGCCGCGCCAACTTACCCAAACCGCCGTCGCTGCCGCTAGAGCGGCAATTGAGGTAGCCCAGGCGGTTATTACTGAAAGAAAATGATCTGACATCTCATTCAGGATAGTTCATTACAGTGCGTCCGATTCTTTCTAGATTGTTAGACCGGTTTGAAGACCAGCGGGGGTGGCTAGGCCCCAGGCCATGGCGGGGGTGTTGTGGGCGAAGCCGAAGCGGCCGTCGGGACCGAGGAGGATGATGCCGCCGTGGCCGCCGAGACGGTTGAAGAGATAAGAGATGGCTTCGCGAGCGGCGATTTCCGGCGCGGTTCCGCTGGCGACGCGGTCGGTGGCCCACTTGCCGAGGACGAGCTTCATGATGGGCTCGCCCCAGCCGGTGAGGGAGACGGCGGCGGCGAGATTGTCGGCGTAGCAGCCACAACCGATGAGCGAGGAGTCGCCGACGCGGCCGGGAGTCTTGTTGAGGGTGCCTCCGGTGGATGTTCCGGCGGCGAGATTGCCGCGGCCGTCGAGGGCGACGGCGCCGACGGTGTCGTGCGAGTCCGTTCCCGGGTCGAACGTTGGATTCATTGTCTCCCAGGTCTGAGAATCCAAACCTGGGGCACCCGGCTTCTCCGCAGTTCCCAAAGCTTGATCTATTTGGACAGCAGTCTCAGGGCTTTTGTCGTCTTCGAGGCCGGAGAAGGTGTTGTCGGCGAGGCCTGCAGCGTGGCGATGTTGAGCAAGGGCGAGTCGGTCGCGCTCCCGATCGAGGACGAGCTCACTGTTTTCGATGAGGGGCATGCCGTGGGCGGCGGCGAAGCGCTCCGCGCCTTCACCGACAAAGTAGACGTGTGGCGACTCCTCAAGGACGAGGCGGGCGGCGCGGATAGGGTTGCGCAGGCGCTCGACACAGGCGACGCCGCCGGCCTTCATGCGGCCGCCGTCCATGAGGAGCGCGTCGAGTTGGACGCGACCGTCGGAGGTGAGAAAGCTGCCGCGTCCGGCGTCGAAGGTGGGGTCGTCTTCGAGGACGGTG
>Ga0181520_10006719_pt1 | contig 17411 bp, 17 predicted proteins | sample PEATcosm2014_Bin_29_FD_132451 | JGI IMG/M metagenome (GOLD analysis project Ga0181520, IMG submission 132451) | Peatland microbial communities from MTU Mesocosm Facility, Houghton, MI, USA - PEATcosm2014_Bin02_30_metaG | ecosystem: Environmental > Terrestrial > Soil > Wetlands > Peat | place... | reverse complement strand
CCCAGAGTTGGCACTACATTGACCGATTCAGCCAAAAATAGCCAATCCGGCGAACCTGATGTACTTGCTGTCCGTTTTCGGCAGGAATATCGTGAATTTTATCTGACAACTGGCGAAGTTGGGCTAACATAGGTCGCAAGGTAACAGATAGCTGCTGGACAGAAAGAGAGGCTTCCCATGGAACTTGCAAATATTGAGCAACGGATTTTTCTAATCCGTGGACAGAGAGTAATGATCGATAGCGACCTGGCCGGACTTTATGATGTTGAAACGAAAGCGTTTAACCGCGCTGTTCGAAGGCAAATCTTTCGATTCCCGCCGGATTTCATGTTTCAGCTGACTTCAGCTGAATGGGACAACTTGAGATCGCAAAATGCGATATCAAGTTGGGGCGGCCGTCGGTACCTGCCGCTTGCCTTTACGGAACAGGGTGTGGCGATGCTGTCCAGCGTTCTAAGCAGCGAGCGCGCAATTGAGGTCAACATCGCCATAATGCGGGCTTTCGTAAAGCTCAGGCATGCGTTGACTGTACGCCATGACCTGACTATTAAAGTTGAGCGGCTGGAAGGCAAAATAAACTTGATCGAAACGGTACTGTCCCCAATATAAATATTTAGTCAGTACCGTCCCGTCTATAAAAACATCAACAGGAGGTCGGGACGGATGTGCGCGCTGTCCGCGAAGATGTTCAGAAGCTGAAAAACAAACCAGAGATTACCGGCCCAAAAATAAAAGGCTTCAACCTTTAATCCAAAAATTGGCGGGGGGTGCCTTGCCGACTATTTGTTTATGGAGGCTAGGCCATCCTCCTTAAACGCACTGGAATGATGGAGGGGCAAAACCCCTTAAGGAACACCGTGCCGAACAGTGAACCTCTTGAGGCACGGCGTCTGTGGCGCCATGCGTAATTGGCTCCACGTGCCACTACCTTCGAAAATTGGATATGGTGCAGGCCGACGGATGGAGGCTGCGACAGAGGGAAGGTTTCAGCGGGAGAGTTTTTTCTTAAGGATCTGGTTGACGAGCTGGGGGTTGGCTTTGCCCTGCGACTTTTTCATAACCAGGCCTACGATCGAGCCTATGGCGCGCTCCTTGCCGCCGTGATATTCTTCAACAGCCTTTGGCATTTCCTTGATCGCTTCTTCACACCATTTTTCAATGGTTGCAGTGTCGCCCACCTGGCGCAGCCCCTTCTTTTCGACGATCTCATCCGGAGATGCGCCGGTTTCGAACATTTCCGTGAAAACGTCCTTGGCAGTTTTGCCGGAAATGGTTCCCTTAAGGATAAGTCCTATCAGCCCGGCCAGGTTTTCCGGAGATACCGGCGAATCGCTGATGGATTTTTTGGCGGCATTCAGCCTCCCAAGGAGCTCGGTGGTCAGCCAGTTGCATAATGGTTTTGCCGCTGCGGCATCGGATTTTTTTAGGGCTGATTCAAAATAACCGGCCAGCGTTTTGTCCCCGACAAGCACATTGGCGTCATAATCGGACAGACCGTAATCCGCAACAAGGCGTTTTTTCCTTGCCTGAGGCAATTCCGGCAGACTTTTCCCAATGCCTTCTATGAAATCTTTCGACAAATTGAGTGGAACGAGGTCCGGCTCGGGGAAATACCTGTAGTCGTGCGCCTCTTCCTTGGAACGCATGCTTTCCGTAACGCCGCGGTTGTCGTCCCACAGCCTGGTTTCCTGAATGATCCGGCCTCCCGAATTTAAGACTTCGGTCTGGCGGCTGATTTCATGCTGCAGGGCCTCCTTTACGGCCTTGAAAGAATTCAGATTTTTAATTTCAGCCTTGGTACCCAGCGCCTCCTGGCCTGCGGGGCGAAGGGAAATGTTGGCGTCGCAGCGCAGCGAGCCTTTTTCCATGTCGCAATCGGATATTTCCAGATACTGAAAAACGGCTTTGAGCTGCGTGAGATAGGCGTATGCCTCATCCGGAGAACTTATTTCCGGCTCCGATACGCATTCCATGAGCGGTATGCCGGCGCGGTTCAGATCAACAAGCGAATATGGCAGTTCCCTGGACCCAATCATGTGCAGGAGCTTGCCAGCGTCTTCCTCAAGGTGAATCCGGTGAATGCGTATGCGTTTTGTGCCGCTTCCGGACACCGGGATCTCAATGCCGCCTCCGGTGCATACTGGAAGATCGTATTGCGATATCTGGTAGGCCTTGGGAAGGTCAGGGTAGAAGTATTGCTTGCGGGAAAAAACGGAATGCGGCGCGATCGAACAGCCGAGACCGAGGCCGGCCTTGACAATAAACTCCACCGCTTTGCGGTTCAAAACAGGCAGGACGCCTGGATGGCCGCAGCATATGGGACAAATATGAGTGTTGGGATCGGCCCCAAAAGTCGTTTCACAGCGGCAAAACAGTTTTGATTCTGTTTTCAGCTGAACGTGAACTTCCAGGCCGATAACGGTTTCGAAGGTCATGCCATTCCTATACTACCTCTCCCTCGAGTGGAGAGGTCGAGGCCGACCGTAGGGAAAGCCGAGGGTGAGGGTGAGACTTCGATGAGGAATCTACCCCTCACCCCCACCCTCTCCCTCAAGGGGCGAGGGAGTTCCTTTGTTGATGTTTGATTGTATTGTAATGACAGCTTCATTTCAGTTTAGAGAGCAGTTTCAAATCCGATTTATAGGTCGCGCGTTTCCGGGTCTCTTCCAGGCTTACCCATTCTGTCTCGATAATTTCTTCCGTATCGTGCGTTCCTGTCTTGTTCACGGGTTTCATCAGGAACCACGTGACCGTTTTCTTGACCAATATACTGCCGCGCCGGAACCAGTACTGGACTTTTTCAAAAGGTTTTACGATTTCGCATTTATAGCCGGTCTCTTCCTCTACTTCGCGCACGGCCGCGTCCTTGGAGGTTTCGCCTTTTTCGATGTGGCCTTTGGGAAAGGTCCACACGACTTTCCCTTCAAGGTTTTCCACCTTTACCATCAGCAGGCGGTCTTTCTCTCGGACAATCCCGCCTGCGGAAAATTCAAGCTGGAACGCCGAGCTTTGGGATCTGTTTGTGCCAGGATGTCTTTTTTCCATACTGATGCGCGACGCGTAAAATTGTCTCCTCGTTGAATGGTTTGCCCAGCAGCTGCATACCGATCGGCAACCGGCTGCCGCTCAACCCGCAGGGCAGGCTCAATCCCGGCAGCCCAGCAAGATTGCAGGAAATCGTAAAAATATCGGATAGATACATCTGCAGCGGATCGCTGACCTTCTCTCCGATGCGAAACGCCGGCGTAGGAGTGGTAGGAGTGACGATGATGTCCACTGTCTTAAAAGCCTCGTCGAAATCATGCTTGACGAGAGTCCGCACCTTCTGCGCCTTGGCGTAATAGGCCTCATAATACCCGGCGGAAAGCGCATAGGTCCCGAGCATGATGCGCCGTTTCACTTCCGGGCCGAATCCTTCGCCCCGGCTGCGTTCGTAAAGCTCGAGGAGATTCCCGGCGTCCGCGGCGCGCCTGCCGTAGCGCACCCCGTCAAAACGGGAAAGATTGGCGCTGGCTTCCGAGGGGGCAAGGATATAGTAGACGGCAAGCGAGTATTCGGTGTGCGGAAGCGATATCTCCTGCACGGTTGCGCCCAGCCCCTGCAGAACCTTGATCGCTTCCTGAACCGCTTTCTTGACGTCCGCATCCAGCCCTTCAATGAAATATTCCTTGGGTAGTCCTATGCGCAACCCCTGCAGATCCTCATCCAGAGCTGCAGAGTAGTCCGGCACCGGATGGTTAACGCTTGTGGAGTCATTCTCGTCGTACCCCGCAATCGCCTGCAGCAGAATGGCCATGTCGCGCGCGTTGGTCGCAAAGGGGCCGATCTGATCCAGAGAAGAAGCGAAAGCCACAAGACCAAACCGGGAAACGCGCCCGTAAGTAGGTTTGAAGCCGTTAACGCCGCAGAGAGCGGCGGGCTGGCGGATGGAGCCGCCTGTATCCGAGCCCAGAGCCAGAGGCGCAAGACGCGCGGCAACCGAGGCCGCGCTGCCTCCGGACGACCCTCCCGGGATACACTGAAAATCCCAGGGATTGCGCGTAGTACGCAGGGCGGAATTCTCCGTAGAGGAGCCCATGGCGAATTCGTCGAGATTGGTCCTGCCCAGAAAAACAGTTCCGGCAGCGCGGAGCCTGCGTATCACATAAGCGTCATAAGTGGCGCGGAAACCGGTGAGGATGTTTGATGAACAGGTGCACAGCTCCCCGCGGATAAGCATATTATCCTTGATGGCGATGGGAACTCCGGCCAGAGGGCCGACCTGCTCTTTTTTTGAAATCTTTGTATCGATTTCTTTTGCCTGGGCGAGCGCGTGGTCGGAGAAAACTTCGTTGAAAGCCTTGATTTCCGGATCAAACCTGCGAATGCGCTCAAGAAAAGCCGCAGTGACCTCCTCGGAGGTCAGTTCGCGGGAGCGGATTTTGGAGGCGATTTCAGAGGCTGTAAGAGAAAGGAGATCCATTATTCAATAACCTTTTTGACTTTGAAAAACGGACCTTCGCGTTCCGGCGCATTTGCCAGAAGATCTTCCGTCGACCCAAGGTGTTTCTGATCGGCCCGGTCTTCACGCCAGACATTGGATATGGGCAGAACATGAGCCGTGGGCGGGACGTTCGTGGTGTCCAGCTCGTTCAGCTTTTCTATATAGCTCAGAATGGATTCAAGCTGAGCGGTATAGCGTTCTTTTTCTTCGTTCGTCAGCGTCAGGCGTGCTAGGCGCGCCACATGGTCCACGTCTTTTTTGGTTATAGACATGCCTTTTGTTCCGTCATTCCCGAGGTCTTAATCGGCCCTCCACTACTTCCTGGCGGGCCGTCCGCCGAAGCCTCAGTGGAGGACGGGAATCCAGCCTTTCTGTTGATGTATCCCCGCTGACTTCATGCGGGGATGACAAACGGCGTCAGATTCTTTCCAGGTTTGCGTATTTTACTAAAAGTTTTTTCCATTGCCCCGTATCGAATAGGACAACTACTTTCAACTGGTCGCCTGTGCCGGTTTTTTCGATGACCTTCCCCGGGCCAAACTCCGCGTGCCGCACGCGTGTGCCAACCGAAAAGGCGGTCATGAGTTCAGAGTTCTGAGTGCCGAGGAAGTGGCTTGGAGGTTGTGATGGTTCATGGTATTTCAACTCAGGACTTGGAACTTTTGACTCGGAACTGGCTGTTTTTATTCCCGCTTCCTCGATAAACCGGGAGGGGGCGTTCCACCGCGAATGGCCGAAAAGTCTTCTTGACGCGGCCCAGGTAAGATAAAGATACTGCTTCGCCCGGGTCATTCCTACGTAGCAGAGCCGGCGTTCTTCCTCCAGTTCTTCCTGCGAAAAGTCCGATTCGCCTATAGGGAAAAGACCTTCTTCCAGTCCGGTCAGGAACACGAAGGGGAACTCAAGGCCCTTGGCCAGATGCACGGTCATCAGGGTTACGTAATTCGGACCGCTTTCGATGTCGTCGGCATCGGAAACAAGCGAGACCTGTTCCAGGAACCCTGCAGTGGATTTGTCGTCCGAGCGTTCTTCGTATTCCTGGATGGCGTTAAGAAATTCACGGATGTTCTGCGCACGGTCCTGGGATTCGGCGTCGTCGTCAGTTTCCAGGCCCTTGAGATAGCCGGTCGCTTCCAGGACGGCGTCGGTCATTTCCCGTGCGGTAGCTTTTTCGGCCCTTCCCTGCAGCGTGGTCATGAGCGTGAAGAAATCAACTGCCGCATTTTTGGCGCGCTGTGTCAGGCCGGGAACATCTGCGGCGCGAGAAAGCGCGGTGAAAAGTGAAATCCGCTGCTCCAAAGCGAAGCGCTCAAGGGCTTCCACAGTGGTTTTCCCGAGAGCGCGTGCCGGGATATTTATGATGCGCTTCAGGCTCAGGGTGTCGGCGGGGTTGATGAGTACGCGCAGATAGGCGATGACATTTTTTACTTCCGTCCGGTCGTAAAACCGTACTGCGCCGATTATTTTATAAGGGATTTCCATACGCCTCAAGGCGTCTTCCAGAACGCGGGACTGGGCGTTAATGCGGTAAAACACGGCGAAATCGGCCAGCCGGAATCCATCGGACCGCGTTTTTTCCTTTATAGTCGCAGCCACGGCCAGGGCCTCTTCTCGCTCGTCCGAGAACTCGTCTGCCGTGACCGGATCTCCGGATGAATGTTCCGTCCAGAGTTTCTTATCCTTGCGGAACTGGTTGTGTTTTACTACTTGCCATGCAGAGTCAAGGATCTGCGGAGTAGAACGGTAGTTTTGCTCGAGCTTCACTACTTTGGCTTCCGGGTATTCCTTTTCGAATTCCATAATGTTGCGGATATCCGCGCCGCGCCAGACGTAAACGCACTGGTCATCGTCGCCGACCACGCAGAGGTTGCGGTGTTTCGCCGCGAGGGTCTTGGTAAGAACGTACTGCGCGCGGTTGGTGTCCTGATATTCATCTACAAGTATGTAGCGGAAGCGTTCCTGGAATTTTTCGCGTATTGCAGGCTGGTCGCGCAGCAGCTCGACAGACTTCATGATCAGATCGCCGAAATCCAGCGCGCTGGCTGCGATGAGCTTCTTCTGGTAAAGGGAATAAATTGTCGAAACCATCTGCCGGAAGGGATCCGGAGAAGTCAGCGCATGAATCTCATAGGATTTAGCGTCGATTAATTCGTCTTTGGAGCGTGAGATCAAAGACACCAGCACGCCCGGCTTGAATTTCTTTTCATCGAGGTTAAGTTCCGTAAGGCAATCTTTGATCAGTTCTTTCTGATCATGTTCGTCGTATATCACGTAGTGCGGCGAAAGATTTATCGCCGTGCCTTCGTGCCGCAGCATCTGGGCGCAGAACCTGTGGAAGGTGGAAATAATCACCCCATGACCCTGTCCGCCGGTCATCTCGTCGATGCGGTTCCGCATTTCTTCCGCAGCCTTGTTGGTGAATGTCACCGCGAGAATATGCCAGGGTGGAATACCCTTTTGGACAAGGTGAGCTACCCGCGTGGTGATAACCCGGGTTTTGCCGCTTCCGGCTCCGGCCAGAACCAGCAGAGGACCCTCGGTATGCAGCACAGCCTCGCGTTGAGGGGGGTTAAGTTTTTCCAGCCATGAGTCTAATGTCACAGTGACTCCTTATCTCGACAAGATGTCATTCCGAGCGGTAGCTAAGTTGTATTGGCTACCGCGTGGGAATCTCAGCCATGGACACGCCTGAGATTGCCGCGTCGGTCGCCAATACGGCAGGGCGATCTCCTCGCAATGACAGCATTGATTCATATGAATTGCAGATCCTTCAGGATTTTTTGATATTCCAGACACATCGTTCGAAATAAACCGCTGTCCGCATCAAAACTGAACAGCCAGTTTCCCTTGGGCGTTGCCACCAGGAGATCCTCAGCGATAATATAGCGCTCACCTTTTGGCCCTTCATAAGTTACCTGAAGGGCTGGAAAACCATGGAAAGAAAACTCTTGGTCGGTATCGATCTTGTAGCCTTTGCGGTGAATCGCCTTGCGCAGCGCTTTTTTGTCATTGGAGGAAATGCGCGCGGTCTTTGCAGGCGTACCATCCCAGGACGCAGTCAGATTGCTTTGGTCGTTTCCCTGAACTATAACGGCGCCAAGGGTGTGGTCGTCCGATACTCCTATCAGCCAGGCTTCGGGCAAAATCACTTTAAGCCCGCCGGTTTGATGGATCCAAAGCCCTCCGTGCGCCGGAACGTTCAGCGCTCCAGATTCCCTGCGGGAGAGAATCTGTATGGACTTAAGCCAGTTATGAAAATCGGGCGACAGCCATCGGAAGGCCGCCGAATCAGCCTTCAGGTTTACGGCATATATTCTGTCTTCGATAAAGAAATAAACAGATTCATTCCGCAGGGAATCATCACCGTCCCAGATGATTTCATAGGCACGGTGACCGGAAATGCTTTTTTCAACTTCCGCCACAGGTGTGAATCCCGGCTGATGCGACTCCAGCTCCTTTCGCGCCAGGTCCTTCAACATGCCGGCGGGGATGTCCGCAGCCAGGTGAGTCTGTGACAAAGGCGCCGATATGGCGCAGCTGATCACTGCTTCGCGCCCGCTTTTTGTCGGCTTTGCGAAAAGCGGACCGTACGGGAATCCGGGCTGGAGCCTCCAATGAGCCGGGAAAATAAAACTCAGCTTCGCGTCGCTGAAAAACAAGCGGCTTGGAGCCGGCGCTTCAGAGGCAAGAGCCATTTTTGCTGTCATTGCGAGGAGGCCTGCCGCAATAAATATAAGAAAAGGCCGACGCGGCAATCCCCGACTTTGTTTTAAGGACGGTTGAGATCGCCACGCCCGCAAGACGACCGGAGGGCTCGCGATGACATCAAGTTGAAATTTATTCATCGGTGTTCCAGGGTGACTACTGTTTCGACATGCGGTGTGTGCGGAAACAAATCAACCGCCTGCATGGTTTTTATTTTATAAAAAGGGTTAAGCGCCTGTAAGTCGCGTGCGAGGGTTTCCGGATTACAGGAAACATAGGCCAGGTGCGGAGGATTTAAATTTATCAGGGATTCCAGCGCCCGTGCGTGCAGCCCCGGGCGCGGCGGGTCGACGGTGACTGCGCACAATTGCACGGCGAATTTGGATGCTGGGAGTTTCTTAAGAAAATCTACGGCGTCTTCTGCGACAAACTCCGCGTTCGTGATGCCGTTTAGCCGGCTGTTGCAGGCGGCGTCTTTGATCGCCTCAGTATTGGAATCCACACCGATCATCCGGTCGAACCTGTCCGCCACAGAAAGGCCGATTCCTCCTGAGCCGCAGTACATGTCGAGAAGAGTGCCACTTCTTCCTCCCCCCTTGTGGGGGAGGACTGAGGTGGGAGGGATATTATCAGGCATGTGCCACCCCCCATCCCAGCCTTCCCCCTCAAGGGGAGAAGGTGTTTTTGAAAGGTTGGTTGCCCATTCCCGCAGCAGACTGTAAAGGCGCTCCGTGCCGTGCGGGTTCGTCTGGAAAAATGAATACGGTGAAATGCGGAATATCCGGCCATTCAGGCGTTCCTGTATAGAGCCTTCTCCCCAGAGCAGGCGCATGTCCTCGGCACGCGCAACATCGCTTTTGGAATCGGTGACGCCGACCCAGAAGGTCGAGAGTAATGGGCGGATTTCCTCTTCGAGAGAAATGAAGGCCTCAGGATTGGAAAGGACCGGACTGCCGGATGAAATCAAAAGGATCGCCATTCTCTGACCTGTATTTTTCCCTTCACGGATGACCAGATAGCGCATATCTCCGGTCTGCCGTCTGCGATGAAAGCCGCTGAGGTTATTGGCCTTTGCCCATGAGCGTATTTTCTTGAGCAGTTCAAAACTTTCCGGAGACATCAACAGGCAGTTTTCCAGGTCGATCACCCGGTCATAACGTCCGGCCTCGCGAAGTCCAAGGACTAATCCTCCTCCCTTCTCGGGAGAAGGCGGTCGTACGCCGGATGAGGAACCCTCACCCCCACCCTCTCCCGAGGTGGGAGAGGGGGAAGTGAATGGTTGCGCAAAGGCGTACTCCATCTTGTTGCGGTAATACCAGATGTCCGGAGCAGGCAGGATGGGAAGCCGTTCTACTATGTCGAAATCCTTCAGAAGGTCGCCAACGAAACGTTCTTTAGCGGAAAGCTGCTCTGCGTAAGGCGGAGGAGCCGCCCGCTTGAGGGCCAGCGAACATCCGCCGCAGGCTCCGAAATGAGGACAAATAATGCCTGATGCATTCATCACGCTATCATCGCATTTTGGATTCACAGCACCCAAATTGTCCGGGAATTCTTTCCTGGCGGATGCCATTGGTCTGGATTACTGCGGTACATGTTTCAATCGGAGCGTTGATCCTTGCATCTTCCGTTGTCCTTACCGTCCAAAGCTATGGAAAATGGGCTTGCTTCTAAGAAAAATTAAAACCCCTCGCTAGTTAACCAAGCTTCCGGTCACAGGATTTTCGGTTTTAGCAGCATTGCTTCGAGAACACGATTAATATTTAATAATTCTTGGGATGGGCGTAGTACGGAAATATATTTGAGGAATCCGCTACAGGCGAGATGCGTTGTTCTGCATAAACCGCTTTGATCAATTCCAGCTCTGCCTCCCTGATCTGAGAAAATGACGGCGTACGGGTGGACTGAATTTCTTCCCTGACAAATTGAATGGTGGATGGGCTGGCATTTACAGCTAACATGCTCATAAGGGTTTGCCCGATAGACCGGGGATAAGCTGTTAAGAGTCGGGCAATCACGGTAGCTGGCAATTTCGGGATAACTTTTCTTAAGACGTTTTCTGACAGGCCCATAATGTTGTACATACAGGCGTCCATGGTAAGTTAAGTTTTACAGGAGAATGCTTTTACGTCAACGGCCGAAAGTCCCATTATGAAAGAATTTACAAGTGTGTAAAATCTTCCTTTTTGACCTGGATTGGACCCTTATTTATACCGGAGGAGCGGGTGTTCGTGCTTTGAACCATGCTTTTGAGCGGTTTTTTGGCATTGCCGGGGGCATGAAGGGTGTCAGTCCTGATGGTAAAACTGACCCGGCCATTGTCCGCGAAATGATCCGGGTTCACTTGAACCGGGATCCGGGCAAAGACGAAATTGATACTGTTTGCCGCTATTATGTGGAACGCCTTGAATATGAGGTTAATACGGGTGCGGGCTACATAGTAATGTCTGGCATCCCGGAGTTACTTGAAACACTTTCCAAGCGAAGTGATGTAGTTATGGGTTTGGGCACCGGCAATTTAAGGGAGGGAGCTGTTATAAAGCTTTCCCGCCCCAATCTGATGAAATATTTCCGGTTTGGGGGTTATTCATCCGATTCTGAGGATCGCCCAACACTGCTTAAAACCGCTGCTGACCGGGGTAGGGCCCTGATTGGCAGCCCTGTAGAGAAAAAAGATGTGTTTGTGATAGGAGATAATAAGCGTGATGTTTTGTCCGGTAAAGCTATAGGAGCTACCACGGTAGCCGTTGCTTCAGGGAATATGGGACTGGAAGAACTTCGTAAAACTGAGCCAGATTTCCTGTTCAAGGATTTTTCCGATACGAACAACGTTATTCGAACTCTGTTGGGATAAATAGAAAACCCTGCCATTGGCAGGGTTTTCTGATTTTACAGCCTGAAACAGGGGGATGTTCAGGGCTGTTTGAGTCGTACCATTCCGATGAGTTGATGGATGGTACGTACCGCCTCAATAAAAGAACTGGATGCGGTACGCGTCAGGTTAACAGGAGTTCGCGATCCTTTCAATGCTTTTCTGGGAAAAGTTGATTATTTTCCGAAACGAAAAGATACTGAAACCTGATGCTGACCCCCTCCCCCATCGAATGGGATCCAGCCATAATTAAAGTCCGCCCGTTCAAAATGAAATACAAATCCATAGATCATCCCGCCGAGCGCATTGCCGGATTCATGGGCTCCTTCCGGCTGGTACCCTGCTCTTAACCACAGGTGCGGAACAGGGCGCACCTTCATTTCAAAACCGTCCCGCATACGACCGAAACCGGTGATTTTGGTCGTCCCATCCAGTGAGATCGAAGTTGTGTTGTCCGGTAGGTAGTAAATTCCCGGGTAACCCTTCAGCGGGAAGGCATTATTATGGATAAAGCGTAATAAGTCTGAATCCGCAATAAGAGCGGATGTCCGCAGCAGGAGCACAACAAACATAGCTATGGCGCAGTTCGTTCTCATACCTAATGAGGATATACGGCATATTTCCACAAAATGGCTGCGCAGTTATTTTTTCCAAAAAAAACCCGGCCCTGATGAGGACCGGGGTTTTGAGGAGAAGAAGAAACTATTCTTTGCGGACTAAGTTGCGGATGATATCTCCGGCAACATCCTTGGAGCCCAGCCCAAATGCCAGAGCTGCAGCAAGGCCTATACTGCCAAGGATGATCTGAAGAGTCGAGGTTGTCACAGTGTAGGCTATTCCGATCTGTTCAAGCGCCATGAACACGGAAAAAGCAATGACAATTCCGCGTGACAATTTTGCAAGGGTTGCGCCGCCCTTGATGTGGTTGGCGACACAGGCGTTGTGGACAATCTCTTTAATCACTGAGCTGATGTACACGCCCACTGCCAGCACAAATACGGCGCTGATCAGTTTAGGCATAAACATTATGAAACGGTTCAGCATTTCCGAAACTATCGTGAGGTTTAGCGAATCTGCCGCGGCCATGAAAAAGATCAGGAATACAAACCACCAGATCAGAACGCCTATGATCTTTACGACGGAATGGCCAAGCCCAAGGCGTTCCAGAAGCGTTCCCAGTCCGGCTTTTTCACTCCAGATGTCAAGCTTTCCAAGACGCAGAACCTTTTCGGCGGCTGTTCGCAGCAATTTCGCAATGATTATGCCGATTCCAAGAAGCAAAAGCGCCCAGATTATGGAGGGTAACAGATTTGCAAGACGCACCAGAATTGCTTGAGCGGGATTTAAAACCGCGGTTTGAATAAGCGTTGGCATGGGACGGGCCTCCTGTTTGAGAAGATTTTTGCACCGTTCAGGTAATAGCGTAGAAATCTTTTTCAAGCATGTAAACAACTTTGGAGGCCCTGGGCAGGCGCGAGTGCTGCGACCGCCAAGACCAAGATCAGCAGGTTCATACTTAGGTTTCTCATGAGTTATCCTGAGGCGATTGCTCGACGACGTGGCCGTCCGCCAGGTGAATCTGGCGTCCTGCCAGTGCGGCAAAGTCGGGATCGTGGGTGACCATGATAAGGGTGGTGCCCAGTTTCGTATTGGCTTCACGCAGGATCTGCATCACGGACTCACCGCTCGCAGAGTCAAGGGCTCCGGTTGGTTCATCTGCGAATAGATATTGGGGCTCCATGATTAGCGCGCGGGCGATGGCTACGCGTTGTTGTTCGCCCCCAGAAAGCTGGCGGGGAAGACGATCATGTTTGTTGTCGAGTCCGAAGGCGTCAAGCAGTTCCTTCGCGCGCTGTTTGCGAACCTCTCCCTGGCCTGACCTGCGGGCGGGAAACAGGACATTCTCGAATGCGGTGAGTTCGGCGATCAGGTAATGGAATTGAAAGACAAATCCCATTTTCTCATTGCGAAATCGGTTCAACTCCTCCGGCCTGATCTGGCTGAGATCCTGGCCGGAGAGTTCGACCACCCCGGATGATACGGAATCCAGGCTGCTCAGCAGATAAAGCAGCGTACTTTTTCCAGAACCGGAACGGCCCGTCAGGGAAACAAACTCACCATCTCGAATCTCTAAAGAGACATTATCGATGATGCGGACCGGGGGCTCCCCCACATGCTTAAAGACCCCGCGTGCGATGATTCCCATGTCAGTCTCCCGCCCGGATAATTTCAATCGGCGTCAATTCCCCGGCTGCATGTGCAGGCAGGAAACTGGCAATTGAGGAAGAAAGGATCGCCAGGATGGACCCCTGCAGATAGATCGACCAGCTCAAAGCAATATGCAGGTGGTCCATTTTTGTACTGCCCGGAGGCCCCGCGAAGGGTATGGTCTGAAGGTATTTGCAAACAATGAAGCCGCATAGCAGTCCCAACATAGCGCCAGCCAGCCCCAGAAGCATTCCCTGGGACAGGAACAACCAGATGATCTCTGTGGTCCCATAACCCATAGAACGCAGGATCGCAATATCGCGGCGTTTTTGATTGACCGTCATCATCAGCACGTTGTAGATCCCGAAACCGGCCACAATCATCACGGTCGCAATAATGACCGCACGCATCGTGTTTTGCATCGCAAACATCGAAAACGCCGTCGCATTCTGCTGATCCCAGCTTTCGGTTTTCTCTGGAAAAAGTTTAGACCAGAACGTGGCCATGGCAGCCGCTTCGTTGTAGTTTTTGATTTTTACCCCGATCTCGTTGATCACATTTGGCGTCCTATTAAGTTTCTGCACATCCGTCAGCGAACCGTAGGCCTGGAGGTCAGTCGCTTTATTGCCCGAACTGAAGACCCCGACGATTTTAAGGGGTGCGGGGGAATTCGTTCCGACCGAGACAAGCACATTTTGAGACACGCGCATGCCCAGCTCATTAAGCAATTCGCGGCCGACGACAATGCGGTTGCCGCCCGAACTGATGTCGGAAAAATTGCCTTCAACCATGTTATCGAGGATGTTCGTGACTTTGGATTGTTTGAGGGGGTCGCAGCCGATCAACGTGGCGGAAACCGAGGTTTTGGATTTTGTAAAAAGCGCCGAGGCTGTCAGTTGCGGAGAATAGGCTACCACACGAGGATCGGCATTCAGGCGGGCATACCAGCCTTGTGGATTTTCAATACGCGCATTATCCTCGCGCCCAGCGGGTTGAGCATCCCATAGCACCTGTGGCTTATCGCCGTAAAATACCTTGTCCAGACCGTGTGCCGTCAGGTAATCATCACGCTGCTGGATGTGGATGTGCGCACTATTGTCGACCATCTGCTGGATCAGATAATTTTGGAAGCCGATAAAAAACCCCGAAATGACCACATACCCTGCCGTTCCAAAGAAAATGCCGAGCAACGTCAGGATGGTCTGGCGCCGCCGGGACATCAAATAACGGAAAGCAAGGGGAATCATCCGCTTTTCTTTCCTGAGAGGAGCAGGCGGTCTCCCTCCCGCAGATCCCCGTCGGTCACCTCGGCCATTGCTCCATCGATAATCCCGGTATTCACAGATACTTTGAAAGGCGTTGAGCGGCCTCGTTTAACCCAAACTCCGTCTGCACTTAATGCTGCGATCGGAATGGCCAGCGCATTCTTTTTTTCCTGGATTGAAATGGCGACATCCGCCGTCATTCCGGGAAGAACCTTGACCGGAAGGTTGTCGACGCCGATCCGCGCCAGGAAGTCGGAGCCGCTTGAATATACCGCTTCTACTTTTCCGGTGAAGACCTGATCGCGCATGCTGTCGATGTTGATCCGCACGGGCAGTCCACGGGTTACCCGAAGCGCGGCCTGTTGTTCAAGAGAAACAGACACATATCGATCAGAAAGATTCGTTACGGTCATCACAATGCTCTGAGAAAACACCGTTTCACCCACTTTGTAGGACAAAGAGGTCACGATCCCGTCGAATGGCGCCCGGAGAATGCCGATGCCGTCCAGATCGACAAGGGGCGCCCCCCTTTTAACATCATCTCCCTCCCGAACAAACAAACGAAGGACCGTGCTGGTAACGCCGGTTTTCATCTGGTAGCTGCGATTTGCTTCGACAGTCCCGATACCGTAAACGGACTCCTGGATCGTTCCTCGGTGAAGGGGTTCAGACAGGAGTGCGTCAAAAGAAACCATGGTCCGGTGAAGTCGTGCGCCCAGAAAGCATGCCGCCAGGACAACAAAGAGAATGATGGATTGCTTTGTCTTTTTGCTCAATGAGGCCATGAGTTCCCCCTCGTCGCTTTTTCAAGGATTTCTGCATCGGCGGCAGCAATCCGCAGTCGGATGTAGTCATAGTTTGAACTGAGTCGTGCCCGATCAAAGGAACGGCGCGTCTGTTCGGCAGTCGCCAGGGCGAGTAGGACGTCGACATTCGTCGCGATCCCGGCCTGATTATCTTTCAAAAGGAGAGCGTAGTAGCGATCATATAGTTGGGAGGCATCGGCAAGCCTGGAGACTTGGTTGATTTCATCCCGCACGGTTCTATAAGTGGAACGAATGGCTTCCGTTGCTGACCGGCGAGCCAGATTGTAGGCGGCTTCATTTGACGTGCGAATGGAAATCGCTTTCCTGACTAGGGATTGTGTCTGGCCTCCGGCATAGATTGGAAGGTTCAGGCTGAGCTGGGCATCCCAATGGACGTCAGAATAAGCGCCCGGCCGGGTCAAGTAGTAGTCCCCTGTAAAGCTTGCTGTCGGAAGATGGGCCCCCAAGGCGGATGCTACCGCGTAATCTGAGGCCTCCCAGTTCTGGCGTGCTTCCTGAACGTCGGGCCGCTGGTCAACTTTCCGGAGCCAGTCATCGAGTGGGGTGGAGAGGGCTGGGGTTGTGTCTACGTCGACGAGCGTGATATCTGGATCCAGCCCCGTCAAAAAAGCCAATGTTGCGCGGTCCGCACCAAGCGTTCCATGGGCCGCCGCAATCGAAGCTTCAACGTTGGCGATGGACGCCTTTATCGAGACGACATCCGCTTCCCGCGCGCGGCCGAAACGCTGCATTCCAGTTAATTGCTGATGGCGGTGTTGGTCGGTGGTCAGCTCACGGGCGTAGTTGTTCAAATCATGCTCGTCTTCCAGGATGGCAAAGTAAGCCTGAGACGTGTCCTGATACAGCTGAAGGTACGCCTGTGTCCAAGCGGAAGAGGAAGCGGCCTTTAAAGATTTCTTCTGCCGGAGTGTGGCGAGATCCTGCAATCCTTTAAACAACGACTGTGATAGAGTGAACTGTGATGTGTTTTGCGAAGCAGGGAACAAGCTTTGGCCGACTCCGGCCTGCGGCGCCTCCTGGCGGATCAGATTCGCGCTCAGATTGGCGGTGGGAAGAAAATTCGCGCGGGTCTGACGAATGCCTTCTTCAGCCTGGCGGATCGATTCCAAATTCTCCATCAACGTGTCGCTTCGTGCCAAGGCCAGTCGGAAACAGTCATCGAGCGAGTAGCGGGTTTCCGCCTGAGCGGTGGAAATGACTAAAACAGCAGACATCAGAATGAACGCGATAAACTTCATCGCCTGCCGACCTCCCGGAAAGTTTCGATAATGAAACGATGAGAATCGATCAGACGGAGACGTTTTTTCTCAGGTAAAGACGTAAAGACTGATTCGAAGAAGGAAATCTCCTTGCTGCGCCGGGTTATGAACATCCGTTTGGTCTTTGGGGCTGTTTGAAGATGAACCCCACGCTCGTCCTTATCATCAGGGATTTTGACGAGGTGCCCCATCCGGACCAAGCGCTTCACGTTAATCGAAAGCGTCGATGGACTGATGCCAAGAAGCTGCGCAAGATCATTCATGCGCATCCGCCCACCTGACGTCTCGAGAATCGCCAAGAGGTGAGCTTGCCGGTGCGTTAACATGGAATACCGGAAATCGGGAGGGCGGATAGAACGTTTCAGGCGAGATTCCATGGCGGTGATCGACAGGAACATCTGGTGCAGAAGGGTTACCATCTCTTCTGCTAAATGATGGGGGCTAACGTTTTTTTGCTGCTTCATGAGATATTTTTATCATCAAATAGTTTGATTGTCAATATATAATTTCGAATGTGCTAGATTATCCATGGAGTTTTACTCTGGTTTGGAACGAGACAGAAACTCCCGGGCCATGAAAACCTTGGTAAAATCCCACTCGCTAATGGGTTGGTAAAAAACAACTTTCGGAGACACTGCAATTTCTACTTTGTTGCAACAAATTGGATTCGGACACGACCTCACCCACTTTTTAAAGAGTAGTTTATAGGCAAAAAAGTTGCCTGGTTCACACATGTTTGGTAAATGTTTCTTGTCGACGGAAACCATACCAAAGGAGGAACCAGGCAAAATGGGT
>Ga0181520_10006715_pt1 | contig 17418 bp, 18 predicted proteins | sample PEATcosm2014_Bin_29_FD_132451 | JGI IMG/M metagenome (GOLD analysis project Ga0181520, IMG submission 132451) | Peatland microbial communities from MTU Mesocosm Facility, Houghton, MI, USA - PEATcosm2014_Bin02_30_metaG | ecosystem: Environmental > Terrestrial > Soil > Wetlands > Peat | place... | reverse complement strand
GCGGAGTCCTTCCTTATTACCGCATTACCGCCCGCAGCGCCGTCGGGGAGTGGCTCAGCCTGGTAGAGCACCTGGTTCGGGACCAGGGGGTCGGAGGTTCAAATCCTCTCTCCCCGACCAATTCCTTCAAGCAGTTAGAGCGAGTTCAGCACCCGCAGTTTTGGGTGCAATGGGTGCAACTGGCAATTTCGGTGCCACAGTGGGCGTGTGGAAACCGAGTCCTACTTGTTCCGCCGTGAATCTGCGGAACTCAACATCTTCTTTCACTTTCGAGTAGCCGTCGGTGACGCTCTGATCAGCGTGACCAACCCAGAAGCGCAACAAATCTTCCGGCGCTCGTTGCTTGCGAAGGTGGGTGATACGGTATCTCCGAAAGGCATGGAAGCCGCACTTCTCGCGGCCCATCTCTCCCAAGATTTTGTGTAGACTCCTCCGCAATACGTTTGAGCGGGCCAGCGGCGTTCCAGCTGCCGTTCTGAAGACGAACCCCGTGCGACGACCATTGAGATGATCGCGCAGCAACTCAGCCAGCGAGTTCGTGATGTCCACCTCGCGGACCCCAGCCGCTGTCTTCGGCGAATACGGCTTCCCGTTCCACATGCTGTGCCGGACACTGATTACAGAACCCTCAATGTCCTCCACCTGGAGCGCGAAAGCTTCCTCGATCCGAAGACCAGTCCCCGCAAGCAAGGCATAGAGGACTTGATACTGTCCTTCGGCCTTCGAGATGATCGTGCTGACCTCCTCGGCCGCGAACGTCGGAGTCCTCTGGTCCTTAACCTCGGGCAGGTCCATGAAGTCGTGGTTCCACTTCACCGGATAGATCGCTTCGCCCTTGTCATTGACAGCTGATGCCACCACCATCTTCACGACCTGCACATAGTTGCTGATTGTTTTTCCGCAGAAGCGCGGCTTGTCCTTCTTCACTTCGGAGGCCATCTTCGCGATGAGTTCCTTCACCGCGAGGTTGTTCACCGATGCAAGCGGTATTTCCCCGATCTGCGCGTTGAGGTAAGAGAGATAGGTCGCCCACGCATCTGCGGTACGCGGCTTGATTGGTCTCCGCTTCCGTGTTTGCACTTCCTTGAACCATCTCTCAGCTTGTTCCTTGAACGTGGTTCCGAGGTTCATGGCTTCCGCTTTGCGGAAAACCTCCTCGGAGTTTGCTCCGAACTCAGCGATGATCTGTTGCGCTCTTCGCTTTCGCTCGGACTTGTTGAGTGATCCGGGCCCGTTCACCGGGCAAATCTTCACGCGCTTGTAGTCGCGCTCATGTTGCCCTTCAACGTCCAACCAAAACCGGACAGTCCAAACCTTCCCATGCTGCTCGATACGGCCGTTCTGACCAGACCTGCGAGACATATATCTCCTCCGTCTCTGGTCTGGTATCGCGCTATGAACCTTATTACTGCTGGCAGGGAATTGTCCACTGACTGGAGCCAAAGCCCAGGGCTGGTATGCCTCCCCGGACACCGCCAGTCCCACGAGGGCGGAGATCGCCGCGCCGCTGGGGTCGGGTGTCGAGCCGGAGATGTGGAAGTGCTGTTCCAAGAGGTCTGTCCTTCGAGGATGCGGTCGGTTCGGTCATGCAGAGACCCGCGTAGCCTGTAACGAGATACCACTGTTGGAGGGAGTTGCGGGATTATCGAGGAGAGAGTTGGCGCGAAGAACGCCCGGATCGCGTAACTTGACGCCAAAGCACCTCAAGTTATCTGCCGCAGCCAAAAACCCCTATGGGCGCGGCATCTGGACGACCTCCCATCGCCCTAGTTCCTTTCTATTCAAGCTCTTCTTTGCCGGGCTCATCTCGCTCGCGCCACTTGCTGATGATGTACTTCCCCGGATAGAGCTTCTCGATGAGGCGTCGGTCGCAAAGCTCGTCGAGGACAGAGTAAGCGGCGTCCTCGGAGACGCCGAACTCCCGCGCCAATCCGGCGGCGTCGCCGTTCCAGAGTCCGTCGCGGTCGGCGTCGTCCCAGACGGACCCGAAGGCCTGCTCCCAGCCAAAATACTTCTTCCTCACTGCTCCTCCTTGTGGGCAGGGGCCCCCGCGCCCCTCGGCCGCCTCACGTTGAACTCGACCGCTACCCTGGAGACGAGCCAGCGGGAGCAGCCCAGCATCTCGGCGAGCCGCTGGTAGCTGAGGGCCGGGCTCGCGACGATGAGGTCCCGGATGGCCTCATGCGCCCTTTTCGTGCTGCGTTTCCTCGCGATGCGGACCCCCACCACGTCCGCAGTCGCCTCCTTGATTTTCTGGTACTGGCTCATGGTTCTTCCTCCATAAGAGGGATTGCGAATTCTGTTCGCTACTAATTGGCGATCCAGAGGGCGAGAAAAACCCTACAGCACTGCAAATTTGGTGACGTCGGCCGCCAGTCAGCAGCAGGAATCGGCTTTCAGATTCCATCCGTAGAAGACGAGGATCGGATCGTCCAGAACGCCGCGGGGCCGGGGATGTCGTCCAGAGCGATAAGCCAGAGAGGGCGTCAAACTTCAGTATTTATAGACAGTCGGGGTCTTCGCGAGAAGATTCAACCGGGGGACGGGCTTACTCACCTTTGCCCGTCCCGCAACCGGACCGACCGCCCTCGACAAGCGCGAACAAGGTGAGAGAAAAACAAGGTGAGATTTTGAGCCAGAAGAAGAAGCATCCGCACGCCCGCACGGTCGAGAGGTTCAAGTACCGCAACGCGGCCGTCATGCAGGGCGGCATCCTCGGGATCGACAAGCTCGTCCTCATAACCATGTGCGAGTTCGCGCACGGGGTTAGCTACGGCAAGATCGCCGAGGCGCTCGGGATTCACGGGCTCACCGCCGTGAGGTGGCGGCGCGAGATGAAGCTGCCGAAGAGGCTGAACGCCGGGGGCGGATACAGCGCCGGGAAGAAGGCGTCCAATGGGGTTTAAGTACGTTGAGGCAGCACTCCAGGCAGCGATACCCAAGACAGAAGGCATAGACACGGGCGTGGTCAAGGCCGTGCTGGTGGCGATCTGCCAGCACGCGGACAACACCACGGGGCAGTGCTTCCCTGCGATAGACCGCCTGGCCAGGATGTGCCAACACTCGCAGAGCTCGGTGTCCCGCGCCGTGGATGTCCTGAACAGCTTGAAGGTGTTCACGCACTACCGCAAGGGCGACGGGCACATCTGCTCCAGGTACGCCGTGGACCTGAAGAGGCTGGAGTCCTGGGCCATAGACTGGAAAGACCCCTCCAAAATTCTGGGAACCCTAGGTTCCCAGCAGGAGCCCTGGGTTCCCAGGAGGAACCCAGACTTCCCACGGGGAACCCTGGGTTCCCAGCTGGCACCTAATCAGTCTTTGAATCTGTCTTTGAATCTGTCACCTGTCCAGTCAGTGAAGCACTCGCTCGCTTCGCTCGCCCCGCCTTCGGCGGGCTGCTCCCCTTCTTCGAAGGGAAAGGCCGAGTCAAAGGCACCACCAACCCCGCAGGGGTTTGTCAGCAAAGCAAAAACAAAAGCAACCCCGCCCAAGCACGCCCCCTGCTCGCGCTGCAAAGGGCCGACCTACGGCAGCCCAACGATCGAGGGCGGCCTGGCGTTCTGCCAGGACTGCATGAAGCTGCCCAAGTACAGGCGTCATCCTGACCCCGCGATCATCCTCGACGACGGGCGCTCCTGGGAGGACGAAGCGCCCAAGGTCAAGGCGGCCGCCGCGCTGGAGATACAGTCCGACGACCCGTCCAAGCCGTACTATGTGGAGCCCCTGTGACCGTCGACGAAGACGGACTTCCGCGATCTTGGATATGCCTTGCAACGACAAGGAGCGCCAGAGGCAGAACGTGAGGCTCGCTGCGCACAGGTACTACATGCGGACAGCGGCACAGGTTCGCCATAAACAAGAGTGCCCGCCGTTACCCGCGTAACCTGCCCAAAGAACGGGCCCCGCCCTACCATCATGCTGTGAGATTCGGCAGTGTGTGCTCCGGGATAGAGGCGGCCACGGTGGCTTGGGAGCCGCTGGGGTGGAAGCCTGCGTGGCTCAGCGAAATCGATCCGTTTGCCAAGGCGGTCCTCACGCACCGCTATCCGTCAACGCCCAACCTCGGCGACATGACAAAGCTGCACGAGAAAGAGGAATACCGTGATTCGAAAATCGACATCCTCATCGGGGGAACGCCCTGCCAGAGCTTCAGCATCAGCGGGCTCAGGAAAGGCCTCAGCGACCCGAGGGGACAGCTCGCCCTCGCGTTCTGCAAGATCGCGCAGGAGAAGCGCCCGCGCTGGGTCGTATGGGAAAACGTCCCCGGCGTCCTGTCGTCGGGAAAAGGACGGGACTTTGGTGCCTTCCTCGGGGCGCTGGCTGAGCTCGGGTATCAGCTCGCCTACCGGGTTCTTGACGCTCGATACTACGGAGTGGCCCAGCGACGCCGTAGGGTCTTTCTCGTTGGACATCTCGACCGCGCTGGAATCAATCGTGCCGAGCGGGTACTTTTTGACTCCGAGGGCGGCTTCTGGGGTGCTCCGCCGCCTCCAGCGCGGGGGGAATCGCCCCTCGCCGGGCTTGAGTGCGGCCCTTCGGCGAGTCTCGCGTGGGAATCCTCAAGCGGCGAGGTGTCATGCTGCCTGCTTGCCTCCGGCACCGGGAAAGGGAGGAACAACACCTCGGAAACGTTCCTGAGCGGCGGCAGTCTCGGGACGCGCAGGCTCATGCCCGTGGAGTGGGAGCGCCTGATGGGCTTCCCCGACGACTACACGCTCGTGCCGTACCGGGGCCGCCCCGCCGGGCTCTGCCCCGACGGCCCGCGCTACAGGGCGCTCGGCAACTCTATGGTTGTGCCCGTGCTCAGATGGATAGGCGAGCGCATCGCGGCCGTTGACGCGCTGCCCGCCGGGGCGATGCTTCACCCGGAGGAGCTCGCGAATAAGCTCAGCGACTCGGAACTCATAGACCGGTGCGTGCAGGGCTTCCGCAAGCTGAAGGAGGTCGCGCCCTACCTGCGGGAGGCGCGCGACCGCTTCTCCCAGCCGGGACGGCGCGTTCCGGTTCCGGGAAACCCGACATGGACGGAGTGGGTCGAGGCGAACCTCGGGGTCACGGTCCGCCGCGTGCAGCAGCTGTTGAGCGAGGCGACGGAACCTGGCGAAATTATTTCGCGAGGTCCCAAGCGGCCGCTCAAGCTGCGCAGCGGAGAGTGGCGCAGGCTGCTGAAGGTCTCCGAGAACAGGCTGGCGCGGGTGTTCGCCCCGCTCAAAGACGAGAAGGAGCTCGCCGCGGCGATCCGCGGATTCGCCCAGGGCATCGCGGACCGTTATGGGGAGCGGGAGGGCAGTCTCCTCGTGTCCGTCTCGGTCAAGAAGACCCGCTCATCCCGATCCTCAAACCTGCTCAGTCGTGGAGCATCAGCGTCAGGTTGACTGGTCAGGAGTGGCTTGCCTGTCCTGCCATCGCCTTCAGGCTTGTCAAGCCACCGAGGCTTTCTTGCCCCCGGCATTCCAGCGCCACCAGAATCCGTCAATAGATCGAGGGCAGATTTTTCGTCAACGATTCCCATCCAACTGTGCAGTTTCCGACTTTCACGAAGTTTGCCATCGCCGTGTGGACGAGCCTCTGCCGTTCATGTCCCATGGGACGGCAAGGTGGAACATCACGGCCACAATGCGCTCGTTGAAACCCTCGGAGCCGTTCACTACGTCTGCCCGCCAGAGCGCGATGAGAAGGGGTTGGTCGTTACCATCTGTTACTAGCGCACTGGTGCCAATATAATTTGGGTATGCTGACTGATCCTCGCGCCATTCACATCTCTACGGACGGCTCCTGCAATTAGAACGGATAGTGGCCGCCTCAGGAGGTCGATTTCTTCGCTTGGAAGATGGGTCAGAAGTAGCGTGACTCCCGAACCCCACTCCTTCACATTGCCCCGTCACGCCACGCTCTCAAATCTCAGCCAAGACGAATGCTGTTCCGAAATCCGAACAGATGATCCATACGAGGTGACTTGGACGCTCCCGTGTGGTAAAGATGGGGGGCTCCCCCACAATGAGCAGCAGTCGTGTCCCTACTTTCGGAATTGGGAGGTAGGCTTTGGCCGCAGGAGCAGCACCGCCTTTCACCCTATTGACCTTCGAGGAATGCCTACAAAGAGCCGAAGGCAGGAAGCACGTCCTGCTTGGGAACGGCTTTAGCCGTGCGTTACGAAATGACATCTTTGCTTATGATGCCCTCTTTTTGCGTGCGGACTTTTCTCACCTCTCGCCAACTGCACGGCAAGCATTCACCGCTCTGAACACGACTGATTTCGAAGTGGTGATGAGGGCGTTACGGTTGGTAGCAAGGATCATCCCACTCTATCGCAACGATCCCGATTTGGTTCGTATTCTCACCGAAGATGCAGACGGCCTTCGTGAGGTTCTAGTTCAAGCCATTGCCCAGAACCATCCAGAAGGCCCATTTGAAGTCACAGATGAGCAGTACGGGGCGTGTAGACGCTTTCTCGCCAACTTCGATACGACATACACCCTCAACTACGATCTGCTGCTCTATTGGGCGTTGATGCATTCGGAGATCGATCCCGCAGTCAGAAGTGATGATGGTTTCAGAACACCAGAGGATGAGGAGGCTGACTACGTGACTTGGGAAGTCGAGAATACTGATAGGCAAAACATTTTCTACCTCCATGGTGCCTTGCACGTCTTCGACGCTGAAAACGAATTGAAGAAATACACTTGGGTGCGCACTGGAATTCGCCTTATCGAGCAAATCCGTGCCGCACTGCAAGCCGATCTCTATCCTCTAATCGTTGCGGAGGGGCAGAGCCAAGAAAAGATGGCAAAAATCCTGCACAGCATGTATCTCAGCAGGGGGTACCGCAGTTTTGCGAAGATCGGTCACAATCTCTTCATCTACGGGATGTCCTTCGGAGAAAACGATCAGCATTGGTACGATCTGATCAGGAAAGGACAGATAAGAGCCCTTTACGTCAGTCTCTATGGTGATTCCGACTCCGACACTAACCGTCAGATTCGCACTAGAGCAAATCAGATCAGCGTCGAGCGGGCTGGCAGGCGACCGCTCGAAGTACATTTCTATGACGCTGCGAGTGCCCACGTTTGGGGTTGATCGCCGAACCCTCAGGAGTCAGCATGGCGATTGTAGGCATTTCTGAATTCACCTTTGGCTTTGCCTTCTTGTACGAGCAGACTCATGCCCAATGGGGGAACCTAAAGGCTGCACCGGTTCTGCCGAGTCTTATACAGGAGCAACAACAAGGATGGGACGCGAACCTGCCGCTAAACGGCACTGATTTTTATTATCAATTCAAGCTCAGCGACTATCTCTCGCGCAGCAATGCCAAGTTCATAGCTGACGGCACGTACAACGGTCCCTATTATCGAATCGCGCTGCACCGCAAGAACAGTAATCAACAGCATCAGCGTCTCCGTGATCATGCAGTTGACAACCCACATACCTATTATGTTGCTCCGGAATTCAATGCTCTCGAACATTTCAATACGTCATTTCTCGCTCACGAAATTACCACGAGATCGAGACTCATTGCTCTGAGCGATTGCGACGACGTGGCCGATGAGGCGCAGCATTTCATAACTTACCAAGAGGGCGTTCTCGGACATCACTTTCATTCTGATCCCAAACGTCGCGAGAAGTCATATTTCGGGCGAAATATGGAACAACTGTACGGTGAGAGCCGAGAGGAATGGAGGGCCGTAGACCTCGGCTTCGCACAGAATGTTTTCGAGAAAGCGAGAGCCTCAGTCTTGCGATCCCGTGAGCGGGAGGACCCTCAACTGGCCCGAGCCGCGTTGCCAATCATGGATGTTCCACCCGACAGACTCACTCGGAATGAACTACTGAACCGAACGTCAGACATGTTGTCGGCCTTCTTAGGAGTGACCCTCGTAATCGTAGGAACTTCCGAATAGCGCGGGAGGTCGATTGGTCGCTCTGCACGCGGATCAAAAGGTATACCGGGCTGACTGGCACGTTCGCGGATTTCTGGGGCATTGGATTGAGACACTTGTGGCCTCCGTGTAACAACCCTTTTTGACCACCTGGGCTGAAGGCTGACTTCCGCGGGGTTCGCTAAGTTCGATCCCACGTTCAAGCACGGCCGGGCTCAACCCGGCTAGGAATTCGGCGGATTTGCTGGTGCGGCCTTTAACTGACGCTCGAATATTTCCAAGACGTTCTGGTCTGGATCGAGACAACGAAAGAAACGACGACCTGCCATTTCAGTAATTGCAGTGGTTCTGGCGTCGACGCATTCCGCAACCCGCAGGTGGCACAGTTCGAGATTGGATGCTTCGAGGCAAAGGATAGAACGAGTCGGCGCGATCAAATCAAGAGGTGAGCCAATCTCGTTTACGTAGTCTAGGGGCACTAGAGAGATAATCCCGCCAAAATTGACGAGATTTTTCGATTCCCTCCTCACCTTCAGCCCGACTATGTCGCCGTAAAACGAGCGCGCCTTCTCCAGACTTCTCACCGTCAACTTTATAGCCTGCACTTTTGCAGTGAACCGTCCCTTTCTCTTGGGTGAGACTCTTTTGGGAGCCGGGCCACGATCGACTTGCCTATCCCCATCTTTTGGTGTCCGAGATAACTTCTTAACATGGAGAGTTTGGCCGTCCGCAGTCTCGAGTGTCCAGATCTCGCCACGAAGCCCATCTGAGCTCGTCGAAACCGGCCCATACCCTTGCACCCGAGCTTCTCTACCGTCTGGCAGATTCACGCTCCCGCCCTGCTGAGAAACAGCCAAGTCTCGCGTGAAGCGGTCTATTGCGGCCTTCGGCCGCGTCGTCGTTTCTCGCAAGTTCTCATCCCACTTGGTGTCATCATCCATCCCGCAGATTTGTTCAGCAAGCTTCTCCAAATAAGATTCGTCCTGGAGACGATTCCGGTAAGTCTGAAGCCAATCAAGGCCAGAGACAGTGCCAAGGAGCGCTCCAACCATTGAAGCCAGCGTGTCAGTGTCGGCCCCTTTGGAAAACGCAGCCTCGATCAGACCGTGCTGTGGATCTGGAGCGTACTTTGAGGCCAGATAGATCGAAGCAACTGCGCTTATTGTTCCTGCGCCGCTGACTTTCCGATCAAAACATCCAAGCTCAGAGAGAACTTGGCCGTCCATTGAGAGCGCTCCCGCTTTGATACCAGACAATGCAGCAACCAGCAGCCGGTGAATCTCGGGAACGGTCTGAGACCAAAGGTCTTCAACTCGACCGTTAAGAACTTTGTTGGCAGAGCCCTTCCAATCGCCCAGTCCTGCGACTGATTCGGGTAGAACGGCCCATGTAGAGCTATTTTCTAGCGCTGATTCGAGTAAATACCCGTATGGTAGCGTGCCGGAGTGGCGGAATGCTCGCCACGCGACGTATCCGTATACCAACGCACCAAGAAGAGCGCGAGGGTGGCCGTGCGTGCAAATCCCGTTGAGAAATATGGCTCTGGCAGTCAGCTGAAAACTGTCATCATGTGCACCCTTCAGAGAATGCGGAAGTATCCGCATGGCAACACCGTTTCCACCAGCGTTGAAGTACTGCTGCCTCCGGTCCGCGTCAACTTCTTCAGACCATGGAAGCCTTCCAGCTGCCAAGATCTCGACGGCCCGCTTGGTTGCCCCACCACCACCCCGCTCATAGGCGCTCCAAGTTGGTAGCTCAACATGAGCCAAGTGCTTTAGCCAATTTCGGCCATGAAGAATCGCCCTGGCGGTGCACAAGAGTAGTTGAGTATCATCGCTATATTCGCCCGCGTGGATCGTCTCCTGATGTGGCATGAACCGCCCGCCAGACCTCCGCTGCCACGTTTCAAAGGAACCTAGGGCAGCTGGCTCTTCGTGGGATGCTTGCCGCACTCGACGTCCGGGCATTTCCTGCGGCCATCCTAGGGCGTCACCGGCGGCAGCTCCCCAGAAAGCGCCGCGAGCTTTATCTCTGAGCGTCAGATTCTCTTCAACCAAATCGCTAGCCATCCTCACCCTCACTGAAGTAATGCCTCGTCAAACGGTTTCTCCTCCGGTCGGCGGCCAAGCTTTAAGCTTGAACTGAGTTGATATTTGTCAAACAGGTCTGGCGCAATAACGAACCGCAGGCGATCCTGGACCGGTTGCGGAACCTTTAATAATTGTATCCGTACCATTTCGTTCCTCGCTTGCGCGTCACTCTGAACAGCGACCCCAATGATGTCTGCTATCGAGATCGTGTCGGGCACTAACACCTCTGCCTGCTCATCGGTCGGACAACTGTCAAGTCGTTGCACGCTCCGCACAAATGTCTTACCGTATGCTCCGACCGTCCTATCAGCAAACATCTTTTGGAAGGCCGCCTCTCCTTCTGCGACGTCCGCACCAAACGCCGCCGCCGCATTTCGGGAAGAGAACCTAGTTCCCTTGACCCACAGGTACTTCGGATCGATCAGCAGGACCACCCAGTCTTTGAAGAGCACTTCTTTTGCCCGGGCCTTGTCGAAGTACCAAGCGTTCGGGTATTCAATCGTGCAACATATGTGGTCTGCGAGTCCGTCCAGCCTCGCAAGATCCGTGGGAGCATAGATACTACGCTCGTCATCTTTCAGTTTTTGAGTGGCAAGGATGCCGACGTTGCCGATCACAATCTGGCCCAGATTTCGGGAGGGTGTGAAATGGCACAGTCTAGTGATTCCCCGGCGCTGCACCTCTGCCTTGATGCGTGCGTTCATGCTTTACTCTCTTGGTATAGTCCTGGCTTGGTCGGCAGAAGTTCGGTCACAGACCCGGTGAATGTCATGATCAATCGAGTTTTCGCCCGCGTGACACCTACGTATACAAGTTTACCGTCCAGCACGCGAGCCTCCTCCTCTCCAAAAGCCCGCACTTCCTCGGGTTCGGGAAGATAGGTCGAAGAAAAGAAAGGCAGTATCACAGTGTCAAATTCAAGGCCCTTAGCACCGTGGAACGTTCCGTAGTAGATCTTGGGTCCAGCCTGCCATGTACTCAGGTCGTGGTCCAACTTTACCGAAGATCGCGGCAAGTGCTTGGCGATTGTGTTCGCCAATTCCCAATTGCGGGCCAACACCGCAACTGTCTGCGTCTTGGCTGCTTGAATGGCTTGATCACGGACGAGCGCTATTTCGCTTTGCACGGACGAACACTCGACCAATGCTGGCAATGGTCCATCCGCCTTCGGAGCTACAGGCTCCACGAGATCCGGCGTTTCTTTGAAATACGGCATCCGGCTTATTGCCAATCCCAGCGCAGCCACCTGCTTCGTGTTGCGATAGTTTTCCTTAAATTCCCAGACTTTAGAAATGTTGAGCCCCGCAGACTTCCAAGACATGCGCCGACCATAGATCTGCTGAGCCATGTCACCGAAGAAAGTCAAAGATCCGTCGTGCGGTATCGCTTTGGCGAGGGATCGATTCATTTGGGGCGAAAAATCCTGCCCTTCATCAATGATGATGTGCTTGTAGCGCCGCGATGAACCATCTGCATCCATCTCTTCACAAACCACCGTGGCCATATCATCCCAATCGAAATCCTTATGTGCCCCTGTGCGTCGCGCCAAGTAGTCCTGGAATATCTCGAATGCGATCTGACGTGACCGCTTGTCCAAAGCGACTCCGTCACGGCCAACACGCTCGGCCTGAAGATACTGTGTCAAGGAAGCAAGGCCGTGTTGTTCAATCCACTGAATTTCACCCGAAAAAAATTCATTTCCTCGCTCAAATATTGCAGGATGTGCGCTCGACGCTGCGGCTTCCGAGACCGCGGCTTCTATCAATTTAGCTCGCAAACCAGGTGGGCATATCGTGTTGTAACCCATCCGCCCGCGGCCGTTCAGGTATCCGCGGGCAAACAGGTGGTAGTTCTCAACGATCACGTTCCTGAAGTTGGGATCGTGAAAATGCCTTAGATAGGTAACGAGGGCTCGATTGAACGTTACCAAAAGTGTTTGTCCGCCATTGTCTGTATTCGGATTTCCCAGGAATGCTGATCTTAAGATGGCGAGTGTGGTTTTCCCGCTTCCGGCCGTCCCCAAGACGACGAAATGGCCCTTTGCAGGGAGATAGAGGACGTCACGTTGACGTCCGACCGGTGTTGGTAGGCTCACGGTCGTAGACATTTTGGCGCGCAACTAGTACTGATGATCGTTGAATTGCCAACCTGCGGTCAATGATGCCTTCGCACTCGCTCCCTGGCGCAGTGCTGTTGAAATGTCGGCCCGGCGAGACGTTCGCCTCCCACCGCATGTTCTGCCGGTTCCAGGCAATGTATTTGCGCCGCATCCTTAGTATGGTTTTGTTCCCCAGCAGCGCGTGTACCTCTGCGTCGTCGGCGTGCTCGACCACCGCGATCCCGCGGCCGAGGACCGCCACGCGGTCGCCCTTCATCAGGGTTCTGTCCCGTTGGCGGCGAGCGTAGTACTCCGTCCGCGTCCCGATCAGATAATCCAGCCCCGCCACGTCGAGGCCCGATCCCTTCCGGCAGAGGGGAATCTTCCGCCCGCCGCCGAGCATAAAGATGTCGATGTCATAGGCGGCGAGGGCTCCCAGGCGGGCCTCCATTTCCTTCGTGTCGGATGGGATCAAATGGGGCGGCAGGACGAGGCTCTTGGGGTATGCGAACTGGGCACGCCAGCCGAGTTCGTGCTCCACGACCGTGCCCCACAGGTCGACCTCGCCGCGGATACCGCGCCCCTCGTAGCCTAACTGGCGCAGATGCTCAATGTTCTTCGCCGCGTAGACGCCGCAGGTGCATTCCAAGTGCGGCGGTTCGTAGGCGTCATGCGCGTTTCCGGCCCCGCATTTCGCCGCCAGCGGCTGACGCGGAGACCATGGCTTGCCGTTGAGCGACCTCAGCCCAGCGGCATCCCACCGCCAGACGCGGTGGCCGACGATCGGCGAAATGAGATCGGGAATTTTCATGGCACGGCCGGAACCTGGTCGGGCTCCGGAGTTGGCTCTGGCTTGGACGCTGGCGGTTCAGAAATTGGCTCGCGTGCGGGATCGCTCACCGGAGGCTCCAGAGGTTCGACGACAATCGTCCGAAGAGGTTCACCAATGTTCATTTGTTCTCCCGATGGGTCGCACGTCAGGAACGGCCGGATAACAGATCACCTTGGAGTGTTCGGCGGAGGCTCGCCGCGTGAAGAGCTCTTCGCAGACGAGGCACCTGCGCACGCGCTGGCTGACGACGACGAACACCTTGCCGACCTGGTCTGTGCGTGCGCAGGCCGCCCCTCGCTCGCTTTTGTCGTCGGCAGCCATGTCGACTCTAGAGGCCAGCCTCCAGCTCAAGGTCTCCACCCGAACCCAAGAGCAGTGGATGGGAATTCTCGTTGGCCTTCATAAGACGGCAGACGCTCGCCCGTGAGATGCAGTGCTTCTTCGCGACCTGCGTCAGCGACATCCCAGAGCGGCGGTCAATCACGACCTGCTCCCTGTTCACGTCCAGACGAGACCTCCCGATCTGCCGCCCCTCCAGCTTCGCCCGGCGCATGCCCGCCCGGACGCGCTCGATGATGATGCACCGCTCCAGCTCCGCCATCGCGGACACGATGACGATGATCGCCCTGCCGAGCGGGCCCTCGGTGTCGATCGCCTCGCGCTGCGAGAGGAACTGGATGCCGAACCCCGAGAGCTCGTCCAGCGTCTGGAGCAGGTGCCGGGTGCTCCTCGCGAGCCTGTCGCACGCCCAGACCATCAGTACGTCGAACTTGTGGCGGCGGGCGTCCTCCATCATCCTGTCGAGTTCGGGCCGCCGAGCGCGCATCCCGCTGAACCCGTGGTCCACGTACTCCGCGACGATCTGGAGCCCGCGCTGGGCGGCGAACTGCCGGAGGTCGTGCAGTTGGGTTTCCGGGTGCTGGTCTATGGTGCTGACGCGCACGTACAGGGCTGCTCTCTTCATTCGCTCGATGCTCCTTGTGTGTTGGCTACGTTTCCTGTATCCGAAGTCCGCAATTGAGAAGGGCACACTTCAGAGAGTCGGGCTCGTCGATCCCGATGTGGCGGATCATCTCCGAGTCGCACTTCGGGCAAGTCGGACTTTGCTTCATCTGGCCGCGAAGCCGGTCCGCGGCGTGGAGGCAGATCGTGGATTCGGGAGCCAGGGGACTCAGCCCTGGCCAAACCTCGTCTAGCAGAAGCTGCCCGACCTGCCGGTCCGCCAATCCTGCTAGGCGCTCGGCCAGCACCGCAGGGATCAGCATGGCGGCGGCGAACCTCTCCACGGGTTTGCCGGGGCCCAAGCGCCTTCTCTGCTCGTCGATGAGTTCCCGGATCGTCACTTCCCGTCTCCCGCTTGCAGTGTACGGAGCGACTGGAAAAATCGTCCGGAGACGCAGAACTGTTACCGAAGATTCCCCTCCAAGACCGGACGATTTTTCCGCGTGCTCCGTACAGTGTGAGGGTGAGACAACCAACGGTTCACACGCAGAAGCAGGTGCCGCTGCGGGTCAAGGGCGAAACGGTCAAGTTCGTAGCGATCACTGGAGGACGGATTGCCAGATAAAGAAGGAGGTCTTCTGCCACAGACGGAAACAATCGAATGCCCGCTGTGTCTGGGCGAAGGCATGCTGAAGAGAACTGAGGTTCTCGACCGCCTCGGTGTGAAGGATTTCGCACGTGTAGCGCAACTCAGCGCGGAGGAAGCCTTCAGACTGCTCAGCAAGAGACACACGAACGACCACCAGACCGCATGGGCTCGGTTCGAGACCGAACTCACCAAGCGCACCGCCGAGATCGAACAGCGCCACAGGGACGAGCTTCGGACGGTCAGCGGGAGGATCAGGGAGCTTGAGTCCGCAGCACGAGTCGCCGAGGAACTGCACGCGCTCGATGTTCAGTTAGGCCATGCGGACTCGGAAGCCAAGCTCCTCGCAGCGCAGTGCCAGAATGCAGACATCAGTCGCCGGGTTGAAGACTGCCTCAGAGAAGTATCCCAACTTCGCGAGCGCAACCAGCAATTGGAAGCCGAGATGTCGAAGGTCGCCCGTGTTGGCAAGCTGGAAGAAGTCAGCTTCGCTGACGAAGCACGGACTTGGGCTGGTGTCTGCGTGAGCGAGAAGCTGCCTCGCAACGGAGATTTCATTCTCGCCTACCGCGATCCCAGCGGTACACCGCTTGAGCCTCGAATGGTGGTTGACAACAAGGATAAAACGTCAGTCAGCGAAGGCGACATCAGGAAACTGATCCGCGACGCGAAGGAACGTCGGAGTCCGGTCGGGATCATCGTCGCGAGGGAAGAAAGCCAGCTCCGCCAGGTTGACCGCGAACGGCGCTGGGGCCAGGAGGACGGGGTGTGGGTGCTCCGGACGACGCGCCGCTGGCTGCCACGAGACCTCGAAGTGCTCAAGCCCGTCTTCGAGCGCATGAGAACAGAAGGCCCCGACTTCCTCCAGAAGAATTCCGCGCTGGCGGAGGAGGTGCGTCGCACGTTCGTCGATCTGGACGAGGTCGAGAAGGAACTCGGCAAGGCATCCAAGGCAATCGACGCAGCCTCCGGGCTGACCGCGAAGTACAGGGGGCGGTTGCAGGCGCTCTGCGGCAGCTCGACGGAGCGGAAAGTGATGCCCAAGCCGCAGCGGGACGGGCGCATGCGCCAAACGGCTAGCGCGTAGCCTTCGCTGGGACTAGACAAATAGGAGGGACAACAAATGGAATTCCTGAGGGCGGTCGGACGGTTCATCCTGATGCAGTTGGCGATCCTGGGCTTCCTGCTTCTCGCCCCGGCGATCCTCGTAGGCGTCTCGCTCTTCGCGATCGCGGGCGGCGCTGGCAGCAACCCTGGCTTCTTGGCTTTCTTCTACATGGCGGCGGGCCCCTTCGTCTCCGCCGTCTGGACCGCGTTCTTCATGAGCCTCCGCCGCGTCCTGCGGACGACGACCTTCGGCAACAGGACCGCCGCCTCGTGCGGCATGCGCGTCCAGATCGCGGGCTGCGGCTGGGCGCTGATCGGCTTCCTCGGCACTATCGCCGCCGAGGTCGCGTTCAACCTCGCGTTCCATGCCGTAAGCAAGAGCCCCACGGTCTACTTCGCGGTCGCCCCGTTCGCGGTGTTTGCCCCTCTTCTTCTGCTATGCGCGTGGAGTAGCTTTATAAAGAGCCCGCAGCGAAAGCGACCTTGTCTCAGGTGAGACAAGGTGACATAGACGAGATTCGTTCAAGAGGCGAGCGGACAGGTACGCAGGCTTGTGACCGCACGCACAACTCTACCTTTCTTTGGCGGAGGGAATCGATGGACTATTTCCATGTGTTCGTGCTCACCTCGCTCGATCTCGACAAAAGTGGCGATGTCAAAAGCCGGAATGTCGCTGTGACATTCGATCTCTTCGAAGCGGAAGATCATCGGAACAAGGGCGTGGAGAACGACTACGACGTCTTCGTCGTGCCCGGCGACTGGCAGGAGGATGCAGCGCGGTCCGAGTTGATTTCTGCAATGCGAGGGTTCAGGAGCATAGTGAAGCAGATGGAAAATGAGGCGCTGCGGTGAACATCAGAATCAGCAAATCGAAATTCGTCGCGGGCGTGCAGTGCCTCAAGCGCCTGTACTGGCAGGTGCACGAGCCAGAACTGGCGGCAGGGCCGGATGCCTCAGACCAGGCGATCATGGAGCAAGGCCGTGAGGTCGGGCTGCTCGCCCGCCAGATGTTCCCCGGAGGCGTGGAGGTTGACAGGTTCGATGGGGTGGAGCAGGCGATTCGCACCACGCGAGAACTGATCGCGAACCCGGAGGTCCCGGCCATCTTCGAGGGCACGTTCGAGAACGGCGGCGTGCTCGTGCGGGTGGATGTCTTGCAGCGCCGCAGGGACGGACGATGGCGGCTGCTGGAGGTCAAGTCGACGACCGACCTGAAGGAGCACCACCTCGACGACGTGGCGATCCAAGCCCGCGTCGTCGCCCGATCAGGTCTTGACTTGGCTGCGTCGTGCCTCATGCACGTCAACCGGAACTATGTCTTCCAGAGCGGCTCGATTGATGTACGACAGTTCTTTCGCATCCGAAACCTTACTAGGCGAGTTAAGAGATTGCAGCCCAAGCTCGCGTTCCAGCTGCGTGCGGAGTTCACCGTTCTCAACATGCTGAAAGTTCCTGACCTCCCTCCGGGAAGCCATTGCACTGAGCCCGTCACCTGCGAGTTCTTCGACCGCTGCAATCCGCCTCGCCCGGACGACCACGTCGGCTACCTGCCGCGAATCCAGGCGAGCGCCGTCGAGGAACTGGAGGAAATTGGCGTCGACTCCATCCGCGACATCCCGGACGACTTCTCGCTGAACGAACGGCAGCGGCGTGCGTGCACTTGCGTTCAAACGGGGGAGCCCTGGTTCGGCCCAGAACTAAAGAAGGAGTTGAGCGAGCTGAGATACCCGCTGTACTTCGTGGATTTTGAAACCGTGAATCCTGCGATCCCAAGATTTCCCGGCATGCGACCCTACGACCAGACTCCTTTTCAGTGTAGCGTGCAT
>Ga0181520_10006714_pt1 | contig 17418 bp, 18 predicted proteins | sample PEATcosm2014_Bin_29_FD_132451 | JGI IMG/M metagenome (GOLD analysis project Ga0181520, IMG submission 132451) | Peatland microbial communities from MTU Mesocosm Facility, Houghton, MI, USA - PEATcosm2014_Bin02_30_metaG | ecosystem: Environmental > Terrestrial > Soil > Wetlands > Peat | place... | reverse complement strand
CCACGGCTTCCTACCCCTGCCCGGCTGCGCCGGGCTGTCCCCTCCCTCGTAGGGAGGGGACACGGAAACAACAACGGCCCTACCCCGCCCCGCTGCGCGGGGCGCCCCTCCCACGGCTTCCTACCCCTGCCCGGCTACGCCGGGCTGTCCCCTCCCTCGTAGGGAGGGGACACGGAAACGGCAAAGGCCCTCACCAAGACAGCCTGCGAGTGGTGAATCGCGCAAACTGGAGGCATCATGGTGAGCAGCGTGGTATCTGGAATGCAGGGGGTAGAAAAGCAGGGAACGGCACGGGGTTAGATGTGCCGTTCAGCGCTGCGCTTCCAACAGGGGCACGACAGTTGCTACTTCTTCTTGGCGGGGGCCTTCTTGGCGGTGGTCGTCTTCTTGGCTGGCGCAGCTTTCTTCGTGGCCACGGTCGTACCCCCTTCCCTTTTGCGGCATTGTCGCACTCGCGAGTTGAGAAACGCGATGCGCCTGAGCGCGGGGCTCAATGCGACGGACAATAACATAGCGCCCTGGCGAAGTCAATAACATCCGTCACACGGCTTCCTACCCCTGCCGCTCTACGCGTGGCCGCCTCCTCCCTCGTAAGGAAGGGACACGGAAACGGCGACTCACCCCGACTCTTTTGCCGAGGCGCAAGGGCGCATGACGGCGACCACGCGCACCGTTTCGATAACCAACCACTCCCAGAAATCACCGGCGCGCTTGCCGATCGGCGCGGATGAACGCTGCTGCGTCTCCGTGGTACAGCATGGCGACCTTGAGCATGAGGCAGCGCTTCAGCAATCGCCCTTTCCATAGCCCCATCAGGGACCGCCCCGGCGGTTCGCGGAGGGTCCAGATGTAGTAATTGAGCGCCTCCCGCTCAACCCGGTTTCTCCACCAGCGCACATACGCCTCCGGGAAACGGTCCCGGAACTTCTCGGAGCGCATCAGCCGGGCTCCGGTGGCCGCGATCTGGAGCGTCGCTTCGGGGTCCGTGCCCTGGGAGCGCGAGAACCCGTCTTCCATCACCCGCCAGGTCGACCAGCGCTCCGGCACGTAGCACGCGCCCTGCTTGAGAGCAATCGCGTGGATGGCGAAGTTATCGGCCCAATGGCCCATTTCGGGCAGGAAGCGGCCCACTTCCTCCAAAGCGTCGCGGCGGTAGATCGTCGCCGAAGCGAGAGAGTGTGTCACATGCTCGCGGTACAGGTAGTCTCGCAGGTAAACGGCAGGCGTCACACAGATAGGCTGCGGCCATGCGCGCACCTGGTTGACGGTGATCTCGGCGCCGTCCGGGCGCTCGGCAACCATCTTCCCGCTGATGACACCGGCGGAGGGGTGTTCCTCGGCCATGGCCATCGCTTGCTCGAAGAAGCCAGGGAGGATGAAATCATCGGCTGCGCCGGAGTACAGGTAGTCGCCGGTGGCTGCATCGGCGAGTTTGGACAGCGAGACTACGACGCCGAGGTTGCGCTCGTTGCGCAGCAGACGAATGAAGGGGTAGCGGGCGGCGTAGGACTCGATGATCTCGACGCTGTTGTCCGTCGAAGCGTCGTCGAGGATCAGCAGCTCGTCAGGAGGCCGCGACTGCCCGGCAATCGCCTCGATGGCCTGGGGCAGGTATCGGCTGTGGTTGTAATTGGGGAGGACGACGGTGAGAGTTGGATGAGTCAAGACAGCTCCTTCAGTCAGCAGGAGCATCGTTTTTATACAGGGGGGACATAGACGCGGAAGTAGGGCTGATTGCCGTTTGAGGAGGGGCCGGACTACGAGAGCGCCAGTCGTATCGGCGGTCGTAGTATCCGGCCCCAGCCGTCCGGCAGGGCCGGATACTTGTATCGCTGGCACAGCCAGCGATCTCGTAGTCCGGCCCCTCCTCAAACGACCCGTACCTCGACCCTTTGAAGGTCCCTCACTAAAAACGATGCTCCTGCTTCAGTCAGTGTCGCACGATCAGCTTCTTTACCGCCTGCCGAATTGGTTCCGGAATCCTTAGGCGACGCGCGGTTAGGGCCAGGCGATCTATCGGGCTATAGCGCCGGCCGCGGAGGCTCTCCGCCAGCATCCGCCCCAGGAAATCGTAGTCAACACCCTTGATCTTCGGCTCGGTGGGGTAGCGTGTATAGCCCTCATGGGAGCGTATCAGCGACAGGTCGTGCTCCTGACAGTATGCGAACAGGTCACTGCCAGGGTGGGGGCTATAATAGGCCGGTGAGTAGAACTCGGGCCGGATCTCTCGGATCATGGCGACCGTCTGCCGCACTTCGTCCTGCGTCTCGGTCGGGATGCCGAGCATGTAGTTGGCCCAGATGCGAATGCCGAGAGCGTGGCAGATGCGGGCAGCCTCCAGGTTCAGCTCCACCGTGACGCCCTTGCGCAGGAACTTCAGCACCCGATCGCTGCCGCTCTCGAAGCCGATCATCAGGGTATCCAGCCCGGCTTCGCGCATGTCGGCGATGAGGTCCTGGTGCCGGACGATGATGTCGGCGCGGCTCTGGCAGATGAACGGAGCCCGGAATCCCTCGGCCCGATAGCGGCGGACGAACTCGGCGACCCACTCCGCGTCCTCGGTCAGGCAGTCGTCATGGATCATGAGGCTTTGGAAACCCAACTGCTCGCGCAGGGATCGCAGTTCGGACATCACATTCTCAACGCTGCGCCGCCTGACCTGCTGACCGAACATCATCCTCTCGGCTGGCTGGCAGAACGAGCAGTTGTAGCGACACCCACGGCCGGCGATGATCGTCACGAACGGCAGCGGATAGCGCAGGTCCCTGTCGAGTATCTCCGGCGAGGGGAACAGGTCTCGGGCCGCGAACGGGATGAGGTCGAGGTCCGGCGGCTCGCCGCGCACTCGCCGGGGCAGCGTCTCTCCGCGCTCGAGTTGAGCGAGCAACCGGGGGAACGTGATTTCCCCCTCACCCTCGAAGATCACGTCCACCTCGGCATGCGGCTCCAGGTCTTCGGGCACGATCGAGGGGTGAGGCCCGCCAACGATGACGACCGCGTCGGGATGAACCTCCTTGACGAGCCGCGCGGCCTGCATGACAGCGTCGAAATGGCAACTGAGCATGGTGAAGCCGACGACATCCGGCTGCAAATCGGCGATCCGCTGCCGGAACTGGTCCCAACCGGCGCAGGCACGCAGGTCGGTGAGCGAGACGTCATGACCGGCCTCGCGGGCGACGGCGCCGAGAATGGCCAGGCCGTGGTTGATGAGACTGGATTCACCGGGCTGACCGGCGGTTCCGAAACCGCCGCCGCAGAGGCCGGCGAAGACGAGGTGTACCTTCAGGGCCATACGATCTCAACTCGGTTCAGGCGCGATGGTCGCGTGGGCCGGTCGCGCCGGGAAGCGCGCTCCCATGTCTGGTAACGTTGCACGCACCACCACTGCCTCCGATCTGGATGCGACAGGGACGAATTCAAGCGAAGTCGCCCACGCACGAGTGCGAGTCCAGACTGAAGCGCCAGTGTACGAGCATCCACGGCAGCGTCTATCAGGCGAGCATGGAATCGACCGTCTCCCACGGGCTTGGAGCCTCGAGGCCCAGTCCGGCAAGCCTGGAGCAGTCCAAGGCAGTGTAACAGGGAACAGACTCGAGGTGCAAACCAGCGTCGGTCGCTGCGACGGGCTGCACGAGCGCCGGGGCGGCGCCTATGCGGTCGGCGATATACGTCGCCATCTGCTCGTAGGTGATGTCCTCCGACGCCGAGACCTGGGTGATGCCGCAGAGGCGGGCAGTGGCGACGCGGAGGAGCGCCTCTACCGTAAAATCGAGCGGTACGGGCGCGAGGACCATGTCGGAGAAGGGCCGGATGGCCTGTCCTCGCCGAAGCGCGTTGACCCACCCCCGGATGAGGGGATTGTCGGGAGCGAAGACCTTCGTCAGGCGGACAACCGCGACTGACGCTCCAAGTGTGAGCAACTCGCGCTCGGCCTTGGCTTTCTGCCGGCCATATTCGGTCTGCGGATTGACGGCATCTTCGGCCCTTGCGAAAGGAATTCGGCCATCGAAGACCAGGTTCGTGGATAGGAAGACCACGAAAGCTCCGCTGTCCACGAGACTGCGCGCAAGGGCGACCGTGCTATGAACGTTGATGGTGGAGGCAATGGCCGGGTCGCGGCGACACTCGTCGAGCGATGTGATTGCCGCACACAGGAAGGCGGTCGAGACAGGGGCCGGTGGCTGCCAGTCGGCGGGCAGGTGCATGAGGTCCAGCGGGATGCGCGTGTCCGAGAGCGTCTCGGCCCGGCGAGTGGTCGCGATCACCGGGACGCCCTCGTGCACAAGGCGCTCGGCCAGGGCGCGCCCGATCAGCCCGTCGCCACCGACGATCAGAGTAGCGCCGACCGAACTCACGACTCCCTCCGCGAGCAGCCGATGCCCAGAAGATACTGCGCCATCGGGGCGAAGCCGGTGTGGACGACCTCATCGTTCATCGAAAACAGGAAAACCGTGTGAAAGCGCCGCTCCATCAACTCGCGGAAGGCCGGCTGGCTCTTGCAGTTGACGTGCCCCTCGCGGCTGGGTTCGGAGGCATACGCCTGCGATTCCAGAGACGGCGTGCCGAGGATGAGCACCCCGTGGGGGGTGAGCGACTGCACGATATGGCGCATGAACCGGCCCTCGTCCTCGGGCTGGATATGCTCGAGCACGTCGAGAGCGTAGGCTGCATCGAAGGGGCCCTCGACCGGGCCGTCGAGGATGTCGTGCGCCAGGCAGGCGAACGGCCAGTGTTCGTCCATGCGCGACCGGACATCGGCCACGAACACGGGGTCGAAGTCGATGGCGGTGAGGCTGTCTACCTCCTGTTGGACGATGCGCGTGCCGAAAGCATCGGCGCACCCGACCTCGAGGACGCTTTGCCGCCCGGAGAGCATCTTCGCGACGAACTTGTAGCGCGACAGCGTGAACGCCAGACGCCTCGGGTCGTCGTGCCAGCCCTGATTGGTCATCAGGCCAAGGCGCGCTTGCCCCTCCGTGTCGCGCAGTTCGATGCACCGCTGATACTGCGGCTCTCGGGTCCAATCTGACATGGCGTTCTCCGCTACTCGAACGTGATGAACGAGTGGTCGCCGGTGTAGCCGCACCGGGCGTAGACCCACTCCCACTCCTGTGGGGTGTGGAAGGCGCGACAGGTAAGCTGCCAGTACATCAGGTTCACTTTCTCGCGCTCGTTGCGGTAGGTCTCGACGCAGATGTACTTCGCGCCCCGGCCCACGCGCTCGATCTCCTGAACTGCGCTCCACAGGTCGTAAATGTAGAGATTGTGGAGCGTGTTGATCGAGATCACGAGGTCGAAGGAGTTGCCATCGAAGGGCAGGCTGCTTGCGTTCCCGACCTGCAGGAAGGGTCGCGCCTCTTCCTTGGCGTTATCGATCGCGTACTGCGAGATGTCCAGTCCGGCAATCTGCGCCTGCGGCAGGACCTGTGTGAACTCGTACAGCAGGTGGGCTTTGCCGCAGCCGACATCGAGAATGCGCGCGTCAGGCTGCAGATCGTAGTGCGCCACGATGTCCTCGGCCACCGCCCGCCAGCGGCCATCGTAGCGGTAGCCGCCGTAGCCATGCTTGCGGTCGCCGTCCCAGTACTCTTCGCCCCACTGGATCGCGATCTCGGCGCACTCGGCCTTGTCCGCTTCGTTTACGCGGCCGAGGTAGTCACGTTTCGTGGACTTGTGAACGCGGTTGATGAAGTCAATGTATGCCATTGTCCGATGTCCGCCTTATGCCTTGTGCTGGTACTCCAGGGGCTGGACGACGATCTGCTCCCAATTGTCTTCGGTCCACGCAACGACCTCCGCGAGGCCCTCGTCGATACCGATTTGCGGCGACCAACCGAGTTCGTGCCGGGCGCGCGAGGAGTCGATCACGTATGCCGCGTCCTGCCCGGGGCGCTCATCGACGACCTGTGTGGCCTGTGCCGCATCCTTGCCCAGGAGGACGCAGATACGCTGCACGACGTCGCGGACGGCAACACCGGCGTCCGGTGAGAGGTGGTAGGCGCCGCCGATCTCCCCGCGTTCGAGGATCGCCAACTCCCCACGGGAGACATCGCGGATATGGATATAAGACTTGACGGCCCGCCCGCCGCCATGCAGCGGAATGACCCTCCCGAGCTTGAGATAGATCACAGAGCGCGGGATGATCTTGAAAAGTTGCTGGCGAGCGCCGTAGACATTCGTGGCGCGTACCGTGACCAGTGGGAAGCTGAATTGCCTCTGGTAGGTGCGCAGGAGAAGGTCCGCTGCGGCTTTCGAGGCCGCGTAGGGGGTGCTCGGGTTCAGGGGGGCGTCCTCCAACACCGTGCCGACGCAAGTGCCATAGACCTCCGGGGAGGATACATGCAGATAGCGGCACAGGTAGTCTTGCCGACGCAGGTGATTCACCAGCCGGCAGAGGGCGACGCAATTGGTCTGGAACCAGTGTTCGGGGTGTTCCCAACTTGGCGCGACCTCACTTTGGGCGGCGAAATTGACGATGTGCGAGGGGCGCTCGGCATCCAGCAGAGACAGCAACTCGTCCATGTCGCGGTTGAGGTCGAGTGCGAAGTAGCGGTAACGCGAGAGATCGGCGCGCAGGCGATAGCGCAGGAACAACGAGGAACGCTCCGGCGAGCGGCTAATCCCGATGACGCAATTGCGCGGATCGTCGAGTAACAGGTCGACGAAGTCTTGCCCGGAGAACGAATTTGCGCCGAGGACGACGATGGTCCTGTCAGGCTTCATACCGGTGTGGACTCCTGTTGGCGGATGTGATGCCCAGAAGGTCTGAAAGGGCGGCGCGCGCCTTCGCCAACTGCAGAGCTTTCCGCTCCGGGGCCGGTGTGGCATCCTGCCCGGCGAAGCTGCGGCGCGCCTGCCCGGATGGGAGGAAATCGTTGAGAAGGATGCAGGCCCACTTGATGCGGTAAGCCGGAAGCAGCAGCGTGGCCCGCTGGAAGGAGCTTCCCGATGGGCAGATCGCATCCGAAACCCCTGCCACAAACCCTGGCCAGCAATCCCGTGGCATCGGCACCGCAGGCTGGCAATAGAAGTCGCACACCAGCTTCGCCGGATCGTCCCAGCCGGCGTACTCAAAATCAATGAACCGCAAGTCGCCGTCCTGCGCGATGAGCGCGTTGTGAAAGCCGAAGTCCGACGGCGATATGCAGCGTTCGTCCGGGTTCAGAATCGCTTCGATGTCCACCTCACGGCGTTGAGCGGATCGCAGGATGGCGTCCCTGGCCGAGCCCCAGAGCGAGGCGAGATCGCTACGAATGAACGCTCGCGCCTCGCCGTCGATGCCCTCGGAACCACACTCAGCCGAGAGGCGCTCCACGCGTCGATCGACGCACGCCACGTGTTCGGCGATGCTGAAGCAGGCTTCGGAGGCAAGCGGCAGGTGTTGCGCCTCCGGCTCGTCGCGATGCCGGTTCAGCTCGACGAAGAAGCGCAGCGCCTGAACGATGAAGTTCTCGCCGACCTCGCCGCGCCTCACGGGGCGTCCGTCGATGAACTCGTACAGCCCCAGGCTCGCCGACGGATGGCTGGCCACGGGCGCAGGGATGCACCGAATGCCGTTGCGCCAGGCGAAAGCGCTGAACATGAACTCCGCGCTGCGGCGGTCGCGAGGATCTTCCGAGTGCCGGAAGTAGACCTTCAGCAGGAAGCGCGACTGCCCGATGTCAAGGCGGAATGCGCGGTTATTCGCGCCGCCGGCGAGGGGCGTAAGCCGTGGATCGCCCGAAAGACCGATGCTCGACAGCATATCGCGAAGGGCAGCCTGCTGTTCCTGCGTCAGCGTCGCTCCGGAATGCGCGTTCACAGGCCGACGATCCCCCTGACTTCCTGCCACGACGCCACCCGCCGGAACCGCGTCTCCAACACATGGTGACCGGCAGGATCGAACAGGATGCGCTCGACTGCCGTCGGGAAGGCCGGCTCCAGGAGGAATTCGGGCAGATCGTCGATGAAGTGCGTACAGCCGATCTCGGAGATTCGCTCGAGCTTCTCCAGCTTGGTCAGTTCCAGGCACACGTGGTCGCCGGGCATCCCGATCCGCGATGGGGCGTGGATGCCGTGATCCTCGATCCATTGCAGCGCCGATGCGTGGAGGTCATACTGCGGCCCGCGGAAGGGGTGGCGAGTCCGGTGGCTGATGATCCAGACGGCAACCCCTGACCGGGCGCATTCCTCCAGGAACTCCAGCGCTCCTGGGAAGGGTCGAGCATCGCGCATCTTCGGCCCGTAGACATACCCCTGCAGCTCGGTCCAGTCGTGCTCGCGCCCGCAACTGCGCAGACAGTCGCGTACGCTGTCTTTGCTGACCGGCAAGCCCTCGGGGATCAGCCCAAGCGCCAATGCCGCCGCATGGAAGACCTCGTCATAGCAGACGATGGTGTTGTCGAAGTCCACGCCGATGCGCATGGTGTGCGGCTACTCCAGCGACATGTCGATGGTGGGACGCACCACGCGCGCAGCCTCGAGGTCATCGAGGGCCCGGTTGATGTCCTGCAGTCGGTATGCGGGCGACAACATCGGCTCGAGGCTCAGTCGCCCCGAAGCGATGAGGCTGCAGTACCGGGGATAGTCGCGCTCGGGCCGGCTGTCCCCGCCCCAGGTGCCGAGGAGCCTCTTGCCGAGATTGAGCTGCCTCGGATCGAGGGCGACGCTCTCACCGTAGCGCGCATTACCGACGATGACGGCCGCTCCGCCCTGGTTGCGGACGCTCGAAAGCGCCTGCAGCATCACATCGGGGCGTCCCGTGGCCTCGATGGCGAAGTCGACGCCGCCGGCACAAATGCGCGCGATCTCCGCCACGGGGTCGCCCGCGCCGGCGTTCACGCAATGGGTGGCTCCGGCCTTCGCGGCCGAATTCAGCTTATTGGGGACCACATCCACAGCGATCACCGGAACGTTGCCGGCGATGGCCGCCGCAGCCACCGCGCAGAGGCCCACACCGCCGATGCCGAACACGGCCAGGCTCTGGCCGGGACGCGACTGTGCGGCGTTGAAGACGGCGCCTGCGCCTGTTGCGACGGCGCAGCCGATGAACGCTGCATCGCACATCGAGATACCCGCGGGGATGACCGTCAGCCGGTTTTCGCTGATGACCGAGTGAGTGGCGAAGGTGGTTATCGCGCCGGCATTTACGCTGCGCTCGCCCCAGCGGTAGACGCTGCCCGGCACGTCCATCCCCGGCCCCTTGATCCAGGAGAGAATGACGCGGTCGCCGGGCTGCGTCCGGGTCACGCCCTCCCCCACCTCGCGAACGATGCCGCTGCCCTCGTGCCCGAGGCAATGCGGCAGGTAGCGGTCCTCGCCACGATACCCGCGACACTCCAGCACCTGTGTATGGCAGACGCTGCTGTAAGCCACTTCGACGAGCGCCTGGCCGGGCTTAAGCGGCGGGATATCGATCTGCGCGATCTCCAGCGGACGTCCGAGTTCAACCAGAATCGCCGCCGTAGTCTTCATGGCTTCAGCTCCCGCCTGATGGATGCGAACAGCGCCTGGACAGCCTCGGCAATGGCCGGAGCTGTTAATCCGAAGCGCTCGCGGGCGTAGTCTTGGCCCCCCGCCTCATGCAGGAAGTAGTCCCCGGTCCCGAAGCGCTGTAGCCGGCCTCTCTGCGGCGCCCGGTCGGCGAGCCACTCGGCCACGCTGCCACCGAGGCCGCCAATACGGCTATGCTCCTCGACCGTCGCGACCAGTGCGAACCGGCTGAAGACACCGGCGAGCGTCGGCTCGTCCAGCGGCTTGACGGTGTGGTAACTGACCACCTGCGCCGCGATGCCCGCCTCCGCAAGAACGTCGGCGGCGGACAGCACGACGGGCAGGATCGTGCCGGTGGCGAGGAGGCACACATCAGACCCCGGACGGATAACAATCGCCTTACCGATAGCGAAGTCCGGCGGCTCGGGATGCACGGACGGCTCGCCTTTCTTGCCGAGGCGCAGATAGACCGGGCCGTCATGGTGCATCGCGGCTCGCAGCGCCAGCCGCACTTCACAGGGATCGGCTGGGCAAATGACCGTCATGTTCGGCAGAGCGCGCAGGAGGGCGATGTCCTCGCAAGACTGGTGCGTCGGGCCGTTCGCGGCGTAGCCGAGGCCCGCGCCCACGCCGGCGATGATGACGGGCAGGTTGTGGTAGCACACATCGACGCGGATCTGCTCCAGGCACCGCGTCGTGGTGAAGGGCGCAATCGTGTAAGTGATCGGGCGCAGGCCGCAGAAGGCCATCCCCGCCGCGACACTCATCATGTTCGCCTCGGCCACGCCGCAGTTGTAGAATTGCCCGGAAAAGCGCGACTTGTACTCGTCGAAGAGACGGTTGCCGATGTCTCCCGACAGCAGCACCACCGGCTCACCCTCGGAGGCCAGCGCGACCAGTTCGGCGACGAAGGCGTTCCTCATGCCAGCCCCAGCTCCGCAAGGGCGCGGTGCGTTTCGTCCGCCGTCGGGATGCGGTAATGCCAGTTGTTGTCATCTTCCATGAAAGAGACGCCCTTGCCCTTGACCGTGTGGGCGACAATCGCGACCGGCCTGCCTAAAGCATCCGGCACACGGCCAAGCGCCTCGACCAAGGCCGCGATGTCGTGACCGTCCACCTCGACGGCGCTCCAGCCGAAGGCTTCCCACTTATCGCGCAGAGGGGCGAGAGCCATGACCTCATTGCTGCGGCCGGTCGCCTGCCACTTGTTGTAGTCGATGATCGCGCAGAGATTGCCGACCTTCTGCGCGGGGGCCATCAGGGCGGCTTCCCAGACCGAGCCCTCGTTGCACTCGCCGTCGCTCATCACCACGAACACCCGGTAGTCGCGGCCCTGGATGCGGCTGGCGGGGACCGCCTTCCGGGCCAACGCCATCCCCAGGCCCAAAGACAGCCCGTGGCCGAGCGAGCCGCTGGCGATCTCGACGCCGGGGACGCAGGAGGAACTGGGGTGCTCGGGCAGGCAGGAGCCAGCTTGGGCGTAGCGGTCGAGCAACTCCAGCGGGCAGAAGCCGCGATAGGCCAGCGTGGCATACAGCGCCGCCGCCGCGTGGCCTTTGCTGAAAAGCAGCCGGTCGCGCCCGGGATCGTCGGGCCTGGCGGGGTCGATCTCCAGCGTCTCCCAGTAAGCGGCCACCAGGATGTCCACACACGAGAGCGAGGAGGCCAAGTGCGCGGCTCCCGAGGAGTTCGACATCTGGACCACCTTGCCGCGGATGCGGCTCGCGATGGCGGTCAGTTCGGCGAGATCGTGCTTCATCGCATCTTCAGCGCTTGCATCGTCTTGATGTTGTAGTAGCGAGCGTCGTCCATCGGGTTCGGGATTTTCCCGGCGTCGAAGGCGGCGACGAGATCGCGCACCGCATCCTCGATGGTGTGTCGCGGCACGAAGCCGAGGTCGCGCTCGATCTTCGCCGAGGAAATGTGGTAGGAGCGCAGGTCATCTGTCGGCTCGGTGACGATCTGCACCTCGTCGCCGACCACGCTGCGGACGATCTCGGCGATCTCGCGCACCCGGTGGTTCTCGTAGCCCGCGTTCCAAACCTCCCCGGCGACCTCGGCCTCAGGGCGGCTCAGCAAGTCCACATACAGATCGGTGATGTCCTCGATGTGGATGTTAGGCCGGCGCTGCTCGCCGCCAAAGACGCGGATCTTGCCGCGATTAACGGCGTGATTCGTCAGGATGTTGACGGTGAGGTCAAGCCGCAATCGGGGCGAGTACCCACAAACGGTAGCCGGGCGAACGGTGACCGTCGTGAAGTCGGGTGACTGGTAACGTTGCAGGATGTCCTCGCAGAGAGCCTTGTACTTCGAATAGTCGGTCAGAGGCTCCAGGGGCAAGTCCTCGGTGACATTCTCCTCTTGCTTGACCCCGTAGACGCTGGAGGAGGAGGCGTAGATGAACCTGCGGACGCCGGCGTCGCGCGACACCTCGACCAGCGGCTCGAAGGCATCGTAGTTGATCGACTTGCCAAGCTCGGGGTCGAGTTCGAAGCTCGGGTCGTTCGAGATGCAGGCGAGATGGATGACCGCATCGCAGCCGGGGATTGCGCGGGCGAGCAGGGCCCGGTCGCGCAAGTCGCCGTTGTGCAACTCCAGGTTCGGGTGGTCCTTCACAGCGGCGAGGACGTCTTCGCCATAGATGAACCGATCGAGCACGCGGACGCGATGCCCGGCCTGCAGCAGCTTGGGCACGAGCACTGCGCCGACGTATCCGGCGCCGCCGGTGACGAGGACGGTCTTTGTTGAGGACATGGTAGTGTGATTCACGGCTCCTGGAAGGCGACCTCACCCCCTGGCCGGGCAACGGCAACCTCACCCACCGGCCCCATACGCGCTAAGTTAGGGCTGGACGCCGTCCAAGGAGGGGCCGGACTACGAGAGCGCCAGCCGTTAGGCGCTCTGGGCGGCCGCAGGCCGCCAACTGTATCCGGCCCCAGCCGTTCGCGCAGGGGGTGAACGGCCGGGCCGGATACTTCGCTGCGCTCGTAGTCCGGCCCCTCCTCGAACAGCCCGCGTCGCCTAACTCAGCGCCTATGCCCCCCGGCCCCCTCTCCGCAAGCGGAGAGGGGGAGAACGGCAACGGCAAACGGCGCCGTCACCCTATCTCAGCAACGACTCCACATGCCTGCGCAACGAGAGCGGTTCGAGACGTTTGCGGCTACCGATGACGGCGACGACTTGCGCGGCGGCGACATTGCCAAGAAACGATGATACCTCGAGCGGCGCCCCCAGGAACGCGCAAAGAGCCGAGATGGCGAAGTAAGCCGCCCCCCCGCCGGTGCGGTCGGCGACGTGGACGGCCAGCGAGGGGGCTTCCTGCGGTCCCGTCTCGGCGCTCCAGGCAACCGATCCGTGCTTGCCTCGAGTGACGGCGACCTGCCGGGCTTGGAGGCGATGCGCCAGGTCCTCGGCGAGCGCGCCGGCGTCGCTGCCGCGATCGCGGAACTCAAGGCGGATTTCGTGCTCCGCGAGGCAGGCGTAATCGGCGCGGGGGTACTTGGTGATCGTGTGATAGCCAAAGTTGCCTGCGTCAATCTGCGCGCTGACGGCGAGGAACGGCGCGACAGACTGCAGCAAATCGACCGCGCTCGGCGACAGCATCGCGTGTCCCTGGTCCGCGACGAGGACCGCGTCATACCGGGGGATCAGGTCTTCGAGCATACCGGCGAGCGAGGCGTCGTCAGCCTCGGTCAGCGGGGTATCGTTCATCTCATAGACTTCGAAAACCGGCAAAGCAAAGTAGGACTCGAGATAGCGACGCGTGACAATGGTCGGCGAATCGGTTTTGTAGACAAACGCGGGCTTCACGCCGCGCTGCAATTCCTCCCGCACCCACTGATCCTGCGAGTTCGTCGCCCCCAGCATCGACAGCAGGCCGACCTCCGCGCAGAACCCGGACAGGTGGTTGGCGATGGCGGCCGCCCCGCCGAGGAAGCGCTCGTGAGTCTGATACTGCATCGCCAGGACGGGCGCCCGCAGCGAACGCTGGAGCATCTGGCAATAATGATACTCCTCGATGATCGTCTCGCCGACCACGAGGACCCTCAGCCCCCGGCAGCGCTCCAGGAACCCGAGAATGCCCTCCGCGCCGTACGTCTCGCCGATATGAATCAGGTACTGGTCCACCTCGGCGGGGAAGGGTGACAGGTGCCGGTTGATGAGTTGCGAGGAGCTGGAAGTGATGTCTTCGATGAAGGCGAGGTCGACGCCGATGGCCTGGGCCGCGGTCTCTTCGCGGACGATCTCGGGGGTCCGGTTCTCGCGAAACTCCGCCCCCTTGGCGTAGATGTGCGGGCGGAGGAGCGCGAGGGTCTCGACGGCGGTCGGCCACTCGTTGATCGCCACGAAATCGACGCAATCGAGCGCCGCTAGGGCCTCGGCGCGGAACGCCTCGGCGAACGCCGGACGGTGCGGCCCCTTATTGACGAAACGGTCGGGCGTGAGGGTCACCACCAGGACATCGCCGAGCGCGGCGGCTTTCTCCAGGTACCGGATATGCCCGATATGGAGCAGATCGAAGCACCCGTGGCACAAGACGATGCGCTTGCCCTCGTCCCGAAGGGCGGCGAGGACCTCGGCCAGCTCGGAGATGGACTTGATCTTGTCCTGTCGCGGCAAAATGTACAGCCCCCTCTGAGGCGGCAACCGACAACACTCGCTCAGACGCCGCGCCTCATCTGCGGCGGAACCGATGCGAGGCAGAAGCGCGCAAACCGGCGGCGATGGTATCCGAGCCGCCAAGCGGCGTCGCGCCGGGCGGCTTCGCTGCGCGCTGTCAAGCGGCTTACGAGGGCCTTGCCCACCCGCAGCGCGAAGACCGCGGATGTCGCCAACCGCCCCTCATTGAGCCGGAGGTAAGTATACTCGCTGTCAAAGAGCTGCTCGGCTAGCTGTTGGCTCTCGATTTTCCCGCCCGACCGGCGCCCGTGGTGCATCGCGACCGCATCCGACACGAAAACCCGAGTGTACCCGGCCCGCTGCAGCTTCCGGCACCAGTCGATGTCGTCATACCACATGCGGTAGCGCTCGTCCAACGGCCCGACGCGCTCCAGCACATCGCGGCGGCACAAGAGCGCCGCTCCGGCGAGCCAGTCGACCGGGGCGATGGAGTTGCCCGTCTCCTGCATCCGCCGCTCGACGCGTCCGCAGTAAGCGCGCTCGAAGCGCGAGGGGAAGAAGCGGTGCAGGACGCGGGGGAACGGCCCGAACGACTCCTGGTCGGTACCGTCGCTGTTGAGCAAACGCGGCCCGACTGCGCCGATCCCCCTGTCGTTCTCCGCCACCTCGACCAGTCTCTCAATGCACCCCTCGCGCACCTCGGCGTCGCTGTTCAGCATGAACCGATACTCGCCCGTCGCGGCCTCAAGCCCCTGGTTGTTGGCCCGGACGAACCCGACGTTCTCGGAATTGCGGATCAGCATCGCCTGCGGGAACTCCGCGGCAACCATCTCGGGGCTGCCGTCCGACGAGCCGTTGTCCACAACCACGGCCTCGATGCGCAGGCTGCCTGTGTTCGATGGCAGCGATGAAAGACAGGCGCGCAGCAGGTCTCGGGTATTCCAGTTGACGACCACAACAGAGACCACAGGCGTCTGCCCCCGACCAGCCGTCTCCTGCGACGCGTGCTTGTTCACCGCCGGACCGTCATCCTTCCGCGCCGGGGATCATCGGCCTCACATTGCCCCATAGCCCGGCGTAGCCGGAACAGACAAGGATTGACCACAAAGACCTATACGGCCCAACCACTCATGTCGGAACTCGCACTGTCGTTTCGTGTCTTCGAGTCATCGTGGTCGAAGTCGTTGGTCCGTCCCATGATCCTGTCGTAGCGAATGCAAGTAGGCTTCCAAGATAGTAACCCACACCGGGCTTTAGCCAGTTCCCGATTCTGGTTCGGCGAGGCCCGGGACGGCAATACAATAGGGTTCGGGGCGCTAATGCCCGTGCACGAGTACCGCTACGAGGACAACGGCGGCCAGTACCAGGCGGTAGATCACGAACGGGTAGAATGTGTGTTTGCGCAGGAAAGACAGGAGGAAATGGACACAGGCCAGGCCGACGATCGCCGAGGTAAGAATGCCCAGGATGTTCGGAAGCGGATCGCCGAAGCCGGCGCCGTGGATCAGCTTGCGGCCTTCCCAAAGCGCCGCGCCGGCGATGATGGGCGTGGAAAGCAGGAACGAGAACCTCGCCGCTGCCTCGCGGGTGAGGCCCGCGAAAAGCCCCGCCGTAATGGTGATGCCCGATCTGGACACGCCGGGCACCACGGCGAGCGCCTGGGCGACCCCGATCAGGACCGCGTCCCCCCAGGTCATCTGCGTCATCTCGCGATTTCGCCTGCTGCGCCACTCGGCAGCGGCCAGCACGAAGGCCATCGCGCCCAGCATGATTGCGATGAGCAGAGGGTCTTCGTGGAAGCTGTCCTCGACTTTCTTCTCGAGCAACGCCCCTACGATGGCGCCCGGAACGCACGCAATAAGGACAAACCACAACACCTTATCGCGACGCTTGAACATATCGACCCAGTCTCGCGCGAAATATGCCACGATAGCGATAAGCGTGCCGAAGTGAAGGGCGACGTCGAAGACCAGATCCGCTTCACCGGTGACATGCCAGCCGGTGATCCAGTGGGCGAGCGCGAGGTGTGCGGAACTGCTGACGGGCAGGAACTCAGTGGCCCCCTGGATGATGCCGAGGACGATTGCCTGTAGTGCGGACAAGAGTGGGCTCCAGTCTGCCAGAGCCGCGAAGAAGCGGCTATGACCCGAAGTTCAGCGCGACGATGTTGGGCAGGCCCAGGAAGTCGCGGTCGTTAGTGACGACGCCGGTGATCTCCAGCCATTGCATCACCGCAACGTGGAAAGCGTCTGCCGGCTCCAGCGTGTGCGCGGCGGCGGTGAGCTGCGCGAGTGCAGTCGGGATGTCGTCTAGAATCACCTCTGTAACCGAGATGACGGGGCAATTGACAAGCGATTCCGTTATCGAACGGAGTTCAGGCCCGAAGCGGCGGAACGCTCGCTTGCGTCCCGACTTGTCCAGCGCTCCCCAGCTACCCCGGCCATTGGCATCATCCCACAGCAATGCGGCCAGCCGCCACCAGACCTCGTCGATGACGCGGGGGGTCACGAAGATCGCCACTGCGCCAGTCGCGGCGGCCTGCAGCAATCCCGACAGCATCTGAACAGCCGGTTGGTGGTTGCGGTCACCCGGGGCGCACGCCGAGATGAGGAAATTGCTGTCGAGCAGTACCCTGTCGGGAACTTCAACAGTCCGGAGGCCGACGCTAATCCTCGCACTCATACCGGGCCTGCAGATCATCGAAGTAGGTGGCGGCATCGAACGGCATCGTCGCGCGCACAGTGCCCGTGAAGCGAGTCAGCCAAGCCTGTAATTCCGGAGAGAGTTCCTTCGTGACGGCCTGCTCCGCCGCCTGCGGATTAGGCGGTGAGAGGGCTTTGCCTGCGACGCTGCCGGAGCGACGGCGTGTCCCGTGCAAGGCTTTCACGGCAGACCCCTTACCCATGATTGGACGCCTCCCGACAACAGATCGCCAGCACTGCCTCGCTGACATTATACCCCTGTGATAACGCCGCGTCCATTTCTGACAAGAGCCTCTTGCGATAGCCGCCGGTTTCGGTGCTTGGGGCAACGGTGTCCACGGGTGGGGGGCCTCCGACCCCGGGGCGGGGGCGGCGGAAGGCCTCCGAACGCGCTGCAAGCCCTCGCGACTGCCGCTGTGACCCCAAACCATCTGCCAACAGACGCTTTGCCGCCTGGGAGTTGTACAAGTTTGGCCCTACATGCACTCACGCCGCCAGGCGGACCGTCTGCCGGATCCGATCCACCGCTCCCACCTCCAGCATCGCCTTCGAGCCTGCCAGCAGCACCAGCAAGCCCAACCCCACATGCACCCGCACCTTGCGCATTCCCCGCACCGTCAGGTTG
>Ga0181520_10006713_pt1 | contig 17421 bp, 18 predicted proteins | sample PEATcosm2014_Bin_29_FD_132451 | JGI IMG/M metagenome (GOLD analysis project Ga0181520, IMG submission 132451) | Peatland microbial communities from MTU Mesocosm Facility, Houghton, MI, USA - PEATcosm2014_Bin02_30_metaG | ecosystem: Environmental > Terrestrial > Soil > Wetlands > Peat | place... | reverse complement strand
CGAGCCGGAGGATGGCCCTTATGATCCGAACAACGCCGAGGCGGCGCGTGCATGGCTGACGCAGGCTGATCTGACGCGCGGAGGCAAAGTAGTGCGCCGAGGCAAGCGCGGACCACAAAAGGCTCCAACAAAGAAGTTGATTTCGCTTAGGCTTTCACCAGAAGTGATTGAGCACTTCAAAGCTACAGGGCGTGGCTGGCAGGCGCGAATGGATGCGTCGCTGCTGGAGTCTATCCAGAAGAGGGCGTAGCTCTGGCGGGTAGTTCACTCGAAGCTAACGTCGTCGTTCGACAGCCGTATAATTTAGCTATGGCTGGCTTTGCGGTAGTAATGTCATTCCTGATCTTAGGATTCGTTGGGGTAGTCGGAGCCAGTGTCTTTTCTTTTTGTCTCTATTTTTATGCGAAAAATCGGGTGCGTCTGACTGGCAGGAAACCCAAAGTTGTCTTCTTGACAACTGTTTCGCCATTTCTTGCTATTCTCTGGCTGATTGTCGCCTTCGTTCTTCATGTTTTTATTTCGAACAATATTGCGCATCAGGATTGTGGATTTGGTCTGAGTCCAGACCCTTGGATTACGCTCCCGAATGGATATCAGTTAGGGAGTCACAATACTTACGATGGATATATTTCTGCTCCAGGAGTGGAAACTTCACAACCGATAGTCGGGGGTGGTTACGTACGTTCAATCATCAAACTCAAATGGAAAGAACCTTATTTTATCGGCACCCAGTTCGACTTTAACAAAGGCGATACACGTGCATTTATCTACGACACGCGTACCCAAACGACAACGACATCTCCGCCTGACATCAATTTGAATGACTGGGCTGAAAATGGGGCCACAGATCTGGACGCTTGGGTAGTCGCACAAACCCAGACGCACTTTGATGCTGATTCGTACTGGAAAATGTATGCACAAAATCGGCGGCATTGGCCTGGCTTTGTATTTCTGGCACTCATCCTTCTAGGTGAAGGTGCAATTGGATTCTGGCTTTGGAGAATCTGGTGGCTCAGATCCTGACCACTATTTTAGATCGCTCAAATCTCGATTTTGAAACCTGGGAACAACGAACCTCAACCTATCGTCTTTTTCTTCAAGAATATTGCCAAGTATTAACCCAGTGCCTGTAAACCAGGGTTGAGATGGAGAGTTACAGGAGTAGTAAAAAAAAGGAGAAAGCCGCGCCACATATATAGTTCAGAGGGTACCCCACCCCAATATTTCCAGATGTAGAAGATTTTTACATATGATTTATAACCAATGAATTAACAATCACTTACGCGGCGTGGGAAACGGACGTATCCCATCCTGCAATACATCGGGAGGTTTGCACCCCGGCCGAAGAATCGCACTTCCAGCTCTCGCCACCGAGAGCTTAGAGTGCAACCCTACTTTGCCGCTCCAGAATCGGAGGCCGGAGCCGGCGGAGCGACGGGAGCCGGAACAGGCGCAGGAGCAGGAAATGCAGGCTTCACCACAGGCGCAGGCGTTGGAGTCACCGCAGGCGCAGGAACCGGCACAACCGCGGGCGGAACAACAGCTGGAGGCGCAACAACGGCCGCCGGCGGAGCGGCCGGAGCCAGCAGATCGTCGGGCAGGAAGGTGCCCGTCTGCTCGTCCTGCACCAAGCCGATCACTCCATCCGGCGTAACGATCGGCGAGCCAAAGACCGCCGCGTCCACCGGTTCGCTCAGATGAATACTCTTGCCGTCGCGATTGGCGGCCATCGTCAGCAGCTCGAACGAAGGCTTTTTGGTCGTCGCATCCTCGCGCAACCGGAAGACGGCCACTTGCTCCCAGTTGGCCTCGGCAACCACGGCGGCCGTTGCCGCGGGCAGTCCCGAAGCATCTGTGGTTGCTGCTCCAGTTGGCGACGGCGCGGCCAGCGTCAGCAGAACCAGCGAGCCGGGCGTGCCGCGGCGCAGCAGCTGAATCTTGCCGTGCTTGTCGCCGGAGACCGCGATCATGCTGTCCCCCTCGGCGCTTCCACGCACATCGACGGTAAAATCCTTGGCGCTCAGGCGCAGCGGATCACCCGGTTGAGACGAACGAAGCAGGATCTCTTGACTGCCCTTGACCAGCTTGGCCGCGCCCGATTGCACCGCCGTCAGGAACTCCGCATCGTACTTCCACGGCGCATCGGCCTCCGCGCTGGTCACCACTTTGCCGCTGGCTACGCGAAAGCCCTGGGACAAGGAAACCACCGGTATGCTTGCCCCCTCCTGGGTCAGTGCATAGCTGGATTCGACGGCTAGAAGATTGGCCGGCGCTTTGGCCTCCAGCTCGCGCAGCCACGCCGGACGAGCCGGATTGAGCAGGCTGGTCGAAGTGGCTTGCAACCCGGAATCGATCAATCCCAGCGTGGACAGCGCCAGCGTGCGCTCAAAAAATGAGATGCCAAGCGTCGCCGGCACCTCCTGCGAGAGCGTCGCCTCCACCGTCGGATGCTGCGTATGCAAAGCCAGCTTTTCCACCATGTTCAACCGCAGGTCGGCCACCACATTGCCTTCGATCTTGACGCTCTGGTTTTCGATCATCCGCTTCAGCGGCTCAACCGTATGCAGATCGCGAAACAGAACCGTGACGTAAAGCGGCGGAAGAGCAGTGCTCACGCCCTTCTTGAGCACAATCTCCTGATTCAGCGGAGCAGCAAAGACCGGCAAGCCATTGATGCGCAGCGAACTGATGCGCAGGCTTTCCATGGTCACCGACTGCGCGGCGGTCAAATTCAGGTCCACCGAGAGCTTGATATGGCTGATGTCGATCTCCGCCAGCCCCACTTCCTTGACCTTTAAATCATCCACCATCGAGGCCGGCGCGGCCGCCGGAGCCGGTTCTGCGGTCTGCGCCGCTCCGCCCGCAGCCGTCAAAGCGCACAGGCCGGCAACCACCCATCGCATCGCAAGGTTCATTCCGTGCTCCCCTTTCTATCCATGAATGATAACGCTCTTCACGAGCCTCGTCATCGCTCAATAGCAAATGAATTAAAATTTATTGAGGCAAACAAGAATCATATCCGCGTGGAACCGCTCCCGAATCGTACCTGCTTTGCACAACTTCGATTCTGGTTCCGCTGTACAATTCCTACAGGATTGCCGGTTCCTTCTTTGCACCAAAGACCGCCGCCGCGCATCCAACAACCCTGAGGGCAAAATGACCGCAAAGACCGAGTCCCGCAAGCTGCCCATGATGCCCATCCGGGACATGGTGATCTTTCCCTATATGATGACGCCCTTTGTGGTGGGCCGCGAATCGAGCGTGCGCGCCCTCGAAGAAGCCCTCAGCGGTGACCGCAAGATCTTCCTCGCCACGCAGCACGACGCCGCGGTCGATGAGCCCAGGCCCAAGGAGATCTATCAGGTCGGCTCCATCTGCAATATAGTGCAGAGCGTCAAAATGCCCGACGGCAACATCAAGGTGCTGGTCGAAGGCATCGAGCGCGCCAAATCCACCGAGGTCAATGATCGCGACGGCTTCTTTGTGGCCACCGTGCGCGTCGGCAAATCGAGCTTCGAGATGACTCCCGCCGTCGAGCAGATGATGCAGCGCGTCACCACTCTCTTCGAGCAGTACGTCAAGCTCCAGCAATCGCTCAACTACGAAACCATCATCGCCAGCGCGCGCATGGATGAGCCGGCCAAGCTGAGCGACATCATCGCCGCCAATCTGCAACTGGGCATTGAAGAGAAGCAGGACTTGCTGGCGCTCTTCGATCCGGCGATTCGCCTGGCGCGTCTGGCCGATGTGCTGGACATTGAAATTGAAAAACTCGACCTCGACCGCAACATCCAATCGCGCGTCAAACGCCAAATGGAGCGCGCCCAAAAAGAGTATTACCTGAACGAAAAAATCAAAGCCATCCAAAAGGAGTTGGGACGCGGCGAGAAGAGCGAGTTCGACGAGCTCCGCAAAAAAATTGAAGCCGCCGGAATGCCCAAGGAAGTGATGGACAAGGCGATTCAAGAGCTCAAAAAACTGGAAGCCATGCCGCCCATGTCGGCCGAATCCACCGTCAGCCGCAACTACATCGACTGGCTGCTGGCCGTGCCGTGGAAGAAGCGTTCCAAAGAAACACGCTCCATTGAATACGCCGAAAAAGTTCTCAACGAGGACCACTATGGGCTGGAAAAAATCAAGGAACGCATCCTGGAATTTCTCGCCGTGCGCCAGCTTGTAAAAAATCCCAAAGGTTCAATCCTCTGCTTTGCGGGCCCTCCCGGAGTGGGCAAAACTTCGCTGGGTATGTCCATCGCCAAAGCCACAGGCCGCAAGTTTGTGCGTCTCTCACTCGGCGGCGTGCGCGACGAAGCCGAGATTCGCGGCCATCGCCGCACTTACATCGGCGCGCTGCCCGGCCAGATCATTCAGCACATGAAGCGCGCCGGAACCAAGAACCCAGTCTTCCTGCTCGATGAGGTGGACAAGATGGCTTCGGACTTCCGCGGCGATCCCGCCTCGGCGCTGCTTGAAGTTCTGGATCCGGAGCAGAACACAACATTCCAGGATCATTATCTCGACGTCGATTACGATCTCTCGCAAGTGCTCTTCGTCGCCACGGCCAACGTGCTGCACACTGTTCCCGCCGCGCTGCAAGATCGCATGGAAGTGCTGCGCCTGCAAGGTTACACAGAGTTGGAGAAGCTTGAGATCGCGCGCCAATACCTGGTGAAGAAGCAGCGTGAGCAGACCGGATTGAGTGAGAAAAATCTCATCTTCCGCGACGAAGCCATCACCGAGATCATTCGCAAATATACGCGCGAAGCAGGCGTCCGCAACCTCGAGCGCGAAATCGGCAACGTCTGCCGCAAGGTGGCGCGCAAAGTCGTCAAGTCCGGCGCCAAACACAAGGAAGAAGTTACGGCGGACAACATCAGCGAGTTTCTCGGCGTGGCCAAGTACCGCGATTCCGAGGTGCATGAAAAGAGCGAAGTCGGCCTGGTCACCGGCCTAGCGTGGACCGAGGTCGGCGGCAGCATACTCACGACCGAAGTGCAAGTGCTCGACGGCAAGGGCAAGCTCACCATCACCGGCCAGCTCGGCGACGTCATGCAGGAGTCGGCGCAGGCCGCGCTCAGTTACATTCGCGGACGCGCCGCGGCGCTCGGCCTCAGCCGCGAGTTTTATCGCAACGTCGATCTCCACTTGCACGTGCCTGAAGGCGCGATTCCGAAAGATGGACCATCGGCCGGCATCACCATGGCCACGGCGCTCGCCAGCGCGCTCGCCAAAATTCCCGTGCGCCGCGACATCGCCATGACCGGCGAAATCACGCTGCGCGGCAAGGTGCTGGCCATCGGCGGATTGAAAGAGAAGCTGCTGGCCGCTCTGCGCGCCGGCATCTTTGAAGTGATCCTGCCCCGCGCCAACGAGAAGGATATCGCCGAGCTGCCGGAGAATATCAAGAACTCCATCAAGCTGCATTTTGTCGAGAACATGGATGAGGTGCTCAAAATCGCCCTCGAAGGCCCGCTGCCCACCGTGCTGCCTATTGAAACGGAGTTGCTGGCTGCCGTTAAGCCCAGCGAATTAGGCACAGGCGTACAGGCGCAGTAAGGAGTGCCGTTGCAGGAAGGTAGCGCCGGCCTCCCGGTGTAGCGCCGACCTCCCGGTCGGCTGTGGCGCGGACGTCCTCGTCCGCGCTTGTAAATAATTTTCTATCACCTCAGAGGGCTTAATCATCTGTGCGCGCCTGCTACGGCTTGCGCACACATGTGTAGCCCAGGTGCAGCTTCTTATTGATCACTCCGTCTCTGTCGTAGGGATCGAACATCGCCGAATCATCGGGGTCGCCACGCCCATTGAAGTGCTGTGGCGTGGCTTCGGAATCACCATAGACACGCTCAACCATAAAGCCTTTTGCGCATTTGCAGTAGAGTACGTATCCCCCGGTAAGCTCATAAGTCGCATACGCTTGCCAAGGCTGCAACTCCTTGCCTCGGCTCGTCACGCTGAAGAAGATCGGTCGGTCGGCTTGCGTGTAATCAATTGTCATCTCCACGCGATAACTGCGGATCGATTGATCCGGTTTTGCTTTGGAAAAATCCGGAATAGGAGGCTGTCTGTTACATATGCCTACGGGCTCAATCTCCCCCACGCTCTGATTGACATCGAGAGTGTAGTAGCCGGATGCGGGACCGGCAAGAGATCCTTCTGTGCGGACGCGGCAACCTCTGAATGTTTCCAGCCCCGATGAATTGCCCGGAGAAAAAGCGCTGCGCCCCGGAAAAAGTTCAATGGACTCCTGCCCGCATTCCGGCCGGTCCAGCTTCAGCTCGAACCATTTGCGCATTCCATCATGGAAGATGAGTTTGCCTTCAAGCGTTCTTGACTCGGACGCTTGGCCGGGTCCGTCAGGGTTATTCTTCGGACATTGTTGTCCGCACACTGGCAGAGCCGTGCAAACATAAACGAGCAACCCAACTGCGATCAAACCAGCAGATGATTTCATGGCTCCCATAGTACGTCCGTAGACTGATTGCATGCAATAAATATTGAACGGCTGCGCCCCCCTTTCACTGCCCGCTCTTCACATTGACCTTGACCCACACATGGACGTTTTTCTTTTTGTTCGGAAGATAGTTAACGGCCGTGATGATCGCGGTGCTGCCGGCGCGCGCCGCGCCTGTTATCGGAGCCTTGCTGGGAGTTTCATTCTGCGCGGCGCCGGCGCGCAAAAATACATTGTCAGCAAAAATTACAGTCTGGCCGACACTCACCGCAGGCGATGCATTGACGATCTTTGGCGTGGTCATGTGTGTCCATTGCTGATGGTTCGTGTCGGCATTGCCCAGAAAAACCCAGCCTTCCGCCGGTGGCGTCGGTCGCGCAACCTGCGTGCTCTGCGCTGCATCCTGCAGGGTCAACACTGAGTGCGCCAGCGAACTGTTTGCATTATCGAGGGATGAGATGGATGTGGCCGCCTGATTGCTCGCGTCCGCGGCCTGCTGCTTGATCTCTGGATCGGCGCTCTGACTGGCAATGTCGTCCAGCGTGGATTTGATCTCTTCCAGCGCATCGGAGGCAGATGCATTCTGCTGCGCCGCGTCGGTGCTCTGCGTGGTGGCCTGCTGCGCCTGCTTCTGCCAGGTAAAAATGCCGCCGTTCAGTTGCGAGATTCCCGCCTTGCTCAGCATCGAGTTCAACTGGGTCGGAAAGCACAGCAAAAAAACAAAGAGAATCACCAGAAAAACATCTCGCAAAACCGTAAACAAACTTTGGGTAGTGGCCAGAATCGCGTCGATGCGGCTTTGATTTTCAGGCATGGAACAGCTCCTCGGTGTGGAGAATGGGGAACGGATGGGGCAACTATACAAAAGAAATGATCCATCTGTCACCAGATATTTGCGCCTGCCCAATCGCCGAAGACGCTCCTTCAGCTTCATCCTGTATCCTCAAGGTTGATGCTCTATACGACACAATTTCTTTTATCGGCGATGGCGGCCGAGCACTTCCCTCCGCCGGATGCGCCGGAGATCGCCTTTCTGGGCCGCTCGAATGTGGGCAAATCGAGCCTGCTCAATACCCTCACCGGCGAAAAATCCGCTAAAGTTTCCTCCACACCGGGACGCACAAGGGCGATCAATTTCTTCGCGCTGCTCGATCAAAGCGAGCGTCGAAAACTGGTCTTCGCTGATCTTCCCGGATACGGCTACGCCAAAATTTCCAAGTCCATCTCTGAGAGCTGGCCGGCTTTTATTGAGCCGTATCTGGCCATGCGCTTGACGCTCAAACTGTGCGTCTGCCTGGTGGATTCCAATGTGCCCGCGCAACAGAGCGACCGGCAGTTGATTGACTGGCTGCGCGCCGAGGGACGCGACTTCATCGTCGTCGCCACCAAGATCGACCGCCTCAGCGGCAACGAGCGCACGCGCAATTTACAGGCGCTGAAAAAGGGACTGGAACTCGATGAGATTTTGCCCATCTCGGCCAAGACTGGTATGGGAGTCAAGGAGCTGTGGGCGCGAATTGACACGGCTGGCGGTACGTCCGATTGAACCCGGAGAACGATGAGAATGTTGGAAATGGCTGGTTTTTGGAAGATTGTAATGTATGTTTTGTAATCTTTAAATACATTGTAAGCATTTTCTTGCACTGCAAGAGAAGACTTCATTGGTTACCTGAGGCTTGATGCCGACCGTTAAATTTGGTTCTTCTAACCTAGCACTTCTTTCAGTGTGCGGAGTTCTTCTAGACCCAAGTGATCTCTGTGTAGGCATTGTCAGCAATGTAAGTATTTCTTAAGAATAAGCGGCGGCAAAGACATTCCGCTCGGCTGCCTTTGACCCGATGCATTTGACCTCGACGGAAACGCCGATCTCTCCACACTCCACAGCCTTGCGCACGCATTGCAAAAGGGCTTCTGTTGTGCTCTCATGGCTGCGCAGCACGCGCACGCCTTGCGCCATGCGCCCCAGATAACGCGGGGCCATGCGCAGCCAGCGAAGCGCGGTCTTCCCGGTCTCAAATGCGAGACCCGAGGCGCCCATTTTTTCATGAAGGCAATCGCTGACAATCCCGTCAATCTTCGGCAGCCAGAGAGCGGGCGCTGAGGCAACGCGCCAAGCGAGGATGCATTGATTCTCCCTGATCGCAACTCCTACCAGCGGGTGCATGAGATCGGGCAAAACGCCGCGTTTGCACATCTCCCGCTCGATCGCCTCTGGCGATTCAGCCACGCATACAGCGACCGTCTCTCGCTTGCGCACTTCGTTCTTCAGGATGCGCAAAGCCTCGTCGAGCGAGTTCACCAGAAAATCCACCACGCCGTCGCGCATGGCCTGTTTACCCGCCTCTGCCTCGGCAGAAGCTGAGAGCGTAGCCGCGCCGGCGATGTTGGCGGCAACCACCAGCGCGCGGGCTCCAGTGTCGAGTTCTCCCGCATAGAAAAGTCTGCCGGCAAGGTTGGCTTCGCAAACTTGAGAAGAGACTGACTCAACGACATTGGCCCCCGGTCTCAGAATCGAGACCGGGGGATCTCGTTGCAGTGCCGCGCTGCACGAGATCAGGCAGGCGTAGAGGCGCTCCACTTCAAGTGCAAAGGCTTCCGCATCGATGGGTTCAACCGCCAAAAATATCTCCCGCGCATCCGATGGCAACTGAGGTTTCAGCGATCCGAAAAATCTTCCCGCGACTGCTCAATCATGGTTTTATTGCGCACAAAAAAAATCAACTCGCCGGGCTTGGCGGCAATCTTGAGCTTGGCGGCTTCACGGGGCCGGACGCATCCGTTGGGAGCCGTAACGCCGGTGGACAGAATCGTCGCAACGTCATACCAGTTGCCGCCCACATGGTTCTTGGCTGCGACCGAATCACAATTGATAAAAATCCGTTCCGCGCTGTCATAGGTGGCTTGAAAGGTTAGCAGCTTTGCCGTCTGCGGCAGGGTAAGCTTGTAACTCCCATCTTCATTCGGCACCACCCAATCGGCATGAATCGTCTGGTCGTGATCGATGCGCACCAGAAAATTCGAAACCACAACCTGCTTGCCTGTCCTGCCGTCCAACAGGCGAATGGTGAATGTGGTTGCCGTCTGCGCGGTCAAAAATGAACCGAGCGCGAGCGCGCAGAACACCAAGAGAAGAGAACGAAATGCGGTCCTTGGATGCATGACTTTCCTTTGTGCTCACCAAGTGGAGTAGGGTTGGCCGTCAGCGCCGGTCTCCTGCGAGCCGGAGTGAACGTTGTCAATGCCGGGTTCGGACTGATCGAGCGAGTGCAGCGAGTCGCCCATATCGGTAACCCAGCTATCTTTGGTGTTGGTGAAAGGATCCACGGGAATCTCCCGCAGATAGCCGTCGGTGACCAGGTCGTCGAGCGACTGCGGCGCCTTCTGCTTATCCATCGTATACGAATCAATGGCCATGCGCATCACGTGCAAATCTTCCTTGAGCACCGCCTCTTTGGCGTTAACGATGGCGGACTTGAATCTGGGCACCGCCATGGCTGTCAAGATCAGGATGATCATCATCACGATCAACAGCTCGATCAGCGTAAAGCCCTCGTCTTTTGTGTGCGTCCTGTTCAATGAATCCCTACCAATCGGAATACTTGCTTCCGTCCAGCGCCGTGCCGGTTGATTTTGAGTATACGTCGAAGACGCTCTGCCCGCCGAAGGAATCCGACTTCGGATCGTCCTGCATCGAGCGCATTCCCCAGTCGGCTTTGCCGGTCATCGGATCCACTGGAATGGCTCGCAAAAACTTTACTTTCTTGTCCGAGTTCTTCACCTTCACATCTTTGGCCAGCGTCTCCAGATCTTCCGGATACCCCTGCGTGTCCAGCTTGGTTTCGATGTAGCCCTTGTCCGTTCCATCCTTGTATCGGTCGATGGCATCGCGCAGCGTCCACAGGTCGTAGCGCAGAATGCGTTCATTCAAACGCTTGCTCTGATAAACCGCTATAGGAAACGCTGCTCCGGCAAGAATCGAAAGAATGGTCACCGTCACAATCAGTTCAACCATCGTCAGCCCGCGTTCAGCGGGGCGAACCGGCCGGTTTGGAATGGACACATTCATGGCTCTACTTGACCTGAATGCTGATCTTTGATCCCTGCGCCTGCTCTGGCATCTGCGCACTATTCAGCACCCTCGGCTGGGTAATGGCGATCTCGCTCGTACCCGCTGCCTTGGCCTGGAAGCTGAGCGTGCAAACCACGCCTGAACCCGTTACCCCAGGCGATCCCTGCCGCATGGCATTGATTTTGATCAAACCAGGGCCGTCATCCCGATGCGTCAATGCCATGGTCTTGCCGTCGCGGCTCAAAAAATCTCCCTGATCGACATTGACCAGCGCCAGCTTGGAGGGGTCGTACGATATCTGCAATGGAACGGAAGCGACATCCACTCCTTCGGTCAGTACGATGGGAAGCTTGAAGGTTGCGCCGCTGGCCACCGGACCGCTCAGCGGGTTCAGCACCAGACTGACCATCGCCTTTGCCGGAGTGGGCGCCACAGTGTTGGGAGGATGAACTTCATCTGCCTCCGCGGCCTTGCGGATCTGCTCAAGCGCCGCCGGCGCCGCGCCGACTGCGCTCTCGCCCGGAACCGTGCCTATGCTGGAGCGTCCAGAGGCGGCCGGCTTGGCGGCGGGCGAGGGGTTCACTGCGGGAGTCTTGACCGGAGCAGCGGCCGGCGCTTCGGCAGGCACGTGACGAATCTCCACCGAGGAGCCTGTGCCGGTATCGATGGTGCGCAGGTTCATCTCATCCAGAGACTGCGCCCGCACCACGTGTGGAACCACCAGGAAGACCAGCTCATCGTCGTTGATGGTGTGGTCCTTGGAGCCGAACAGATACTTCAAGCCCGGAATCGAACTCAAGCCTGGAACGCCGTTCCAACTTACCATCTCCTGGCTTTCTTTCATGCCGCCCAGAATGCTGGCCTCACCCTCGCGCAGGCGGATCACCTGATCGATCGTCTTTTGCGCGATGATCGGTTCGGTCACGCCGCTGATGGTCACCGAGCCGCTCTGCGAGGTGTCCTCAATCTTCATCTTCAACGTCACATCGCGGTTGAAATGAATGGTGGGTGTCATCTCGATGGTGATGCCCACGTCCTGATACTGGAATTGCGTGTTGACCAGCGAGCTGATGCCGCCCAGAGCGCTGCTGGTTCCCAGGCCCGCGCCTCCATAAGAGCCGGTGGCAATAGGAATCTTTTCGCCGATCTTCATCGTCTGCTTCTGCCCGTCCGTAGCGCGAATGCTGGGATTTGCCAGAATCTTGGTATTCGAATCCGTCAGCATCGCCGAGGCCGTGGCCGCGCTGATAGTGACCGCAAAATCGTATGCCTTCAAGTGGGACAGTTGATAGAGCGTGGCGCCGGCGGCACTCGATGCAGTACTCCCAGTTGTGGATGTGGATGTGGATGTGCTCGTTGAACTGCTGGGCGGACTCAGCGCTATGCTGGTCGAAGTAGGCCACTGTATGCCCATCGACTTCTCCCAGTTCTTGCTCACCTCCATGATCGAGATGTCCACCACCACCTCAGGCCGCGCCTTGTCCAGATCGTTCACAATCTTCTGCGCCAGCAGCAGTTCGTCCGGCGTGCCGCGCACCACAATCGCGTTCTGGCTGGGAACCGGATAGACCTTGGTATTGGGCAGCAAGCTGCGAATGGTCGTGTTCACATCCGTCAGATCCGTTTGCTGCCAGGCATTCGAAAGATAAAACGTTTGCACCGCCTGCTCGTCCAGTTCGGTGCGCTTGGCGCGGCTGTTGGCGGCCACAAAGATCGTGTTGCTGGTCACCGGACGCCAGAATGTGTTGGAGATGGTGCCCACCACCCGCAGCGCATCCAGCAGCGAGACGTTGTTCAAATCCGCCGTAATGCGCTTGGAGGAGTAATCCGGGTCAAAGAGGATATTGATGCCGGCCGCCTTGCCGATGGCCTGGTAAATCACCTTGGTCTCCTCGGTCATGTGCAGCGTCAGCGGTTCATTCGAGACCGGCTTCAACTCGGCCGGCGCGCCCATCGATTCAAGATCCTCCTGGTTGCCGGTGGTATCCGGAAGGCTGGTTTCCGCCTTCACCTCCGTCTCGCCGTTCTTCTTGCGCATCTGGGCGATGGCCTGTTGCGCGGATTCGTTGCCCGGATCAATCTCAGTGGCGCGCAGATACTCGGCAATCGCCTCCTGATCCTTGCCCGCCTCCTGCAACTTCCGCCCCTTGCTCACGTGCGCCGACGACGCCGTGCCGCGGATCCGATAAAACGCCGAGCGGTACTGCAAATCCTTGGGCGCCTTGGCGTAGGCCTTTTGATAGTTGTCAAAGGCCGCGTCGTAATCCTGGCGCGCCTCGGCATTCTGGCCATGCTTGAAAAAGCTGGCCGCCGATTCAGCGCCCAGCGGTACGCCCATAAGAACAACCAGAGCCGCAACGGCCACCAGCGCCATCCGTGCAGCGGAGATTCTCAAGGCCATTCCTGTAGGGGCCGGTGCGTGTGCGCGGATTCTCATCAAACTCCCAGGCGTCTCTCGCGGTCCGGGCTTCTGCTCGGACCCCTGCTGGCTGCCTTGGCCGCCCACGACGCACTTCTTGACGCTGATTGTATGGACTAAACTTCTCATTCGTTCCTGCCCCATTTTATCTCATCCCGATAAGCGCGCTGCCAAAACCACTTAGGTGCCCCAGTTCACGGAGTATGAAATGGAGCGCCGACCACCCGCTATAGCTCAACTCCCGTTGTAGCTCAGCTCCCGTTGTAGCTCAGCTCCCGCTGTAGCGCCGGCCTCAAGTTGTAGCGCTGGCCTCCCGGCCGGCTGTAGCGTGGACCTCCTGGTCCACGCCGGTTTCTTCCTGGACAACCCGCCCGCCAGCCATCGCTTCTCCGCGGAAAAAACCCTCTCAATGCTAAAATCAAGATTCGAGGTCGCTTCCCCATGGCTCGCCAAACCAGCCACGTCATCGTACAACCCGCGGCAACCAGCCCGCAGAAGGCCGCCAAGCCCCGCGACCCGGTGGCCAGCGGCCAGCGCGACGCCGCGCACAACCGAGCCGCCAGCCATAACTACTTTCTGCTGGACAAGTTCGAGGCCGGCGTCAGCCTGCGCGGCACCGAGGTCAAATCCATCCGCGAGGGCAAAGCCAATCTTAAAGACTCCTACGGTCTCGTCAAGGACGGAGAAGCCTTTTTGCTCAATCTTCATATCGGCCCTTACTCCCACGGCAACCTCTCCAACCACGACGAGACCCGCACCCGCAAGCTGCTGCTGCACCAGGCGGAGATTCGCAAGCTACAAATCAAGACGCAGATCAAGGGCAACACGCTCATCCCCACCCGCCTCTACTTCCGCAACGGGCGGGTCAAATGCGAACTGGCTGTAGCCAAAGGCAAGCAGGACTGGGACAAGCGCGAAACCGAGCGCAGCCGCGAAGCCGACCGCGAAGCCCGCTCCGCCATCAACGCCAGCAAGCACCGCATGGGCCGGTAGCAGCCAGATCTCCCGCATAGTCCAGATGTGCCAGATGCCCGCGCCGTAGGCGCAGAGTTGATTAGCCCACCGTTTCAACGGTGGGAAAGGAACAGCAAGAAGGCCGCCGGAGTCCCGTAGGGACGGTGCAAAAAACCCGAACGCCGTGTTTTGTATCAGGGCACGACTTCAGTCGTGCCGCAAATGCCTGAAAATAAATATTGGGCTTTAGCCCCCGAGGGAATGTTTGCTGCAAAGAATGAACTGAATCAGAGCTTCCCTGTATTTAACTTTTTATTCTTGATGTAAGTGTTAATAGCCCCAAACCCCAAAATTGGCACTAGTATCATCCAAGGAATAGCCCAAAGCAGGCTTCGATCTTTGCTCCATAATTCCACCGCGAAAGCCGCATAAAACAAACTAAATAGGGCTTCGTGCAATGCCTGATTTCTGCGATTGTTGAATGCGATGATTCCACCAACCAGTAGCATGAATGTCCAACAAAGAACCTGAACTCTCGTAACTTCTCTATGAAAGCCCTCCCAAATCACGCTGAGAAGTGCGATGCACAACAGGAGCACCAAAACGTGCCGGTAATATTTTCTGTACCACTTACCCATCCCAAACCTCACGCGCCAATTCGTAGCTCACAAACCACCATCCGCCCCAGTGTCGGCGCGAAAAATCACCGAATCGCCACAATCTCAATCCCCAGATCAAGCTGCTTCCAAACCTTGTCCGTCGTGTAGACCGTGGCCTTGCGCTCCATGGCCAAAGCAAGGCACGCCCGGTCACCCAGTGACAACCCGTATGGTCGCGTGATCTGCTTCAATTCAGCGGCGACGCGAGCCTGTTTATCGCTGAAGAAGCAGATTTGACACTCCAAACTCTGAATCCAGCCCCAGGCCTGCTCTGGCTGCGCGTCACGTTCAATCATGCGGCTGTGAACCTCGACGAGGTTGACCGTGCTCAGCAATGCGCCTTCCACCAGAGGCGCAACAATCCGACCGCCCGGCTCGTTAAAGAAGAGGGCCAAAATCGCGGAAGAATCAAGAACGACCGCCTCAGGCAACTTTTTCCACCTTTGCCCAGCGCTTCCGCTCTCGCTCGAATTCTTCATCTTCGCGGCGCGCCTCTTCACGGCGCTCGGCAATCAGCTCATCGGAGGCCAGAGGACCGGGCTTGCAGTACTGGGCGACCTCCCTCTGAATCCGCCGAATCCGCGCCATGTGCGTCTCCAGGCGCAGCACGCCGTCTTCCACATCCATCAAAACCGTATCCCCCGCCTTCAGTCCCATCTGCCGCCGGATCGCGGCGGGAATCACAATGCGACCATTTTGATTGATCTTGCTGCTGACAGATCGCGGAGTTGTGACAGTTGTTTCCATAATGCCTCTTTCTACAAATATGTCACGAAATCTACACAATGACAAATCGATTGAAACATGTAGCGCCGGCCTCCTGGCCGGCTGTCGCATGGACCTCCCGGTCCACGCCCCTCTCTACAAAAGAATGCTCTAATGACCGCCGGAACTACAGCCCACTCACCCGCCGATTAACGGATTCTGAGAATCTCCCGATATGATAAGCAGCAACTTAGATGCGCAAAGAGTTGCTCCAAAGGGAGGCGCACCGCATGAAGGCCTTTGTGGATGAGCAATGTGTGATCAAGGCCAACTCCCAGTTCTGGGAACAGATGCTGGCAATGACCCTCGATCCCGTCCCGCCGAATGGAGATTTCTGCGTCGCGCCCAAGCACGTCCTCGGCAGCGTCAATCTGGGCGGCGTCTGGAAGGGCCGCATCGAAGTGCGTATGACTGAATCGCTAGCCTACCAAGCCACGGCGGCCATGATGATGCAGCCCATCGAGACGGTGGCCGAGACCGACGCGCTGGATGCGACCAAAGAGATCGCCAACATGATCGCCGGCACCATCAAGTCTTCCCTGCCCCGGCCCTGCACCATGACCGTGCCCCAGTCCGGCGTCGAAGCCGACAGCTTTTGCAGCCCGGCGCAGACCGACGACACGCTGGCCGTAGCCTTCCGCCACGAAAGCGGAGATTTGCTGGTGCGCGTTTGGGAAGAAGAATGCGCGTAGGGCAGGGACTAGGGAGCAGGGAACGGGGAACAGGGAATAGGGAACAGGGAACAGGGAACAGGGACTAGGGAGTAGGGAATAGGGAACAGGGAACAAGGAATAGGAAGCCTCTGAACAACGCAATGTTTTGAAAGGGCACGACTTCAGTCGTGCCGCAAATGTTGCGATGAATGTCAGGGCTTTAGCCCCTGAAGGATGGTTTTCGGCACTTCGCTTTCATCACAAAAAATCAAACATCCAAACTATTCCCTGTTCCCTGCCTCAACCGGCTCCAGCGTCAATCGCGCCGTCAGCACCACCAGTGCCGCCCAAAGCGAATCCGCGGCCAGCAGATGCGCCACCTGCACCCACAGCGGAGCCAGCAGAATCACGTCCAGCAAACCAAGCGTGTAGACGGCGGCCAGCAACAGCAGAATCAGCGCTGAAAGTCCCCGATTGTCCCATTGCGTCCGGCGGCGCGCGGCACTGATCAGCAGCCAGATCAGGAAGAAGCTGGCGGCAAAGGCGATCCCCGGATGCGTCCAGCGCCATCGCACCAGCCAACTGCTGGCCGAGCTGAAGTCCAGCGCCAGTGCCATGCCCAGCGAGCTCGCCGGAAAGAGCGTATCGCCCAGCGCGGCCAGCGAACCGGTAACACCAACGGCCATGACGACGAGGATTCCGGCAACAGCCGCAAAGGGTGCGCTAAGCCGCACGCTGCCGCGCAGATAGCCGCGCGTGCGGCTGAGCAGGTGCGCGGTGAGCGTCAGCGCGGCCACCAGTAGCAGTGTGTTGGCCAGGTGCAGCGCCAAAAAGGCCGGGCGCATCGGGGCCGGACTCTGCGCCGTGTAGCCCAGTTTGACCAGCAGCGCGCCCAGCAGCGCTTCGATCAGCGTAAAAACCACCGAGGCCACCGCCGCCCAGCGCGCCAAATGCCCGCGCAACGTTCCAGCAAAGGTCCACGAAAGCAGGCCTAAGACGGCGAAGAGCGTCAGCCCGCTGGTGATGCGGTGCATGTATTCGATCATGGTTTCAACGCTGGCCGAGTGCTGCATCACCGTGCCGTTGCACAGCGGCCAGTGTCCGCCGCAGCCGGCGCCGGAGCCAGTGGCGCGCACCAGAGTGCCCCACAGAATCACGGCGATAAAGTAACAGAGCACCGCCCACGCAAAGCGGCGCAGCGCAGGAGAAGGCAGGTTTTCGGCGGGAACAGAAACAGTTGCAGGCATAAGAAAACGCTCCAGATGGAACCACCTCAGTGTAGAACAAAAAATGGCCGGATTGAGTTCCGGGTTGCATGAAGCGTACAATTTGTCTTACCAGGAGGTAAGACGATATGGGGCAGATGGCGACAGCTAGTTCAAAGGGGCAAGTGGTGATTCCATCCGCCATTCGCAAGAAATTGCGGATCAAAGGGGGAACCCGCTTCTCTG
>Ga0181520_10006712_pt1 | contig 17426 bp, 12 predicted proteins | sample PEATcosm2014_Bin_29_FD_132451 | JGI IMG/M metagenome (GOLD analysis project Ga0181520, IMG submission 132451) | Peatland microbial communities from MTU Mesocosm Facility, Houghton, MI, USA - PEATcosm2014_Bin02_30_metaG | ecosystem: Environmental > Terrestrial > Soil > Wetlands > Peat | place... | reverse complement strand
CGGGCCAGATGGCCACCGTGCTGGTGGCGTTGGCGGCTACCGAATCGAGCCCCAGCCAGATCAGGGTGGGAAACGACACCAGCGTGCCTCCGCCCGCCACCGAATTGATGGCGCCGGCTACAAAGGCCGCTGCAAAGGCCGCGGCGGAATGGGGGAAGTCCAATGGGAAGCTCAACTTGCAGGATATCGCGAGGCGCGCCAGCCGGACCGTCCCCGTTCAGCCCCGCAAACCCGCCATCCAACCGGAATTTTCCCATTTCGGCGCCCGGTTCTAGTGTTCCGGGGCTGGGCTGCCTAGAATGGCAAGCATGGCGCCATTCCAGGTATTGCAACCCGAAACTACCCATACGGGCACCCCCATCCAACGTGCCCAGACGGGACTCCCCAAGCATACCCAGTCGCTTTGCCCCGATTGTTCGCAACTCATTGACGCGACGATCTTTGAGGAAGGCGGCAAGGTCGTCATGCAGAAGCGCTGCGACGTGCATGGCGATTTTCGGGACATCATCTTCTCGGATGTGCGGCTGTACCTCAAGATGGAGCAGTGGAGCTTCGGCGACAACCGCGGCCTGGAAAATCCGGCGGTCTCCAACGCCACCCGCTGCCCGGACGATTGCGGCATGTGCAATATGCACACCAGCCACACCGCATTGGCTAATGTGGACCTCACCAACCGCTGCAATCTGACCTGCCCGGTATGCTTTGCCAACGCCAACGCAGCCGGCTATCTCTACGAGCCGGATTTCGAGACCGTGCGCAAGATGCTGCAGGCTCTCCGCGACGAGCGGCCGTCCCCCTGCCGCATCGTGCAGTTCTCGGGCGGCGAGCCCACCATCTACCCGCGCTTCTTCGACGTGCTGCGCCTGGCTAAGGAGATGGGCTTCTCGCATACGCAGATCGCCACCAACGGCCTGAAGTTCACCAGCCTGGAGTTCGCCGAGCGGTGCAAGGAAGCGGGCTTGCACACACTGTATCTGCAGTTCGACGGCGTGTGCGACGACATTTACCGGCGTACACGCGGCGAGAGTCTCTGGGAAAAGAAGCTGCAGTGCATCGAGAACGTGAAGAAGGCCGGGCTGAAGGTCGTCTATGTGCCGACCATCGTCAAAGGGCTGAACGATCATCAGATCGGCGACATCATCCGTCTGGCGCTCGAATACATCGAGTGCTCGAGCGGCATCAGCTTCCAGCCGGTGGCCTTCACGGGCCGCATCGCGCGCCATGAACTGGAGGCGAAACGCTTCACGCTTTCCGATTTCGCGCACGCGGTGGAAGAGCAGACCGGCATCGCCAATGCCCTGGATGACTGGTTTCCGCTTTCCTTCGTCACGCCGTTTTCCAGGCTGCTCGGCGCCCTGCGCGGCGCCGAAACCACCACGCTAAGCTGCCATCCGCACTGCTCGCTGGGCACTTACCTGTTCGTGGACCAGAACCGCAAGGCCACGCCGGTGACGCAATTCGTGGACGTCGGCCCCATGCTCCAGGAAATGGACTTGCTGGCGCGCAAGGCCGGCAAGCGCCGGGTTCAATTCTTTACCAAGATTTCGGCCTGGAATAACCTGCGCAAGTTCTTCCACGAAGAAAAAGCGCCCCAGGGCCTGACGTTCACGAAGTTTCTGCAAACCCTGCAAGGCATGACCGACAAGAAGTACGGCCGCGGCGAGAAAGAAGCCGATGGCTTCACCTACCGCACGCTGATGGTGGCCGGCATGCACTTCATGGATTCTTACAATTACGATGTGGAGCGCGTGAAGCGCTGCGTGATCCACTACGCCGCTCCCAACGGCAAAATCTACCCGTTCTGCGCCTACAATTCCGGACCGGTCTTCCGCGAGCGCATCGAGAAGGAATTCTCGGTGCCTTTCGAAGAGCAGGAAGAGATGCGGCGCCTGACCCTCAAGGGCCGCAAGGGCTGCGGAACCTGCGTCGACGAACCGGAGCTGGTGGGCTAAGCTCCGAACGTACGCGGGACGTTCGGCAACCGGCGTGCAGCTATAGGTCGCCGAAATGCCTCTTGCCGATATCCTTTTCGGCCGACCTCTGGCCTCGGAGGAGCCCGTGCTGTCGCAGGTTACCGCCGCGGCATTTGGCAACGGGCCGTTCTACTACGTCATGATCGCGTCCATCCTCATCGTGCTGTGGCATTCGGCAAAGAGACCAGAGCCATCCAGGAGAACGCCCGCGTGGCCAACCGCCCCGCTCCGTAAGTACTGGCCCTTGAGCGCGAGCACCCCGACCAGACTGTGGCTGTCGTCATCTCCCCGCTCGTGGAGCGCCACCGGTATCAATATATCGTCCGCAATCAGCGAAGCGAGTTGTCGACCGCGCTCTTGCTCATCAAAGGCAATCGCCGGATCGTGGTTGTCAATGTGCCTTGGTATCTCGAAGCATAAGTTGCCCGGATAGTGTTTGCTTACTATACCTGATCGGGTGCGTTAAGTTACAGGCCAGCCAGCCTCCCTTTGGCCAGCTTCGTGCTCCGCAAGAGGGCGCATGCGATACCAATCGACAATCACTCGGCTGAGCCTGGCAGCGGTCTTCTCGTTCACGCTCCTGTGTGCACAGCAGCCCGATTCCCAGGCCACTCAGCCGGATAACACCAGAGTAAACAAGACCGACCGCGACGCCTCGGCGCCGACCGCGGATCAAGCCAAGAACAATAAGTCCGACCGCGAGACCATGGCGAAGATCCGGCGGTCGATCATACACGACAAGACCTTGTCGACCGACGCTCACAACGTGAAGGTAATTGCCCAGAACGGCACCGTGACCCTCTCCGGACCGGTGCGTTCGGACGAGGAAAAAAGAGCCGTCGAGGAAAAGGCGGCAGCCGTTGCCGGTCGCGATCATGTGACCAGCCAGTTGACGGTCAAGAGTAACGCGGCCGAGCGATCTCAGTGAGCCGCGTGTGAACTAACTACACATTTGAATCGAAGAGGAATTACATGGCAAAAAACATAGCAGTTTTCGGAATCTACAAAACCCGGATGGAGGTGTCGGACGCGGTGGACGAAATGTTGGACGCCGGCTTCCGGAACGAAGACATTTCGATCCTCCTCCCGGACAATCAGGGAACCAAGGACTTCGCTCACGAGAAACAGACCAAGGCTCCGGAGGGGGCCGTGGCCGGGGTTACCGCGGGTGGAGTGATCGGCGGCACGCTGGGTGTGCTGGCGGGCATAGGGACACTGGCTATACCGGGTCTTGGTCCTTTCATCGCGGCCGGCCCGATCATGGCGGGACTGGCCGGTCTGGGCGTGGGCGGAGCCGTAGGCGGCCTGGTGGGCGCGCTGATCGGAATGGGCATGCCGGAGTATGAGGCGAAGCGGTACGAAGGCCGGATCAAAGAAGGCGGAATCCTGGCCTCCGTACACTGCGACGATTCGAAATGGGCGGACCGCGCCAAGCAGCTCATGAAGGATACCGGAGCTCAAGACATCTCTTCGACCGGCGAGGCCGGAGCGGATTATGGTCAGAGCGACGTTCCGCGGACGCGCACGTCCGGCGGGGGATACTAACTTCCTTGCGAGAGCACGCGGCCAGGCAAGGTCGCGTGCTCTACGATTCGATGCTCTCCAACAAAGCTACCGGTAGCAGTCCGAATACCTGAGAAAGGGGAAGAAGCCGCTTGCCGTCTCGTGAGACGGTGTGCAGGCCGGAGCGGGTAAAGGCATCGCAATAACCTGAAGCTGCAATGCTCCGCGGCAGAATAATAGCGGAGTCCCCCCAAGTGGCCTCACCGGTTGGGTTACTCCTATCCCCACCTAGTCCCAGAAAGAAGCGGCCTGCTATGGCTAGCACGGAGCGGTTGCCGAGGTTGCGGGCGAAGGCCACGACGTGCTTCTGAAGAGCGCCTTTCGCGCGTAAGGGGACATAGGACGCTTCCGCGAAAAACCGTGCATCAGCCTTCCGGCAATTCAACGCTCGGCGCGTGAGATATAACTTGATGGCGCCGTCGGCCGGATTGGTAAGCAATGATTGAATCAGCGCGGTTTCGCCTGGTCCCTCCGTGTTCTTTACCTTACGCATGAGCTCGCGCCGCAGCCGGTAGTCTACGGACCGGCGATTATCGGGGTCCACCAGGCTGAAGTCCCAAAGTTCACTTCCCTGGTAGAAGTCCGGCACGCCGGGAGACGCGATCTTTAGTAAGGTCTGGGAAAGAGAATTCCACATGCCCGCGGCCTTGATCGTGTCCACCAAGGCCATAACTTCCCGAAGAAAGGCGCTCGCGGGGGAAGGCTCGAGCGCGGCCGCGATAAACTGGTCGACCGCCTCTTCATATGCCTGATTGGGGTTGATCCAGCTCGAATGAACCTTGGCTTCGCGAAGCGCCTTCCGCATGTACTCATGGAGGCGGTTCGTCAGATCCTTCAATTCGCACGGTTGGGGATGCTTTAAGGGCCAGACGCCGGCCAGAGTCTGGTAGAACAAATACTCCTCCGCTGGACTGGGGACCTTACTTCCGGCTACTTTGGCCTTTCGCCCAGCATTCAGCGTGCGCCAGGAGCGGATGGCCCGGTGCCAGTCGGCGGGGATTTCCGAGAGCACGTCGATGCGCGCCCGGACATCTTCGCTGCGCTTGGAATCGTGCGTGGAGGTGGCCAGTAACGCATTCGGCCACGACTTGCGCCGCTTGAGGTTGTGGATGTGAAAAGCGGCTGCCGTGCTCCCGAAGCAGCGCGGATCGCTTCCGACTTCATTCAAAGAGGCCAGCGGGAAACGCCGGTAAAGCGCCGTATCTTCAAGCCCCTTGGCCATCACCGGACCGGTGAACTGCTGGAGCGACATGGCGAACGCGCGGCGCTCGACGCGCTGGGCTTCGTCGATACCCTCCGGATCTTGCAGTAACTGGATGCCCTGGAGGAAGTCGAAGATCGATTCGTCGGTGGACTGGTTGCGGCGCTTGGCGAGCGCAATCGCCTGCCGGATGTATCGCTCGTCTTCGGCGTCCGGGCGCTCCAGCCTGTAAGTCGTGTAAGTTCGGTAGATCGGAAAGGATGCGATGGTCTCGCGGAGCACGTGCCGCAGGCTCGCGAGGGTAAAGTCTCGCGACCACCTGTGTTGCTCGGAGATCTTATCCAACTTACCGGCCAGAACGTTGAGCTCGCCCGACATGGAGGTCTGAAGGATTAGCCGTTTGCTCTCGTAGACCAGATCGTCGCTGAACGGCGGCGAATTGGTGAAGGCTTCATACAGCCGGAGAAAAGCGCGCCGTCCCTGGCGGTCCACGAACATCCCGTTCACCAGGCCCAGGAAATCGTAGCCGGTAGTGCCCTCAATCGCCCAGCCGGAGCGCAATTCCTCGTTTCCCAGCAAGATCTTCTCGGTTACGATATAGAAGGGTCGCGATGTATGGGCCGCGGCCATACAGGCAGCCTGTAAACGGTCGAAGTACTCGGCCGGATCGTAAAGGCCGTCGGAGTGGTCTATCCTCAAGCCGTCGATCTGGCCGGCTCCGATCAGTTCCAAGAGCAAGGCGTGCACGGCTTGAAACACCTCCGGATCTTCGACGCGAATCGCCGCGAGGCGGTTGATATCGAAGAAACGCCGGTAATTGATTTCGTCCGCCGCCACCTTCCAGAACGATAGCCGGTGGGATTGCTGCGCGAGGATCTCTTCGAGGCGGTCGAAGCTGTGAGGATCGCCCTTGACGCCGTTGACCCGGCGGAGCGAGGCCTCGATTTCTTCGCGGACGTCGTTGTTCGAGTCTGCCAGAGCCGCCAGGCGCTTGCGGGTAATCTCCTTTTCGCGCTGCCGTTCGCGGATCTTATCGGGATCGGTCTCGCCCGCCGGAGCCATGTGGGATAGGGCCGTAAGAATGCTCTCCAGTTCGAGAACGTGTTCGTGGGTCTCTCCCAGCCGCCTCTTCAGCGCCGCGGCTGCCGGGGCCAGCACCGTCCCCCAGGAACGCGGCGCCAGCGGCAGCGGATTCTCGTATACCGTGGCGAAGAAGGCTCCGCGATCGTACACGATCGAGATCTGCCGATCTTCCAGCACGCGCCCATACTGATCTCCGAGGATGGGTAACAGCACCTTGTTAATGAGATCTTTCTTGGGTGGATTCCAGTTGATGTCGAAGTATCGGGCAAATGGGGAACTAGGGCCATTTTCCAGGACGTCCCACCACCACTCGTTGGCGGCTTCGGAGATGCACATATGATTGGGCACCACATCCGCGACGACTCCCATCCCGCGCTGCTTCAGGCATTCACTTAGGCGTTGAAACTCTTCGCGAGTGCCGATCTCGGGATTGATTCGGTTCGGGTTAGTAATATCGTATCCGTGGGTGCTGCCAGGCGCGGCCATGAAGAATGGCGAAAGGTAGCAATCGCCGATCCCGAGGGCGTCCAGGTAATCGACCAGGTCCAGGGCGTCATTGAACGTGAACTGCCGGTTCAACTGAAGGCGATATGTCGACGACGGAATATGGAGCGGGTCTTTTCTTACAGATCTCGTTCCAGCCTGATAGCTCACTCTTGCCGCAGGCCTCCGGCCACCGGGTTTGCAAGCGGGCTTCCAGTTGCGAGGGAGGCGTGAATCGCGTTCGGGGAGTATCGGGCGTTACCGAAGCGCGACGCCCGCGGACAGCCTGCGCCCGAGTTGGCCTTTCATGTGCCCCGTCGAAGTAGTGGAGATTCGCACGCTCGCATGAAGAAGCCCGGAAGCGCAGGGGACCCGCTGTGGTTCAAAGACGCGATCATTTACGAACTTCACGTGCGTGCCTTCTGCGACAGCAATGGGGACGGGGCGGGCGATCTTCCCGGATTGACCGGGAGGCTCGATTATCTTCAGGATCTGGGGGTCACATGCCTGTGGCTGTTGCCTTTCTTCCCCTCGCCGCTGCGCGATGACGGGTACGATATTTCCGATTACACCGGCGTTCATCCGATGTATGGAACCACCGACGATTTCGTCGCTCTCCTGGCTGCCGCACACGAGCGCGGGCTGCAAGTGATGATCGAGCTGGTGATGAATCACACCTCCGACCAGCATCCCTGGTTTCAGGCCGCCCGGCAGGCGCCGCCCGGTTCGCCCGAGCGCGAGTTTTACGTGTGGAGTAATACCGATCAAAAATACCGGGATGCCCGCATCATCTTCACCGACACGGAAAAATCGAACTGGACGTGGGACCCGGTCGCGCAGGCTTATTACTGGCACCGCTTCTTCTCCCATCAGCCGGACCTGAATTACGATAACCCGCGGGTGGTGGAGGAAGTCTTCAAGGCAATGCGTTTCTGGCTGGATCTGGGAGTGGACGGCCTGCGGCTGGACGCCATCCCATACCTGCTGGAACGCGACGGCACCACCTGCGAGAATCTTCCCGAGACTCACGCTCTGATCAAGCGCCTGCGGCGCGAGATAGACGAGGGCTACGAGGACCGCATGATTCTCGCCGAGGCCAATCAGTGGCCGGCCGACGTTCGGCCTTACTTCGGCAACGGCGACGAATGCCACATGGCCTTCCACTTTCCGCTGATGCCGCGTATTTACATGGCGCTGCGTCAGGAAGATCGGCTAGCCATCACCGACATAATGGCCCAAACGCCGCCTATCCCGGAGACCTGCCAGTGGGGCCTGTTTCTGCGGAATCACGACGAGCTGACGCTGGAAATGGTTACCAGCGACGAACGCGACTATATGTATCTTGCTTATAGTGCGGACACGCGGATGCGGGTCAACCTGGGCATCCGGCGGCGGCTTGCTCCGCTCCTGGATAATAACCGCCGGCGCATCGAGTTACTCAACAGCCTTCTATTTTCTTTCCCCGGAACGCCGGTGCTTTACTATGGCGACGAAATCGGGATGGGCGATAACATCTATCTCGGCGATCGCAACGGCGTGCGCACGCCCATGCAGTGGAATACCGATCGCAACGCCGGCTTTTCGCGGGCTAACCCGGCCAAACTCTATAGCCCTGTCATTATGGACCCGGTGTGGGGATATGAGGCCATCAATGTGGAGGCGCAGCAGAGCGATCCCTCCTCGCTGCTGAACTGGATGCGCAACATGATCGCGTTGCGCAAGCTGTTCCGGGTTTTCGGCCGCGGCACGCTCGAATTCCTGAACCCCGCGAACCGCAAGGTGCTGGGTTATATACGGCGCTACCAGGACGAGCAGATCCTGTGCGTGGCCAACCTTTCGCGCTTTGCGCAACCTGTCGATCTGGATCTCGCGGAGTTGGAGGGCGCCACACCGTTCGAGATGCTCGGATACGTGCAGTTTCCGCGCATCGAGCGGCAGCCATACCGCCTCTCTCTGGGGCCGTACGGCTTCCTCTGGCTGGAGTTGCACGGAAGGTCCGAGCCGCCGGCAATTCCCGAGGCGGATGAGATGGCTCCATTGCGCATGGAAAACTGGGAGAGCGTGTTGGAAGGTCACGCGCGGTCCTTAATGGAAACCGTGTTCATCCCTGAGTACTTAGTCAAACAGCGCTGGTTCGGAGGTAAGACGCGGCGCATCTTGGGGACCCGCATTATGGACTGGGGCGAGCTTCCCGGGTCGTCGGCCGTGCTAGCGCTGGTGGAAGTGCGGTATGAGAGCGGCGATCCGGAGAATTACTTGATCGCGCTGGTGGCGTCTTATGGTCCGGACGAAACCCGCATACGCCAGGAGTTCCCGAATGCGGTTATAACTTCGGTAACTCGGCAAAGCGATCCGGGCGTGCTGCATGACGCCACCATCGACGAGCGGGCGGGCGCGGCGTTGTTAGCGCTTATAGAAGGCACGGGCCGCGTCACGAGCCGCAATGGGACGCTCTGGGGTGCGCCCGGCGCGGCTCTTGCGGCATTGCGCGGATCTCCGGACATGCGGCTGCCTGCGAAGCCTAGTTCGGCGGAGCAGAGTAACACGTCTCTCATATATGGCGACCGCTTGACACTCAAACTATTTCGCCGGCAGCAGGCGGGTGCCAATCCGGAGGCCGAGATGGGTAGGTACTTGACCGAGACGGCGCATTTCGATGGGGTACCTCCATATGCCGGATCGATCGAATATGAGTCACGCGGCGGGGAATCATGGACATTCGCCGTCCTCGAAGGCATGGTAGCCAATGAGGGTGACGGCTGGACGCTGACGCTCGAAGAACTGGAGCGCTATTACGAAAACTGCGCCCGCGTGCCGCTTCCCGAGAAGCTGGATGGGGGCGACAGTCAGAACGAGCGAGACTTCGTGGGTATGTCGCTCGATTCCGCGGCACGCCTGGGTAAGCGCACCGCCGCCTTGCACCTGGCCCTGGCGGCGCCGTCCGGGGATCCGGCGTTCTCACCCGAGCCGCTGACCTCCGTAGACCTCCAGCAACTGCTGGCGGATCTGCGGCAACAGGCCGCCCAGGCGTTCGATACGTTGCGAGACAACGTTGCCCGGCTGCCGGATGAGATCCTCGACTTGGCGGGCCTGGTGCTCGGTCGCCGGCGCCAGACTATCGAAAACTTCGGTCATTTCGGAAGGGACGAACCACAGGGCCAGAGGATACGAATTCACGGGGACTATCACCTCGGCCAGGTAATACGGGTGCGCAGCGATTACGTGATCCTGGATTTCGAGGGCGAGCCGGCCCGCCCGCTCGGGGAACGCCGCGCCAGGCAATCCCCGCTGAAGGATGTGGCCGGCATGTTGCGGTCGCTATCTTATGCGGCCTATGCGGGTCTCTTCAACTATACGGCCCGGCGCCCGGACGACTTCGATAAGCTGGAACCCTGGGCGCGTATCTGGGAGCGCTCGACCTCCGGCGAATTCCTGCGCGCGTACCGGGAGACCGCCTCGGGCGCCGCGTTTCTGCCGTCCGGCGAAGAGGCGTTTCGTGGATTGTTGGCGGCGTACTGGCTCGATAGGGCGTTCTACGAATTATCTTACGAATTGAATAACCGCCCCGCATGGGTGCGCATTCCATTGTTGGGAATCTTGTCGCTTCCGATCGAAGCGGGAGGTCATGGGTGGAGTCCGGCGCCATCTCGCAGCCCGCGCTAGAGCAAATTGCGCGGATTCGGCCCGCCGACCTGGTGGTCGGCGTTCTCAGCCCGGGCGGAAACGGCTGGGAAGCCGCTTCAGGCGCGGTCCGCGAGGCTATTGGAGCACTCGCCGCTTCTCCGCGCACCGTGCTGGTGGTCGACGACGGAGCCGGAGGTGCGCGCGTCGAAGAAGAACAATCTCTACCAGTCCTGTTTTGCCAGCTTTCGGAGCCGGGTGGTCCCGAAGCCGTGCCGCAGAGGATCTACGACGCCTACCGGGCCATGTTCGACGTCAGCGCTAAGATGGGCGCGCGCGCATGTTGCGTGATTGCACCGGGGATGCAGGCGGTTACCTCGCGGTGGATCGACCGGCTGGTGCGGCCGGTCCTCGAGATGGAGTTCGATTTAGTGACGCCGCGATACGACCGACGTAAGTTGGAGGGATTGATCAACAGAGCCATTCTCTCGCCACTTAGCCGGGCCCTCTATGGCATACGGATCGAAAACCCCATCGGACCGGACCTCGGGTTCTCCGGCAGGCTGATTCGAACGATGCTCGATTACCACGTCGCCGCGCGCCGCGGGAGTCCCGGGAATCCACTGCCATCGATTGTTCCCGCCGCGGTGGGGGGCAAGCTGCGGATTTGCGAGGCGCACCTGGGCGCGCGCCACCAGCCGCCGGCGGACTATCCGAACCTGAGCTCGCTGCTGGCGCAGATTTTGGGCCCGGTGTTTCTCGATATGGAACATAACGCGGCTCTGTGGCAGAGGGCCCGGCGATCCGAGGCGGTGCCGGCGTTTGGCGGACCCGAGGTCGCGCCGGAGGACAGCGGCGCGGTGGATGTGCGGCGGCTGATCGATTCGTTCCAACTGGGGGCCAAGAACTTACAGGACGTTTGGAGTCTGGTATTATCCCCCACTAGCCTGCTCGAGATCCGGAAGTTAGCGCGCCTGCCGCCGGGGCAGTTCCGCATGAGCGACGACTTATGGGTATGGATTGTCTGCGATTTTGCCCTCGCTCATCGTATCCGAGCGATCAACCGCGATCACCTGCTGCGGTCTTTCACGCCGCTCTATCTGGGTTGGGTGGCCTCTTACGCACTCGAAATGGAAGGCGCGGACTCGGCCGCAGTAGACGGTCGGCTGGAGCGGCTGGCTCTGGCATACGAGGCGGGAAAACCGCGGCTGGTTTCGCGCTGGCGGTGGCCGGACCGCTTTAACCCATAAGTGTCGCCGGCAAGGGAGTAAGTTATGTGGGAACAGATAGAACAGTCGCTCAGTCAATCGACAACCCGGGTGTTGAGCCAGGTGGCGAGCCTGCTGCCCGGCATCGTGGCGCTCTTTCTGGCGCTGGCGATCTCGGCTGCGATAGGGGGCCTCCTGGCCAGCCTTCTCCGGCGATCGCTCAGCAGGATCCGCTTCGACGAGCGGGTGCTTCACTGGGGATTTCCTTCGCTAGCTGAGTGGTCTCCCCGCAAAAGCCCCACGCTGCTGGTATCGCGCGCGGCCGCGTGGACGGTGGTCTTCATCGGATTCGTGATCGGCCTTTCGGCATTCGATCTGGCGCTGACGTCGGAGCTGGTGCTGCATGTCTTCGAGTATTTACCGAACGTGCTGGCAGCCGTGGTTGTGCTGGCGGTGGGGAGTCTTATCTCCCGTTTCCTGGCGCGCAGCGTGTTGATTGGCGCGGTAAACATGAACTTACAATACGCCCGGCTTCTCAGCGCGGGCGTCCGCTGGATGGTAACTGTGCTGGCCGTGGCGATGGCGCTGAGCGACCTGGGTATCGGCGGTGGCATCATCCCCCTGGCATTCGGGATTCTCTTTGGCGGCATTGTGTTCGCATTGGCGCTGGCCGTGGGTCTGGGATCGAAGGAGCTGGTCAGCCGGTCGCTCGAGCGGGAGGCCACGCGCGCCTCGGCGGAGTCCGAGGAGCCGATGCGCCACTTGTAAGTTTCCATTTGTGAAGTCAGACGGCGCGGGTGGGAGAGAGACTTGGATCTGACGGAAGCGGTTTACCGGAACGCCATCGATTCGCTGCGCCGTTGTTGCGGCCCCTGGGGTCTGCAGGCTTCGGGCCGGCCCGTAGGGCATCACCAGGTTTGGGCGCGCGATAGCATGATCGCATTGTTGGGTGCGCGCCTGGTGGAAGATGCGGAGATCCAAGCCGCTCTGCGAGCCGGCATTTCTCTGCTCAAGCAGCATCAGGCGCCCACCGGGGCCATTCCCAACAACGTGGATTGCGCCACGCTGCGGCCGAACTTCCGGGCATACGCCGATAGCGGGCTATGGTGGATCGTCGGCAGCGCGCTGCTCGCGCCCGATCCAGCCGCGGTTCGTCGAATCCTGGGCTGGTACGAATGTCAGGATGTCGATCGCAGCGGACTGCTCAGCATGCAGGAAAGCTCGGATTGGCAGGACCTGTTCTGTACTCGAGGCAAGGGCCTATATCTCAACTGCCTCTACGTGCTCGCGTCGCGTTTGGCGGCGGATCTCTTCGCGGTATCCGACCCCGCCGAGAGCGAACGCTGCCGGCTGCAGGCGAAGAAGACCGCGGATGCGGTCAACGCGTGGCTCTGGTATTCCGGGGACGGAGACATGCGGCGTCATGTTGCGCATAGCTTCAGTACGCCGAATCCGGGGGAATACGATTCACTAGGGCGCAGACGGTGGATCCCGAAGAAGCGCTACCTCGTCGGCGAGTCTTACTACTTGCCCTATCTCGCCTTTCGCGCGGCGGGCGAATGGTTCGATTTACTGGGAAACCTGATGGCCATCCTTGCTGGAATCGCCGATGGAACGCGCACCAATACGATTCTGGATTTCATTTCAAGCCGCGCGCTGGCCGCCTGGCCGGCTCTCAGTCTAACGCCGGTCGTTCGGCCTGGCGATACGGACTGGCGCGATTACTATACCGGGATCAACGAGCCGCACTGCTATCACAATGGCGGCGTCTGGCCGTTCATCGGCGGATTCTATGTGGCGGCATTAGTGGCTGCGGGACGCCGCAAGGATGGAGAGTACGCACTTACCAGGCTGGCGGAGCTGAATGATCGGGGAGAATTCAACGAGTGGCATCACGGCGAAACAAGCGAGGCCCTCGGTGTGAAGGACCAAGCCTGGTCCGCCGGAATGTACTTATTCGCCTATGACTGCGTCCGGAAGGGAAACGTGGATCTGACTCCCCGCTGACGTCATCGCGGAGAATGGACCGGAACGCGAGACTTGAATCTCGCCGGGGTTGATTCTCCCTTTCTATAAGAATGGGGACCCGCCCCGGCAGGGAGCGGGGATCCCGTGCGTGTTCACCGTTCCCTATGCGCAGCCTGTGCATTGAGAGTTTCGGCGATCTCGGTAAGCTTCCGGTCGGCCTCCTTCTCCTCGTTCAACGTTTGCTGGAGCAGTTGAGCGTCCTGCGTATGGCCCATCTGACCGGCCCAATTGCGGACGCTGCCGTAGCTGGCGATCTCATAGTGCTCTACCTTCTGAGCACCCCCGACGATTCCCGCGTCGCGAACCTCGAGGTCCTCGTCGTGCGACACAATGTCCTTACCCTCGTCGATAATGCCTTCCATGCCCTTGCACTTTTCGCCCTTGGCTTCTTCGTTGTGCATACGAAACACCTGTTCCAGACGGGTTACGTGCTCGCGAGTCTGTTCCAGGTGCTGTGCCAAGGCGTTCCGAAGTTCCGACGAGGTCGAGGCATCGATCATCTTGGGCAAGGCCTTAACAATTTGGTTCTCGGCATGATACAAATCCCGCAATTCCTTGATATAGAGGTCGTGCAGAGTTTCGACTTTCATGGTCTTTCTCTCCCTTTCCAGCTTGCCAGAGCGGCCGCCGCGCCAAGGGTATCGCGAAGCACTTAGAGCTTCGGGCGGCGCGGCTCACCGTGAAGCCACCGCCGGTGCCGCTATTGTGTCTTTTGTTGCACTTTGGTGGCGCCTTCTCCGGTCTTCTGGGCCGCTTTGTTGGTGGCTTTCTTAGTGCCGTTCTTGATCTTGTGACCGGCGGTCTTGGCCGTCCTTGACGTAGCTTTCCTGGTGTCTTGGGCCGCCTGCTTAGTGGATTGGCCGGCATCCATCATGTCGTCCTGGGCGGTTTGCGCCATGGTTATGGCCGGCACAGCCGAGGCAAACCAGCGCTATGCGGCATTTTGCAATTAGGTTGCTCATGACTGTTATATGGCATATGGGCCACCACGGTCCTCCCAGATACCCGTATAGACGCTTGTGCGGAGAGCGGTCCGGCGCCTGTCCGAAAAGGTACAGCCGGCGCCTCAGAGGCTGCGATACAGTAATCGAGCGGGATGCCTGCTTCTTCCCCCGCTTAATGGGTCCCCATGGCAGGCTGCTCCCGGTCGCCGGCCGTGAAGGTTCCTGTGGCGCTGCCGGCACCGGCCTTCAACTTCTGCAGCGCGGCGATTGTCTGCTTCCAATCCTTGCGCTTCTTTTTGGTGGCAAACGGAAGATCCGGATCGCGGTAGTAATTCAAAATGTTGTCGCGCAATTTCGGATCGATCGTCTCCGGTGGCTTCTCCGCCAGCGCGATGGCCAGCTTCGAATACGCCAGGTCGGCCAACGGATACGCGGCCGGGCGCGTCGGTTCGCCTGTATCGAGATCGCGGTCGGAGAGCGACAGGCTGCCATCGCCCACCGCCGTCAAAAGGCGCCGATACTCGTTCAACGTCCGGTCGAAGCTCTCCTGGAACAGCCCCTCCGTCCGCGCGCTGGGAGGCTTGAACGAGAGGGCTTTCAGAGGGCCGAATTTCGGCATGATGCGAATTGCGAACGCCAGAATCTCCGAACCCAAGCCGGGGCGCTGGTACTTGTCGGCCCACTCTTTCCGGTAACTGGCCCGCGACAGGTTGTAAGTGAAGGCGCGGTGCGTGAGACCCGGACGGGCTTTCATCAGCTCGTTCTTCTTGAGATCCCAAGCGACGCGCGTCATGCTGGGTATCATGGAACTTACCAACTGGCGGTAGGTTCCCAGCGCCAGATCCAGATCCGCAAAGACATCCGTCAGGTGCAGGCAGTAAGTGTCGTAAAAGGCGCGGTCCAGTACGTCTTTCGAGATGCGGAACCCGATGAAATCGTGATAGGCCTGCGGCGCGTAGGAGCCGCGCGCCACCTGTAGAACGTCGAACGAGAACTCCACTTTCATGTGCGAGGCATGATCGTCGGCATACGTGACTATGTCCCCATACTTGCGCGCCAGCTTGGGGTAATCGATCGGCACGGCCCGATTCACCGCGACTCCGTGGCCCTGAATGTCGCCCGCGTAGTGCGCCAGGGAGCCAAGCGCGAAGCCATACTCTTCGATCGTCTGCGCTTCACGAATCATGTTGACCACGAAATCGCCGCTGCGAAGGTAATGCACCAGGTCGCTGAAGAACTTATTGCCGAACGGATAATAGCCCATGTCCTGGATGATGCAGCCCGCATAAGCGCTGGCGTGCGCCGCGATAAGTTGCTCCGGCGTGGCCTCCGGGAACCTCTTCAACAGGAGCGGCTTGATATTCGTGTCCCAGGCCGTGTCGATGACCGCTTCGTGCGTCAGAACCGAGTAAGCGTGTGACAAAGGGCACGCCAGCACGGTAAGTAAACACACCAAAGCGCCCCGCCTTAGCAGCTTCATGTGTGGTCCCTGGCATTTTTCAGGCCATCCGTTTTCGATATTGCCGACCCCAGACTCCGCCCCGGAGCTGGGCTGCGTGACCGAGCCCCAACTGCATGGCGCTATCATCAAACATTAACGAATGAATCCGGACTTTCTGATCGTCGGCGCCGGCGTGGCCGGACTGCGCGCGGCCATCGAGCTGGCTGAGGCCGGCCAAGTTCTGGTCGTGGCTAAAGAGGGCCTGCGCGAATCCTCCTCCGAATACGCCCAGGGCGGGATTGCCGTGGCCCTGAGCGACGACGACGAAGTTGCCCTGCACGAGCAGGATACTCTCTCGGCGGGCGACGGTTTGTGCGATCCCGCCGCTGTGCGCACGCTCGTCGAGGAAGGCCCGGACGCCATCCGGGAGCTTATCGAGTGGGGCGCCGCGTTCGATCGCGAAGGATCGCGCCTGGCCTTCACCCGCGAGGGCGCGCACAGCCGCAACCGCGTCTTGCACGCCGATGGCGATTCCACGGGCCGTGAGATCGCGCGCACGCTTTATCTAACGGCGGCTTCGCTTCCCAACGTTTCGTTCCGCAGCTTCGGTACCGCTCTGGATCTGCTGCTGGATGGCTCGGGCGCCGTGGGCGCGGAACTCTACGACGCTGCGGCGGGCCGCGTCGTCCCCATCTTCGCGCGCGCGGTTCTGTTCGCCACCGGGGGGCTGGGGCAGGTCTTCCTGAATACCACCAATCCGGCTGTAGCCACCGGCGATGGCGTCGCCATGGCCTATCGCGCGGGAGCCGAGATCGCGGACATCGAGTTCGTGCAATTCCATCCCACCGCCCTGCACGTCGAGGGCGCGCCGCGCTTCCTGCTCTCCGAGGCCTTGCGGGGCGAGGGCGGACGGCTGCGCAACAGGGAAGGGAAGCGCTTCATGGAAGGCGTCCATCCGCTTCGCGAGCTGGCGCCCCGCGACGTGGTGGCTCGCGCCATCTGGGCGGAAATGGCGCGCACCGGAGCGCCGCACGTATTCCTCGATTTGACCCATCTGCGGGCCGGCTTCCTGCCCCGGCGCTTCCCGCGCATCTACACTACGTGCCTGGAACACGGCGTGGATCTGGAGCACGGCCCCGCGCCGGTGGCCCCCGCGGCGCACTACGCCATGGGCGGCGTCCACACGGATCTGGAGGGCCGCACCTCCATCCCGCGCCTCTTCGCGGCGGGCGAGGCGGCCGCCAACGGTGTCCACGGCGCCAATCGGCTGGCCAGCAATTCGCTGCTCGAAGGGGTGGTATTCGGCGCGCGCGCGGGGCGTGCCATGCGGGATGCGCCGCCCGCGCCGCCGTGCCCCTCCAAAGAGCCTTACCGCGTCGAGAGCGGCGCTTACGCCTCGGAGGCCATCGAGGAGATCCGAAGCCTGGCGTGGGAAAAATGTGGCATCGTGCGCGACGGCGCGGGCCTGGAAGATGCCGTGGGCTGGCTGGAGGCGCGCGCCGGCGAGCTTCCGCCATCCCCGGAAAATGCCGCCGTGCGCAACGTTCACCAGGTCGCCCTGCTCATCGCCCGCTGCGCCCTGGCACGCCGCGAAAGCCGGGGCGCACATTTCCGCGCGGACGCGCCGCAGAAGCGCGCCGAGTTCGAAAAGCACACGGTAATCTCGAAGGACGGCGGTATCTCGTTCAAATAGCGATCGTCTGCGTAAGCTAGAACATGCCCCACCGGTGGGCATGCTTTAGCTTGCCCGCCGCTTGCGCCTGTCAAGGCAAAATAGAAAGTTCCGCTTTCCAGCAAAGTAGAACGTTCCGGTTTTGAACGGTCGCCTTGAGCGTCCGTGTTATGTTCAGGCAGCCGCGCCAGGGTCGCGCCTGGGGCGGT
>Ga0181520_10006711_pt1 | contig 17427 bp, 11 predicted proteins | sample PEATcosm2014_Bin_29_FD_132451 | JGI IMG/M metagenome (GOLD analysis project Ga0181520, IMG submission 132451) | Peatland microbial communities from MTU Mesocosm Facility, Houghton, MI, USA - PEATcosm2014_Bin02_30_metaG | ecosystem: Environmental > Terrestrial > Soil > Wetlands > Peat | place... | reverse complement strand
CGCGGCATCAACGACATTGAGCCGCAGCCGGACCTGAACCCCGACGGTACAAATACTCCTTACTACGATAGCGTGACACTCCGCGAATACCGTTACCAGCGCCTTCGCTGGGGAGGAACAATGGGCGCGGATTACAAGATCAACAATCACTCCAACCTTGCTGCCCACGTTATCCTCTCGGATTTCAAGGACTGGGGCGACAAGTGGTACTACGAGTTAAACGACGGCGGCAAGCCCAAGTTCTACGAGTCCAGTCGCAAACCGGATTTTGCCATCGGCAGTTTTTCCCTGAGCGGGAACCATATCTACAACAGCATCTGGGTTCACTGGGGGTCCGCTGTCTCCCGTTCGCGAGAACTGAACTCTGGAGGAAATCCCGAAGTTAGCTTCTCGACAGTCGGAGCTCTAAAATCCTATGACGAAGCTAACTGCAACTATGCCGGCACTAGTCCAAAAAGCATTTATCTGCCTCAATGGTCCGCTGCCTGTATGCATCCCAACTCGACGCCTGCCGATAACACCTTTAACCTTCAGAATTACACCATCAATCAGTTCATCACAACAACCGGACAGGCAGTTCAGTTGAATCTGCAGGAGTGGGCCGGAGCGGGAATCAATTATCGCGTCGGCAAGCACTCGGCAACGCTGGAGTTCGGCGGGGAATTCCGTAACGCCCGTAAGTTTCAAAACGCCTATACACCAACCTACGACTATAACGGCTCGAGCACCGCCGATAACTTTCAAAGCGCGTTTGCAGATCCTAACTACTACAGCGGCAATTATCACAACGGGCCTTTCACTGATTACGACAAATTGACTTCGTATTTTGCCGCTAATCCAGGCCTGTTCTCATTGGAAGTTGCAACAACCGCTGCAGAGTCGTCTCCGAATAACTTCGACTTGATCGAACGAGTGTCCGCTGGTTACGTGATGAACACCATCAACTGGGATCACTTCCGCTTGCAAACCGGTCTGCGTCTGGAAGATACCTACGTGGTGGCAGATGGCTATTCGTCCGATGCTTCCGGCAATGTCACGCCTGTTTCGACCACGCAGTCCTATATCGACCCTCTGCCAAGCATCCAGGCGCGCTGGGCGGCAACACCGCTAACCGCCATCCGCGCAGTCTACGCGCGCGGTCTTTCGCGCCCCAACTTCTACGACCTGGTTCCCTACTTTGTGGACAATGGTGCGGGGTCGGTCCCGCGCTACTCCGTAGGCAATCCCAAAGAACAGCCTACTCACGCCAACAACTACGATCTGCTGCTGGAGCAACAACTGAAGCCCTTCGGCGTAATTCAAGCTGGATACTTCTACAAGACGCTCATTGATCCGATCGTCTCCGTGTATGTTCCCTGTTCCTCAGCTGCAAATGCCCCCTGTTCCACTACCAATACCAATGGCTATCCCGATCTCGCGAGCCAAAATGTTAATGCGAGCAACGCAAGCGTTTCCGGCCTGGAGTTCAACTGGCAGCAGAAGTTGACCAATCTGCCCGGATTCCTGAGCGGTTTGGGGATCATGGCGAACTATGCCTACACAACTTCGCACACGCACGGTATCCTTGGCCGCACAGACGATCCGCCGCTCATCGGGCAGGCAAAACACGCATTCAATATCGAGCCGTCTTATGAACGAAAGCGGTTCTCAGCGCATACCGGCATCAGTTACAACAGCGCCAATGACAATGCTTACACATACTTCAACAATACGGTCGATCCCACATTCAACGCCAATTCTCCCGGCCCGTCAAATGGACCGTGGGGAGACAACTATTTCTATCCGCACATGCAGATCGATGCGCAGGCAAGCGCCCGTTTGTATAAGGGCCTGATGCTGGTGATCAATGGTCTGAACCTGAATAACGAGGTCTTCGGCTTTTACAACGGCAGCCCGCAATACATGACGCAGCGCGAGTACTACAAGCCGACTTATAGCGCTACGCTCCATTGGAACTTCCGCGGCCTAGATGGAGGCAAGAAGTAAATTTCGCAGGTTCACTCAGAGCATCGCATCATCTGGAATCGGGGAGTGAAATCATAATCACGTTCACTCCCCATCACCAATCCATGCGCACGTTCAGACGCTAAATGATCGGGCGCATGGCCTAACAATCCTCTCTCGGACGGACAAAATGAAATACCTATTCCTGCTGTGCCTTTTTGCAAGCTGCGCTATCGCTCCCGCGCAAACTCCGTCGCCGCTTGCGCTCAACCGGACGATTCTGCTTCCTGGCATTACCGGAAAATTCGATCATCTTGCCTTCGACCAGGCGGGCAATCGCCTGTTCATCGCCGCAACCGGAAACCATTCTGTCGAAATCGTCGATCTAACGACAGACAGGATTCAACAATCCATCTCCGGCTTGGGCAAGCCGCACGGACTTGTGTGGGTCGCTTCTACTGGCAGCCTTTATGTCGCCGATGGCGCAAAGGGAGAACTCCTCGTTTACAAAGGAGCGCCGCTCGCTCTGACGGGCGAGATCAAACTCTCCGACGACGCCGACGACATGGTCTATGACGAGGCTCATCATCTGCTATTTGTGGGGCACGGCGGAAGTGACGCGGCGAATCCATCCAGAATCGCCGTGGTCGATACGGGACATTTCACCCTGGTCAGCAACCTCTCCGTGGCAAGCCATCCAGAGGCCCTCGAAATCGATCCACAGAGCAGCCGCGTCTTTGCCAACATCGCCGGGTCAGATGAAGTAGTCGTAATCGACACAGTCAGCAAATCAATCGCCAAGCACTGGAAGTTGACTAAAGCCGCTGGCAACGTGCCTCTAACATTTGATGCGGAGCATCAGTTACTGTATCTGGCCTGCCGGACGCCGGGAATGGTGATAGCCCTGGATGCGACCAGCGGCAGAGAAATCGCAAGCCAGCCTTCGGCAGGTGGTGCCGATGATCTCTTTTACGATTCCGTGCTTCGTCGCGTTTACTTGATTAGCGGCGAAGGAGAGGTCGATGCGTATCAATGGAGCAACGACAAGAGCCTGCTTCCGCTTGAAGCTTTACACACCGTGGCGGGCGCGAAGACGGCCTTGTTTGTTCCAGCGCAGAATCTGCTCTATGTCGCCGTGCCAGGCGCCGGCGCAAATCCGGATGAGATTCGTGTTTACTCAACTTCGCTGGAGAAAGCGCCCAGCGACGTTCCCGCGAAGATCGCTGCCGGGCAGGAGGAGTTGAAATTCGTTGTCATCGTCAGCCGGCATGGAGTGCGATCACCCACCGGCAAAACGGATCAACTAAATCAATACTCGGCCGAGCCATGGCCAGCGTGGAGTGTTCCTCCAGGCTACCTGACAGAGCATGGCGCTCGGCTGATCACCCTTTTCGGAGGCTATGATCGCGAGTTGCTTTCGTCGCAGGGATTGCTTGCGCCAGACGGATGCGCCGATGCAGCGCATATAACAATCATTGCCGACTCCGACCAGCGCACGCGCGAGACCGGCAAAGCACTGGCCGACGGGCTCGCACCAGGCTGCACAGTTGAAGTTACTGCCCTTCCCGAGGGAACGGCCGATCCGCTCTTTCATTCATTGAGCGCCGGTGTTGGACATTCCGACAAGCTGCTGGCAACAGCGGCAGTCTCCCGACGCATCGGCGATAACCCGCAAGGGCTCTCGGACGCCTACCGTCCGCAGCTTCAGGCGCTTGAGGAAGTTCTCCGCGGCTGCAATTCAAAAGCGGGTTGCGAGAGTAAGCCAGCGCCTCAATCTCTCTTTGATATTCCCTCCTCGATTGCGCCGGGAAAAGGCGACCATCTGGTTGATCTGCGCACGCCTCTTGGAGTCGCATCCACAATGGCAGAGAATATGCTGCTCGAATATACCGAGGGCATGGATGCGGCGAAGGTGGGCTGGGGACGAGTGGACGCGCACAAACTGCGCGAGCTTCTGCAACTGCACACAGCTGAAGAAGACATCACGCAGCGCCCCGGCTATATTGCGCGCGCGCAGTCTTCCAATCTGCTTTTCCATATTCTTCAGTCGATGGAGCAAGCACAGAGCACTCATTCCATAGAAGGCGCGTTGTCGAAGCCGGGCGACCGTTTGCTGATCCTGGTTGGACACGATACAAATCTTGCTAATATCAGCGGGGCTTTGGGTCTCAACTGGCTCATCGATGGCCGCCGCGACGATACGCCGCCCGGTGGAGCCTTGGTTTTTGAGCTGTGGAAGACACGGGGTAAATCGAAATTTACGGTACGCACCTACTACACAGCGCAGACCCTCGAGCAGATGCGTAGCCTAACGCCGATGAGCCTCGAGCATCCTCCCGAGCGAGTAACCGTCTTTGTCCCCGGCTGCAGTCAGGCCGATAGCACTTGCAACTGGAGTGCATTTCAACAGGCGGTACAATCTGGAATCGATCCTGCATTCGTCAAGTGAATGGGAGATTTTGTTCGAAAGGAGTGCACGATGGTCAAACTGGCAAGGAAGTTCAAACCGCCGGCAAAGTCCACTTTGCGCCGAGTTCGGCTCTCGCCTGTTGCCAAAGCCCGAGCCACTCATTCATGCGCGGTGCAGAGGAGAATTGCTAATTGGATTTGATGCTATTGCGTTTACGTAACGGCTACGCATCATAGCTGCATGGCAACCAGGAATCGGCATCGAAGTCGTCACTCGTCGGGCACGCTCTCCTCGTCGATCAAATTGATCGACGCGCTTCTTTGTGGGCCCGAGTGATCTTTCTAGTGCTCGGCGGCACTTGCTTCCTTTATTCCGTCGCCCACCACGGTCTGGGGACCAGCCTGCTACACGCGATCTTCAGCCCCTAGCTCCAAGATTTTAAACTGACCACCACGCACCTTCACAGCGGGTTATATTTCGCAAAAGATTAATCGCACCCCGAAAGGACCTGTTCCGGATGTGTGGCCGGTGGTACACACTCTAACCGACCGACTAAACTAGATTCGCAAGCTGTTGATGGGCATTAAAATCATTTTTTGATCTGGTAAATTCCGGTCGCTGAGACCACTCCTCGGAAGTACTGAGATTCCTCAGATTCTGAGATAGTTTTCAGACCCACCTTGATATCGCGGAGATAATGAACAATAATTAGGAACAAGACCTGATTGCTGAGTTTCCATGCTCGCGAAGCGAGCACTGCCGGCCGAGGCCGGCGATTGAAAACTTCGGAGCCCACTTTGACCATAAGAAAGTCATGCTCTTGAGGCATGAATGGCATAACGCCGGGGACTCATAGTGACGAACGAACCAGTGGTAATCGGAAGGCCCTCTCTGCTTCGGCAGACAAATTCACGCGTCCTTTTGAAGTTTTTGCGGAATATTGGGCCATGCTCCAAGGCTGATCTGGTTCGCGCGTCTGGATTGAGTGCGCCCACGGTGACGAATGTGGTAGCCCACCTTCTCTCAGCGGGCTTGATCGAGCCAATTGGAGAAGGGGAGTCGACCGGAGGCCGACGTCCGGATTTACTTCGCTTCAGGGCTGAACGCGGTTGTGTTGCGGGCGTTGAAATTGACAAGGATTTCCTCCACTTTCTCCTCGCCGACTTGAACGGGCATGCCCTCGGTAATACAGAGGTTCCTCTTTCCTGGGATGCGTCGTCCCCTCAGGACGTTTGTAGCCTGATAGCTAAGAACATTCGCAAATTGCTCCGCCAATTTAAGAAGACACCCGATCAGTTACTCGGGGTAGCCGTAGGTGTTCCAGCCATTGTTGATGTAAATGATGGAGTTGTGGTTTCCCTCAGCGTCTTGAAAGACTGGAACATGGTCCCCTTAGGTCCCATGCTCAACAAAGAACTGAATTGCCATGTGACCATCGAAAACGACACCAACCTGGCGGCGCAGGGAGAATACTATTGTGGCGCTGCGCGAGGCGAGAAGAGTTTTATCTTTATCGCCATCGGCCAAGGCGTGGGCGCAGGAATTTTTCTTGATGGAAGAATCTATCACGGCTTTCAATGGTCGGCTGGAGAAATAGGCTACCTGAGGGTGCCTCACATTCCACGCCAACATCCGACTATCAATGAATTCGGGAAGCTTGAGAAGGTCCTGGGCGGATCGGGAATTCTCAAGAGCTGGCACGCCGGTGATAAAGCAGCTCAAGGACAACCCAAAGTGGAGCGAGCCATTCAGGTCTTCGATCTTGCCGCGGAAGGAAATGCGCGGGCGAAACAAATCCTCATGCAGCGTGCCGCCATACTCTCCGACATCGTCTTGAATCTTGCTCTCATTCTCAATCCGAGCATTATCTTGCTGGGGGGAGAGGTGGGTAGCCATCGCGCTCTCCTTCAAAATGCAAAGGAGATGCTGGCGGGAAGTGATTTCGCAGTCACGCGCCTGGAGTTGGGAGCACTCGGATCCTCAGCAGCCCTCTGGGGCGCCATCAGCATCGCGCTTAATTCTACAGTGTTAGTACCGATGGAACTTCCCGGTTCATAATGCTCTGCGCCGCCTAGGACGAGCAGCTATCTACTCCTCCATCACGCCATATTGAAACCGCGGCGGAAGTCGGCAGCCAGTACGCTCTACCATGCCCAAAGTAAGCGCCTGCGGTACCAAAAGCGAAGTAATCCCTTCCCATGGCTCCGGCACAGCATCGATCCGGACTGGAAACAGTGTGTCTGTTGCATCGTGATCGTGCGAGGACACGAGCACCACCTTTCCCCCTCGCCGATTGCACTCCTGCGCAAGCTTCACACCGAGCGGAGCAACCCGCCCCAACGCGAAGATAACGGCGACGTGCGATGCATCGACGTCGAGATTTGGGCCATGCCTAAAACCTGCGCCCGTGTGCGCGGCCGCGCGGCATCCGGTCATCTCGCGAATACAAAGCGCACTCATCATAGCTCCGCCAAACGCGGCGCCGCGGCCAATGATTTCTATATTGGAGGCACCGCGGCAAAACTCCTCCATCTCACCACGCATCGCAAAGATGCGGTCGAGATTTGTGGAGAAGATCCTTGTCGCTTGATAAGCCTCATCCCTCCACGGGCGCTCGAGTATCTCTGAGGCAAGAATGATGGAAGCTGCTGTTGAGTTAATGTAAGTCTTGGTTGCGTTTCCATACTCAGGCCCTGCCAGAATCGGGAGCTTGTCGTCGGCAAGCCTCCAGCAGGTGCTCGCAGGGTTGTTGCAAATCAGACCAAGAGGATGATTCCCCGCACTCTTGAAGATTTCAACAAGCTCAGCGCTTTCTCCTGATGTAGTAAGCAGCACAGAGATGGCCGGTTCATTCCGCACTGCGGCGCCATAATGCAGCCATTCTCCGGCATCAACCGAAAACGAAAGCCTTCCTTGCGACTGCAAAAAGGCCGATCCACTCACGGCTGAACACAAAGAAGCGCCCATGCCAATGAAAAGAACAGGGCCATCGGCTGACGCAAGAGTGCGAAATCTCTCCAGCTGAGCGCGAAGGTCACCGTCGGTGGCGTAGCTGGTGATCAGATCGCTCAGCCGCTCCGGTTGCTCCCGGCACTCGATCTCAAGGATCTGAATTCCGTTCGCCTGAAGGAGTTCCTCCGGTGGCTTGACGCCAGAGATCCATCGCGGTTCCTGCTTCTTGGTTCCTTCCATTGCATCTCCTTCCGTAAATTCGTCGTCTATGAAGTGAGCCGGCTTTGCACGGCCGCAGTATCAAGCGCCAGGCAAATGGCACCTGCGAGTTGCGCATCCACTCCCAAGAGGCTGCAACTTAGTTGCGGCTGGACACGCATGTCCCTTCCCATGAGGATGCTTCGCGTGGTGTCGCAAAGCGCCGGATGCATGCCCACCGTGCCCCCAAGCACGAACAGAGGGCAATTCAACATCAGGGATACGTTGTAAATCACGTTAGCCAGGGTGCGCGCACACTGCAGAAGGAGGACCTGCGCGAGTTGCTCGCCTTCCACTGCGTAATCGAAGATTTGAGTCGCAGTCAGGTCCTGTGGCAGCAACGTCAGTTCCTTGCGCCAAAGATTGTGCCACTCCGTTTTGATGCCCTCTCCGCCAATAAGTCTCTCAAGCGGTCCCGGCTTGCCTGGCTCGATACGGTCGTCCCGCACGCCAGGCACGAGCATATAGCCTATTTCGCCGGCCGCCCAAGACATGCCGTGGAAGATGCGACCGTTCAACATGATCCCGGCTCCCACGCCGGTCCCGATGCCAAGAAAGACAAAGTCACGTGCGCCTTTTGCTGCACCTGCCCAACTCTCCCCGAGAGCTCCCAAGTTTACATCATTGTCAACCGCCGCAGGAATGCCAAGCGCAGATTCAAGCAGGTCACGCAAGGGAATGTTGCGCCAACCCAAAAGGTAAGACGTCGCAAGAACAACTCCCGCATCCACATCCGTAACTCCGGCCACACCTGCTCCGACAGCCAGCAAGGAGCTGCGTGGTATTGAAGCCTGCTTCAGGAGCTGGTCCACGCCATCTTTAATAAGAGCAACGATCACATTCGCATCCTGGATGCCTACGGTTTTGGCCGACCACTTCGCCAGCACAACGCCTGCCGAATCTGCAAGAGCGAGGCGCAAGTTTGTGCCTCCAATATCCACACCAACGACACAGCGGTTGTCAGGTGCGGCAAGTGCGCCTTGTGTGGTTTCACTCGAACCGCAAAACTGTTTCTGCGTCACCGTTGATCTCTCCTCAGTTGGATATGCGCGCATTGCCGCGCGCTCCTTCGATTGCGGCCTCACTGCGCAATAGCCTTGGCTTTAACGCTGATGCTTTCCAGATCACGCCCCTTTGTCTCGGGAACCACGAAGAATACAAACACCAGAGTAACGATACAAAAGCCTCCATAGATGGCAAAGGTAAGTGAGTTGCCCGCGCCTTTGATGAGAGATAAAAACGTCATCGAGACGACAAAATTGGAAATGCCGGAGCCTAGCGTGGCGGCCGCGACGCCTCGACCTCGAACTCGCAGAGGAAAGACCTCGGAGGCAAGAATCCACGCGATGGGCCCCATGCTGAATGCAAAGCACGCAATGTAGGTCATCAGACAGGCGGTCGCGACTAAGCCGAGTGATGATCCGAGGAGTGCTTGATTATGGAAGGAATAGGACAGTACGAAAAGCGAACCAGTCATGCCGCCGACGCCCACATACAGTAGTGGTTTGCGACCCGCGCGGTCCACCAGCACGAGTGCAATGATTGTTGCCAGCACATTCACTATGGCGACTAAGAGAGTCGCGAAGATCGCATTCTTGTCAGAAGTAATACCTGCGAGAGCAAATATCTGGGGCCCGTAATAGACGATCGTGTTGATGCCTGTAACCTGCTGCAGCACCGTGAAACCGACCGCTATAAAGAGTGAGCCGCGCACCGCCGGACTCCAGAGCGCGCTCCAGCGCCGTTCTGCTTTTGTCAGCAAGCTGGTGCGAATGTCCTCTAACAGCATCCTGGCGCCGGTTGCATCCGTATAGGTCCTGAGCACCGATTCCGCATCTTCGATTCGGTTCTGCGCAAAGAGCCAGCGCGGGCTTTCTGGAACGGCGAGCACCATTAAAAGAAAGAAAGCCGCCGGTATGGCGCCAATGCCGAACATCCACCTCCACGCCTTGTCTCCTGCAAGCAGGTAGCCAACTAGGTCCGCAAGCGTGATGCCAAGAGTAAGTGCGAACTGATAAAGACCGATCAGCCTTCCACGCGATTCCGGGGGCGCGAGCTCGGAGACGTAAACCGGCGCCGTCACAGAGGTAAATCCGATTGCGACACCTATGATTGCGCGCGCGACGATCAAGGTTGCAACATTTGGAGACAAGGGAGCAAGAATTGAACCTACGATGAAGACGCCCGCTCCCCAGAGCAGCGTGGAACGCCTGCCGATGCGGTCCGCCATGGTGCCACCGCCGATTGCACCGAGCATCGCTCCTACGAGCACCACACTCACTACAACTTCTTCCATGGCCGTGGAAAGCTGGAATGAACCGCGCACGTAGATCAGCGCAGCGGCAATGATTCCCATATCAAATCCATAGAGGATGCCCCCTAGACCGGCGATGCAAGACACCTTCCAGATAAAGCTGCGATTTACGTGAGATTTTGTTGCTATTGAATCCCGCAAAGGTTCACCTCGAACATAGAGTTACCATCTTCGCTATTCCCCATTGCGAGCGTCCAGCTCAATATCTTGTGCAGAGAATCGGATCCTTGGGCGACATCATGATTTATGCGGTTGATACTCATCTTCGAGGCTCCGTTCTCCTGGCCTTTTACCTACTGTTAGCGACGCGAATTTGCAGCACATTCTGAAGCAAGAGAGCGGGGCCAGACCTCAATGCGCTCAATCAAGCAAGGCAATCTGCCCGCTCTCCTGTTCATTCATTAAAAAACAAGTTTCATTCTGATCTAACCCAGCTTCGGGCTAGAACTGTAGTTTGAGAGCAAGCTGACCGTTTCGCGGGTTTGCCGCTGCCGGAGTTTGTCCGAATTGTGAAGACTGGAAGTTTCCTGTAGTTTGAGGAACCCCTACGAACTGCGCGTGGTTGAACACATTGAAGAACTCCGCTCGGAACTGAAGCGTGTACCTGTCGAAGAACTTTGTATCCTTCGAAAGCGCTGTGTTGAAGTCATTAATTCCCGGGCCTGAAAAGAAGCTGCGGCGCGACGTTCCCAACTGACCCAGAGGCTCCATGGTGAACCCGCTTGTATCAAAAGCGAGATTGCCGGCTTTCCGAGGATTGAACCTTTTGACCGGACCGCCCGAGTAATTCGGCGTATCGTCCCCGATCGGTAGAGGACCCGAGTTGTCACTCCCGAGGAGCGAACGGTCGTCATTCTCATAGATGTAGACAGGAAGGCCGTTCGAGAAGGTTGTAATGCCGCTGATTCGCCAGCCCGCCACGAGCATCTTGGGCCCTCCCAGTTTGTCTGTGGGCAAGGTGTAATTGTAGCTAATCACGAAGTTCTGTGGGATGTCGTAGCTGGAGAGACCGCGGCTGATGTTGGGGTTGAACGGATTGACCTGCTCGCCGAATGCTGACGCATCGTCCATTGCCTTGCTGAAAGTGTAGCCAAGCAGGAACTGAAGCGGACCGCTCTGATGCCTGAAGTTTACTTGAACGGAGTTATACGAGGACGGCCCGATTGCCGACATGTAGCCGACGCTCCCGATCATGCCGTTTGACGCAACGCCAAATGGAGACCGCAACGTGCTCGGTTCGTTATTTGGTCCGCAGTTAGGGTTAGACGGATCCTGATTGTAGATCGCCAGGCAGGCAGCCTGATTTACCGGATCTGCCTCACGCGTTACAAGCAAGCGATGCGCTTGCGTTCCTACATAGCTGATAGTCAACAGATCGCGTGCGGAAATCTGGCGTTGAATCGACATCTCGTACTGCTCAGCATAAGGCACACGATTTTTCGGGTCAAAGCCGGCTGCTCCTCCGAGTGGACCAAATCCAATTGATGAAGGGTTGGAGGCGGAGACGTTGGCCGCGGGCATCACGTATGGAAACGGATCTGGATTGATTACGCCGGTAGCGCGGGTCTGATACGGATTGGCAAAGGATGTGCCGTTTGTTTGATACCAGCCTCCATAAGGCGGCCCGCCGATGAGCGTGAAATCATAGCCGCCTGCAAATGCGGTATAGAACATACCATAGCCCATGCGAATGCTGGTCTGGCCTGAGGGGCCCAGCAGCTTGCCCAGAAATCCGGTACCGGATGATTGAGGCGAGTAGGCCAGCCCAACACGCGGAGAAAAGTTGTGATACTGAATCGGTGCAATCGTCTTCGGAATTCCTGGATCACCTGGAACAACATAGCCGATAGGCGCGTTGGGAAACAATAACGATTGCTCGCCAAGATTGACTGTTTCCAGTTCGTTGTGTTTCTCCCACCAAGGAGTAATCAGATCCCATCTAACTCCATAGTTGAAGGTCAGATTTTCGCGAACTCTCCAGCTATCCTGCGCGAACGCCCCGAGATAGAAATTCCGAGTATTTCCGGAGGGCGCCCAGGCCTGAATAAATCCGCCGGGAGCGCCAATCATGAAGTCGGCAAAGTCGACACCCGTTTCAAGCGCCTGGTTGAACATGAAATAGCCGTTTTCAATGTTCTGGATACTTTCAGCCATTTGGGTGAAATGAGTCGCGGCTCCAAATTTGAGTGAGTGGCTCCCCACAAGCCGGCTGTAGAAGTCGGAGGCCTGATAGGTGTTTTCAACGAGTCCGAGAATGCGGCTCGGCACGCCGATATTGAAGTTCTCAAAGTCCATCTCCGGAATGCCTTCCGTAGCAGGATTGAGCGGAGTCATGGCGCCGGGAGTGCCGGCCCCTGCGAACCCGAGCCCGTTGAGCGTCGCATTAATGGTACCCGCGGGCTTATTCAGAAAGTCGTTGTAGCGGAGGTAACCGATGCGGGCCTCGTTTACCGCTTTGCTGCCAATCGTCTTTGTATCTCCAATGTCAATGGCCTGCGTGCGCCCGGTTGTCATTGCGCCAAAGCCCGGCACGGTAGCGACGGGATAAGGATTGAACAGTGAGAACTGATCGAAGTAATAGTAGCCGAACACCGATCCGATGCCGAGATTCGCATCCACTCGCCCGCTGAATTTGTTATCCGACAATCTCTGTGAGAACGCCGAAGTTGCGAAGTTGCCGTGTCCGTCGCCGAGCGGAATTGCTCCCGTGGCCAAAACGTTCTTGGAAATGGGAGAAATGGCCGAATTTGGGATATTTCCGTTCGGGAATACGCACCCTGTAGGGCTATTTGGTTGAGTCGGATCGTAGGCAGTGCTGGTGCAACCGCTCGATGGGCTACTTCCGGCGTAATAATACGGCTCGCCAGCCGTTACCGTGTACCCAAGTTTATTGCTTAGCTCATTTGCCCAATACGCGCCCTGAACAGTGCTTCCGCTCATGGACGATTCCAGTGCCGACGCGGAGAAATTACCGGCGCGTTCGTCCGCGGTCGGAACCGCGATGTTTCCGGTCGAAACGCCCACCACATTCCGGTTTCCCTGATAATCAGCGAAGAAGAAGACCTTTCCCTTCTTCACCGGCCCGCCCGCGGTGCCTCCGAATTGATTCTGCTGGAATGGCCCCCGAAGCCCCTTGTCGAAGTAGTTCGCGGCATCGAAGTCCGTGTTGCGCAGGAACTCAAAAACATTGCCATGCAGTTGGTCTGTGCCGTTCTTGGTAATCACGTTGACTTGTCCGCCTGCGAAGTTGCCGTATTCCGCGTCGAAGTTATTCGTGATGATGCGGAACTCACTCAGAGAATCCAAATTCGGCACCACGGCAGTGCCGGAAAATCCAAACTCCTGCACGGATATGCCATTGAGCAGATAGCCGTTCGCGTCTTCTCTCATGCCGTTGACTGACAGGTTGCCCGAGTTCTCGTCGCCGGAAACTTGCGGAAGTTGAAACCCGCCGCTTTGGAAGTTATTGTTTGGCGAAGAACCGCCGCCAAGTCCAGAATTGCTATTCGCAACGCCGGGCTGCAATGCCAGCAAGTCTGTGTAGCTGCGGCCATTGAGTGGAACCGAGGTGATCTCCTTGTCTTCGATAATCTCACCCAACTGAGTCGTGGTGGTTTCCACATGGAGCGCATTACTGGAAACCGTGACCACCTCATCAGCTGAACCGACCTGCAGCGAAATATCCACCATCACGGCGTCGTTGACGTTGAGCACGATGCCGGCCTGTTTGAAGGCTTTGTATCCAGCGAGATTGACGGTCACCTCATACTTGCCGGGTTGCAGCGCCGGAAAGTCATAAACGCCTTGACCATTAGTGGATACAACTTGTGAAACATTCGTCTCGGTGTTGGTGGCCGTCACCTGGGCGCCGGGCACCATCGCTCCGCTCGGATCCTTTACTGCCCCCGCGATGCTCGCGGTGACGCCGGCAAAGGCATTCCGGTTGATACCTGAAATCAGGACCAGCAGGACAATTGCCAATGCAAGTCGCCGACACAATAATCGGGCACAAAGCGCTCCCGACTTCCTGGTCTTTCCTAAAAAGTCCATCTGCTGTGAAGAGTGCATCGAATTCCTCCTTAAGCGAGTAAAATCTGCGTTTTGTCTGCAGACGAGGGGCACAGCAACAGGTTCAGATTGCATTCCCGGGCCTCTTGGGCTTCCACTGACTGTTGGTACTGCTCCCGTGAGCCCTTCAGCCTCATGGCGTTGCGACGCATCGTTCGCAGTGCAACATGAGCGTCAATCGAGGAACAATCCCCTTCCCCGGAGCGGCTCACACTCGGAGGAACTAAACATACTTGGTTCGTAATGTTTAGTATGTATGTCCAGATTATTAACATCGGAATTCATAGTTGTCAACACTTCAGAAATGCATAGCTCCAGTATCGAATTCAGGTTGCGGAAAGGCGAGAGGCAAGACCAAGCGGGACAGGGAAATCTGCACAGTTCTAGTGCAAATAGCGAGGTTGAGGGGCGTTGTTGCATTGATTGGACGTTAGCCGAAGTTTTCCTTTTCCAGGCGGTTGATAAAGCCATGATTAGAGAGCGGATAGAGTCCGGACGCCCCGATGTCAGCGCCGGTGCAAAAATCCCCATAGCGCCGATTGAAAAATCCCCCACCTTCTGAGGGTGACCGCTTCAGCAGGCGCTTCGGCTCGCTGGCCGATCACGTGCACTCCCGCAGGCAAAGACCGAACATGCCCTTATATCGGCACATCGCGGCTTCATCCAGAGCGCCGTGACCTGTGCTTCGCCAAAATTCCATCCGGACGTGATGAGGGTTATATTTTTGATTTTGGAGTAGGGAGGAGGAAGTGTTAGGTGGCTGTGGGTCATCCTTGATGCAAGGAGCCGCCTGGGTGAAGACGATGGAAACGACTCGGTCCCACTCTCCCAGTCTCGGCGTCGCGTTGCCCACCGGCGCGCTGATCATTATCCCATCCGCATCAAGACCAATGTGGCTTGCCGCAGATGCTGCCGAAGGAATGGCCAGTGTGGAGCGGGCAATCCGCCGAGGTTCTCATCCGGATGACCGCAGTACTGAGAGGCAACCATCTCTCCCTCGAGTTCCGGATCCTGCTCTTGCATTAAACTTGTTGTCCAACCCACCAAAAAGGTAAGAAGCTGAACTTGAACCTTTTTGTACCTTGATGTCACATGCCAGAATGGAATTAAGCCATTTAGAATCTTGCTGATACTAGGGGGATCGAACCCGCGACCTCTGCCGTGACAGTGAGCGGGAAACCCGTAACTAACAGAAACCAGGGGCAACGGACGACACCGATAGCGCTCTGAGGAACCCACGGAAACTCTTATTGCACCTTGAACGAACCCGCGACCCCTGTCAATTCGACCTCTGTTTTTCTACCCAGATTGCCTTTCACCGATAGACAATTCTGACAAGCAAAGCTCGACCTCCGCCCTACTTGCTTTAACGGCGTCGATTCTTCCAGCTTCCGTCTCCTCGTTTTCGAGCGTTAACTTCATGACTTTCAAATGACCAGGGTCAAGATAGGATCGGAACATTGAGCATCGAACCTACAACCTGTCGGTTAAGAGTTAAGGTCTTGCTCTTTTCAGCGTCACTCTGTATTGCCATATATCGCTTATTATCATCTCGTTACGGAATATGAACTGAACAGACGGACTGTGGGTACTGCCCACATTTTGGCACTTTTTTGAAGCAGTCTACCCACAAATGTCCCCACAGCGTTTTGGGGTGAACCCCTTCGTTGAGACAGTTTTCTATTGCTACACCGGCAGCATTGCTCCTGAAGTCGTTCAATCCTCGCACCAAAACAGGAAGGGCAACCAGTAGAAGCCGCCATCGACCAGCGGCGCCAGTTCTTCGAGACCGAGCGCGACCGGCTGTATCAGATTGAAATCTTCTATTGCATCGTCCTCGAAGGCCCAAGATCAAAGGCCGGAATTGGCGCGGCGCTCAATGCGTGCTTTGCTACGATTCTCGGCAACTATGCCATGGATCTGCGCAGGCTTTACCTCCTGAATTCCAATTACGCCGATCTCTCGTTCATGTTCACGATTCTTCCCGGAGAGAAATCGAACGCGCATCTCGGCTATGAGTATTTGGCCGCGCTCGAAACCGACAACAGCGCACCGTACTTTCTCAATCCACATAACGGCGAAGTCGCGCACACGCTCATCCTCGGGATGGCCGGTTCCGGCAAATCGTACTTTTGCAATTTCCTTCTGCAAAATACGCAGAAGTACGCGCCGCTGACCTTCATCTGCACAAAATGGATAATCTTAGTATGTTCGATAACTTACAGAAGCGCAAACAAGCCTAAACGAACTGTGGAGAGTCAACAACAATCTTTTCGATGGTCCCGAGTCTCGTGTTTCCCCTTTATTCATGCGAGTTTCAGCGTCACACCATTTTTAGCTTCACCGGGATTTTCACACCATGACAGGCATCTGGCCCGAAATCGGGTGATCGCAAACCCCGGAAACTACAGAGCCGAACCGGCATTTATCTATAGCCTGACAGACGCTCGATAGGTCACACTTTTATAATCATCACACTGAGGGTCCCGGGATGGGTAACCAGCCAATTCGCATCTTGAGCGTCGAAGACCATCCCGTTTTCCGGGAGGGCTTGAGCACAATCATTGCTTCTCAGCCAGACATGATTCTCGTTTCACAGGCAAACGATGCCGTTGAGGCGCTCTCGGAGTTCCGTAGACACCGCCCCGATGTCACGCTAATGGATCTCCGTCTTCCTGGCACGAATGGTACAGATGCACTGGTTGCGATTCGCGGAGAATATCCGCAGGCGCGTATTGTCATGCTGACCACCTCTGACAGTGATGGAGAAATTCGGCGGGCCATGCGGGCTGGGGCGTCTGGGTACATTCTCAAGAGCATGCCGAAAAACGAGTTGCTGGGGGTGATCCGTACGGTCCATACAGGTCGACGATATCTTCCTCCTGAAGTGGCGGCGCTCCTCTCAGAGCACTATGGAGAAGACGACCTTACTTCCCGCGAGTTGCAGGTGTTGCAACTCATTCGGGATGGCCATCGAAACAAACAGATTGCCGATCAACTCGCTATCGCCGAAACAACTGTCAATTTTCACATCAAAAATCTGGTGGACAAACTGCAGGCGAACGACAGAACTCATGCTGTCACCATTGCGGTGCGACGGGGACTACTCGAAATCTGATAGCACACTGTAGAAAACTCCAGCTCACTGGCAGCAGATTGTGACATTCCACAAATATATCAAGTACGCTATCGTGAAACGTTGAAGGGAATCCTTATGATGCGGATGCCGCGGATTTAAATCCTGGACACTGCTGGTGCTCCACAACGACATAAGATGAGTCCGCAGGACCCAACTCCGCTACTGAAGCTTGACTCAGGAGGAACTACTTGAAATCGCCAAGGTGGCCAAGTTGAGGACCTCGCGTTCGCTCCGTCTATGTTTCTTCTTGCTCTGGGCAACCTGCATCGCGTGGGCGGTCGATCCCAACAAGCGGATCTCGCAATATGGGCACACCGCTTGGAGAATTCAGGACGGCATCTT
>Ga0181520_10006710_pt1 | contig 17429 bp, 17 predicted proteins | sample PEATcosm2014_Bin_29_FD_132451 | JGI IMG/M metagenome (GOLD analysis project Ga0181520, IMG submission 132451) | Peatland microbial communities from MTU Mesocosm Facility, Houghton, MI, USA - PEATcosm2014_Bin02_30_metaG | ecosystem: Environmental > Terrestrial > Soil > Wetlands > Peat | place... | reverse complement strand
TGTCGCACAGAAAAAATAACTTTTCAGAGAGAAGGCGATAGTGTGCAAAAGGAAGAGTTACTGCATCTGCATATGCTGATGGTTCACATCAGGAAGTACTACGAGAGCACTACAAACGAAGAGATTCCTACCGAACGCTACGATGCCCTTGAAATATCGCCGGTTCATATCCATAAAGACAAAAAAGCCCACAAAGACGCCCTCCTCACCCTTGGTGAAGAGGTTGTAACCCATATAAGCGGACACCACCGCGTGCATGTGGTGAACTATTCTCCTGAGACTGTAACTGCCGCAACCCAGCAGGTAGCAGTCGAACATTAAGTCATGGATGAGGCGCTGGCGATTCGGGAGATCATCTCCCTCATCCTCTCCCATCCTCAAGGTGAGAACGGGATCGTTGCCGCAAAGATCGAGACCTGCCGGAAGTACCGGCTGAATGCGGTTCCCAAGAATTCGGCGATACTTGCCGCAGCCACTCCTGATGAGCGGGAGACTTTGCGGCGTATCCTGCTGGTCAAGCCCACCAGGACGCTCTCGGGAGTTGCACCGGTTGCGGTCATGACCTCTCCGTATCCATGCCCGCACGGGCGGTGCCTTCCCTGCCCGGGCGGTCCTTCCCATCCTTTCAGCTCGCCCCAGAGTTACACCGGGGAAGAACCCGCAGCAAAGCGGGCCCGGGAGCATGGCTACGATCCATTTGCCCAGGTCCATGCGCGGCTCAGCCAGTTCGAGACGCTGGGGCACCGGGTGGAAAAGGTGGAATTGATTGTGATGGGCGGGACCATGACCGCCCGCCCGATTGAGTACCAGCATGAATTTGTTGCCCGGTGCATCGAAGCAATGAATCTCTATCCTGAAAACACGCCCGCAGCCTCCCCTCCGGCAGTTGAAGGAGTCCAGGCAGCAAATGAGATATCAGATGTCCGGTGCGTGGCGATCACGTTCGAAACACGCCCCGACTGGTGCAGGAAAGAACATATCAACCGGATGCTCGATCTTGGCGTTACCAAAGTGGAGCTGGGTGTCCAGCATCTGGATGACGAGATCCTTGCCTTCAACCGTCGGGGATGTACGGTTGCAGACACCGCGGAAGCAAACCGGCTCCTGCGGGACGCAGGGATCAAGGTCGGATTCCACATGATGCCAAATCTGCCGCATTCGACCATCGCGGCAGATAAGGCAATGTTCGAGACTCTCTTCTCCGATCCCCGGTTTAAGCCGGATTTCCTGAAGATCTACCCGACCCTGGTCACCCCTGGCTCAGAGATCGAGGAGCTATGGGAACTCAAGCGGTATGCCCCGTACGATGAGGAGACGCTTATCGATCTTATTGCGTATGCAAAAATGCTCATCCCGGAGTACACACGCCTATCGAGGGTGCAGCGCGATATCCCGGCCAAGCTGATCGTGGCCGGATCCCGGCATTCCAATTTCCGGCAGCTGGCCCAGAACCGGCTCGCCGCACAGGGCCGGCGCTGCCGCTGCATCCGGTGCCGGGAGATCGGCCGTCTCCCCTCAGCAGATGAGGCGGAGATCCGGGTGATCCGGTACGAGTGCTGCGGGGGCATGGAACATTTCATCTCGGCTGTAGCTGGTGATTCTCTGATTGGGTTTGCCCGTCTCCGGTTTCCCTCGGCCGAATTCCGTCCTGAGATTGCCGGTGCCGCGCTCCTCCGCGAGCTCCACGTATATGGGAGCCTTGTCCCGGTGGGGATCGATGCGGCAGAACAGGAGGAGTATCAGCACCGGAATTTTGGGAAGATTCTGCTCTCCCGGGCTGAGGAGATTGCACAGGCCACAGGCTTCGGGAGTATGGCTATTATGAGTGGCATCGGAGTCCGGCCCTATTACCGGCGGCAGGGATATGAGCGCAACGGGCCCTATATGGTAAAGGAGATGCCATGAACCCGGCGACAACGGAGTTTGTGCGGCAGCGTTTTGCGGAGTACTATCGCAAGGCCATGCTAGTTTCGCCCTCATCTCTTGCTCAGCGTGAATGGGGTTTTGTCCTTTTTAACCCGGGGGCCGCTGAGATGCGGATGCGCCGACATATCGCATTCCCTGAACGTACGGAGCTTTTTGATTACATCAGGAACCTTGTCCCCTCTCATGTGTATTACTCGAGCGCGTACTATGAGAAACCGGATGCGCCTACCATGGCCGAGAAAGGCTGGTGTGGGGCCGACCTGATCTTCGATCTCGATGCGGATCATATTGTCAAGGGGCCCTACGACCAGATGCTCTCCCGGGTCAAAACCGAAACCGAGAAACTGCTTGCCATGCTCACTGAAGAGCTGGGGATCGATTCAAAACAGATTGAGCTGGTCTTTTCCGGTGGGAGGGGCTATCACGTGCACGTGCGGGATCTTGCCTTCCGCGGGTGGGGGAGTGCTGAGCGGCGGGAATTGGTTGACTACATCTGCGGTATCGGGATAGATCCCGCCGTGCTGCTGAACGGGGGCTTGGAGCCCGGGTGGCCAGCCCGGTTCCGTAGCGCGCTGGCGGAATATATCGGATGGCTCGGAACGCTCAGCGAAGATGAGGCGATGGCACATCTGACTTCGCTTGAAGGCGTGGGAAAAGAATCAGCAGCCGGGTTTTTGAAAAAACGTGCAGAGATCCTTGCCGGGCTCAGCGGGGAAATCGATCCCACTCTTCTCAAAGACCGGGTAATAAAAGCAGTTGTGCACGAAACTGAAGGGGAGTTTCGGAAACGGCTCAACGAGAAAGCCACGCTTGCAGATGAACCGGTCACAACGGACATCAAGCGCCTGATCCGGATGCCAACATCCATCCATGGCGGCAGCGGGATGCGGGTCCAGCCACTTGAACTACGGGATCTGCCTGACTTTGATCCCCTTGTGGATGCAGTGGTCTTTTCTGCCCGCGAGGTCCGCGTGGACGCTCACTTCCCGCTTGCCATGCCTATGCTGGGAAGCACTTATCAGATCCAAAAAGGGATCTCTACAGTACCCGAAGCCGTGGGCGTCTTCCTCTGCTGCCGCGGCATTGCGGAAATTGCATAACCCTTCAAACCCGGGGGCGCTCATCTATGGGATTTGACGATCTGCGCAGCATCCTGCTCACCGAACGCGAGACCGGCAAACTGGTACAGGTATCTCCGGATATCTTCGACCGCACTCACGCTGAAATTGCCGCACTCTTAAAGAAGGTCTATGCAATAGAGGATCCGCTCTCCGACGAAGCCCGGGCTCTCATCGAAGAGACGATCGCCATGAAAGAAACCATGCACGAACTCTTCTCGATCCGTTCGCGTAAAATCCTTGCCCTTACCCTCATGCATGCGGAGGGTAACTACTATGACCGCGAGGAGGTCAAAAGGATGCTGCCGGCTGAGCGCACCATGTTCGAGCAGATCGCAGCAGATCTGGCAGCCTGCCAGGGGGCACTCCTGAAAAACGAGAAGCAGCCGCTTGTCGCTGTGCCGGCACCGGTGGCCTCTCATCCAGCCGCTGCACTTACGATCGCGACCCCGACAGATACAAGCGATGATGACTGGGAATCTGCTTACGAACTGGCCTCGACCGAAGCCGGAGGAGCTGGTGAACCCTTCCCTGAATTCCCGAAGCCTGCGCCCGAAGTCCCGGCCCTCATGCCGCACTACCTGCTTGTGCGGGTACGTGCAGACATGGACTCCTTCATGGGGATCGATGGGAGAACCTATACACTTACCCGGGGCGATATTGTGACCCTGCCCGAGAGGAACGCCGCGGTGCTCAGCGACCGCGGGATTGTGATGCCGATCTTGCTTCCGAGCTGTAAATAACCCCCCCTCTTCCCATTTAACTTGTTCACAGGTGACGGGAGTATCCGAATCTTTTTTAACATCCCGGCGCCAAAACCTAAACACTCTTCGCCACGATGAGAATTGCATAATGGTGGGACTGAACAGTACCTGAGTACTGCCGGAAACCCATATCTTAAATATGAACCTTAGCCAATAATACTGGGATTCAATATCCAGTACGATCGGTGAAATTATTATGAAGATGCCAGCGAAATTCAAAACTTACTGTCCTTTTTGCCGGAATCACCAGCTCCACGAGGTGGAGAAGGTCAAGAAGAGCAAGACGACCGGCCTCCACTGGATCGACCGCCAGAAGGCACGCAGAGGCAAAGTGGGTAACATGGGCAAGTTCTCGAAAGTTCCCGGTGGCGATAAACCCACAAAGAAGATCAATGTCAGGTACCGCTGCACCACCTGCGGAAAAGCACACCTGCGCAAGGGCTTCAGGGTTGCCAAATTCGAATTAACGGAGTGAGTGATTATGGTACGTGAAGCACGAGCAAACCGGAGCAGCTTTTTAAAGGTAAAGTGCCCGGACTGCGACAACGAGCAGACCGTCTTTTCAAAGGCAAGTACAACTGTCAAATGTGTTGTCTGCGGGCGCGATCTCGCGACCCCCACAGGTGGAAAGGCGAACCTAAAGGCTGAGATCATCTCAGAGTTCAAGTGAGCAATTCATGCCGGACAGGGAGTGGCCTCAGGAAGCGGAACTGGTTGTTTGTACCGTAGAAAATGTCAAGGATTTCGTAGCGTTCGTATCGCTTGACGAGTACAACGGCAGGCAGGGTCTCATCCCGATATCTGAAATCGCAACCGGCTGGATAAAATATATCCGTGACCACATCCGTGAGGGCCAGAAAATCGTCTGCAAGGTTCTCAACGTTGACCGGACCCGTGGCCACATTGACCTTTCTTTAAAAGACGTCAACGACCACCAAAGGCGCGAGAAGATTCGCGAGTGGAAGAACGAGTCCAAGGCACGCAAGTGGATTGGATTTGTTGCGGAAAAATCCGGGGAACCTGCCACAGCGATAGAGGATGTTATCCTCGATAAATACGGGGAACTCTATGCGGTTTTTGAAGATGTAGTCCTTGACAGCGACGCAACGATCAGGAAGCTGGGCCTCTCCAAAAAGGCAAGTGAAGCCCTGATTCATATCGCCCACGAGAGTGTCAAGATCCCAAGAGTCGAAGTGACCGGCCAGCTTGTTCTGACGTCTGCTGAATCTGACGGCGTGATGGTTATCCGGAATGCCTTAAAAAAGGCAAGCGACGCAAAGACGGCGGGAGCCGATATCGAACTGCTGTACTTGGGTGCGCCGATCTACCGGATCAAGGTTACCGCTGCCGATTACAAGAAAGCGGAAAAAGCGCTTGAAAAGGCAGCAAACGCTGCCATTGCCGTTGTTGAGAAGAGCGGCGGCGAGGGCAAGCTGGTCAAGAAGCCCAAGTCCGGGAAAAGCCAATGAGTGGTAAAATCCGCCGCTGCGGTACTGATCATACCTATACTCTTTCTCTGCAGTGTCCGGTATGCGGCGGATCGACATCAGTTGCGCACCCGGCGCGTTTTTCTATCCAAGATCGATTGGGCCGGTACCGGCGAATCGCCGGGGGCCGGTTTGAGCCATGATCGACGATATCAGCATCCGTTACTGCGATACCTTCACGGATAAAAACCTTGCAGATCCGATCCTTGTCGTGGGGCTGCCCGGCATCGGTCAGGTGGGAAAACTTGTTGCCGAGTACATGGTCCATATGCTCGGCGCAAAAAAAATTGGTGAGATCCATGCGATCTACTTTCCCCCACAGGTAATCCTTGACGAAAACGGTATCTCTCGTCTGCCGCGGAACGAACTCTACTTATACCTGGCGGAAAACCGGCATGTGGTCTTTCTTGTGGGCGATTTCCAGAGCACCTCAAACGAGGGTCACTATCTCATGGCGGACGCGTACCTCGACACTGCAGCTGAACTGGGTGTAAAGCGGATCTACACGCTGGGTGGTTTTGGCGTTGGTCACCTCGTGTCCGCACCCCGGGTTTTCGGTGCTGCCAACCGGGAAGATCTTAAAAATGAGGTCTCAGAGGCCGGTGTGACCTTTGATCGCGACGAACCCGGCGGAGGAATCGTTGGTGCGGCCGGGCTCCTCCTGGGGATGGGAGGTCTGCGGGGGATCGATGCCGTCTGCCTGATGGGTGAGACGAGCGGGTACGTTGTTGATCCTATGAGTGCTGCAAGCGTTCTTTGTGTCCTCTCAAAACTTATTGCCGTGCCGGTGGATCCCACGCAGCTCAATGACCGCGCGGCCGAAATGGAGAAAGTCGTGCAGGGTCTTCTTGAAAGCGAAAAGAACCAGCACGATGAAGAACTCAGTTATATCGGTTGATTTGATCCTGTTTTTGCCGAATCCCGGATTGTTTGTACGCGGTAGCCCGGTAGATCCTGATCGGAGCAGCAATCTGCATGCGCGTATTTTATAAGCCCATGCTGACCTGATTATATATTGCGCGAATATACGAGCGCAGGTGCAGGCAGCATGCTTTCCGTGATGATGGTTGATGATGATCCGGCGATTCTGGATGTTACCCGGCAGGTACTGGAGAGATCGCACGAGATCACTGTCCGACCGGTCATTTCAGCACGGGAAGCCCTCGACCTGCTTGATAAGAATAGTTTCGACGCCATCGTTCTTGATTACGATCTGCCCGAGATTAACGGTATTGAGTTCCTGAAAATTATCCGGGGCAAGGGAATTGTCACGCCGGTCATCATATTCACCGGTGTCGGGCGGGAAAATGCAGCGATCTCTGCGCTCAATAATGGAGCCAATTTCTTCTTAAAAAAGGGCGAGAATCTGGAGATGCCGTTTATCGAGCTCCAGCGGATGATCCGGCATGCGGTTGACCAGCGCTTCATGGGAAAGGCAAAAGGTCTTGCCAGAAAGATTGTTTTCGACCTGCTCAATTTTTCCCTTGATGCCGGTTTTGCCATTGATCCGGATGGGAACGTGCTGGTATGGAACCGGGCCATGGAACAGCTGACCGGCATGCCATCGCACGCGGTGATGGAAAAGGGCAATTACCTTTATGCAGAGCCATTTTTTGGCAAACGCCAGAAGATGCTCATCGATTTTGTTTTTTCCTCTGATGAGAACATCCGCAAAGCCCGGTACATGGTCATCAGCAGGGAGAAGAACGGGCCGGTCGTGGCGGTAACCCGGGCGCGGAAACCGGATGGGACGGAATGGACGCTCTGGATGAAGGCAACCCCACTCTTTGACAACCACGGGGAGTTCGTTGCTGCGGCCTGCATTGTCCGCGATGTCACCACTACATTCCGTGATGTCAGTATCGAGGAGGAATCGGAAGCCGGGACTTCTCCGGCAGCTGCAAACGGCGAGACTCAGCCCTCGGGCAGCGGGGGTTTCATCGACCGTATCCTTGGCCGGGCAATGGGGCAGTACAAAGAGGGAGTAGTCCTGTATGCCCGCAACCGGAATTACCGCGGGGCGATCGAGGCGTTCGAGCGGGCGATCGAGATCGATCCCAAACTTCCCCATGTCTGGAATGACCGGGGGATCTGTATACGGGCGCTGGGCGATTATGATGAGGCGCTCAAATCGTTCCTGCGTGCTGTGGAACTCTCCCCTCAGAATCCCGAGATCCTGTACGAGCTTGGCGAAACGCTCGAACAGATGGGGGTAATGCAGATGAACAACCGGTATATCGAAGCGGCAGTGGAAACCTTCAAGATGGTGGTTAATAGCCTGCCAAACAGCATGGATTCCTGGAACCATATCGGCATCTGCTTAAAGGAACTGGGAAAACCCGAGGAATCTAAGTTCTATTTTGACCGGGCCCGGGACATTAAACTCTGGAAGAAGGATACACCCGTTCCGCGGAAGCGCAACGAGTTCCTGTAAAGGGGCCGGCTAATAGTTGTTTTATGGAAGGAGGGCTGAAAACACGGGTCCTCCTTATATCCCTGTACGGCGTAATCCGGAAAGGTATACTCATGCTTGCCACTGCCGACCTGCACATCCATTCGCCGTACTCTATTGCGGTTTCCCGATTCATGCAGCCGGAGGCGTTGATCAAAGGGTGCGTGACCAAGGGCATCCAGGTGCTCGGCACTGGTGACGCACTCCAGCCTGACTGGCTTGCCGGGTGGGAACCGTTCCTTGAGAACGATGCTGGTATTATTATCGTTCCGCAGGCAGAAGTCGAAGACAAAAAGCGAGTCCACCACGTAATCCTTGCGCAGGAACCCGCCCAATTCGATCAGCTTCGGGAGCTGCTGGCCGGAACCACCAAGAGTTTTCTTTCGAGCGGGCGACCGCACGTATACCTGAGTGGGGAGGATATTGCCCGGCATGCCCACGATGTTGGCGCGCTTATAGGCCCGGCCCATGCATTTACCCCGTGGACGGCAATGTATGCATACTTCGACAGCGTTCCTGCCTGTTACGGGGGCGAGCCGATTGATTTTGTGGAGCTTGGCCTTTCTGCGGACAGCTCGTACGGGGCTGCCATCCCGGATCTCTATAATCTGCCGTTCCTCACCAACTCTGATGCCCACAGCCCGACACCGGATAAGCTCGGGCGGGAGTTCAACCGGTTCAATCTGACCGGCCGTACCGCAAAAGACGTGATCGCGATGATACGGGACGGGGATGTTGCCATGAATGCCGGCTTTTTTCCCGAGGAAGGGAAGTACAACCGGACTGCCTGCACCCGCTGCTACACGCAGTACTCCATTGAAGAGGCGATCGGGCACAACTGGAAATGTCCCGTAGATGGCGGGCTCATCAAGAAAGGGGTATCTGACCGGGCAAGGGAACTCTCACGGGGAGGAACCGCCCTACCCCGGCCGCCGTACCTCCATGTGCTGCCGCTTGCCCAGATCATCCAGACCGTCGAAGGCGCGTCTTCACCGAATACAAAGAAATGTAAGGAGATTTATGCCTCGTTTATCGGGACGTTTGAAAACGAGATTGCCATTCTGGTCGATATTCCCCTTGCCGAGATTCAGGCGGTCCACCCCGGTGTCGCGGAAGCAATCTCGGCACTGCGGGAAAACCGGGTTGTCCTCCATCCCGGTGGCGGGGGGAAGTACGGAACGTTCTCGCTGAGGTGAATTTTTCTTTTCCCGCTTCTATCGTACGGCATTGGTCATGTGGGTGAGGTGGGGCCCGGGATTTTTTTAACCGGCCAGGTACCCTGCCTGCGCAAAGGACATGGCCGGTCCGCCCCATTTTTGTGCTACGCGGGGGGTGGGTACCCCCTACCCCCCTACCCCCCCCTCCATTGTTTTTACAAGAGGGTGGTTCACTCCCTTTATCTTTAAGGAAATGGTGCTTTGGCAGACTGAAGTTTCATTCCTGAAAATGTCGATTTTCCCACACAATCGGGAGGGGGATGCCCCTCACCCCCCGGTCCTTATTTTTTATAAGGGGGGATCACCCTCTCCCCCTCGTATTGGTCGGGCGGGGGATTCTCCCATCCGTCAAGAGCTGCGCGTGATGCACAAGGTTGTAGTGTTGCTGGTAATCAGCATTGCCCGGTATGGCGCACTATGATAATTCAGTTAAAAATCCAGTAGCGCAACATTGCAACCTATAAAAAAAAAGTGAGAAAATTATACGTCGAAGTAGAGCTGGAACTCCCACGGGTGGGGGCGGAGACGGACAGCATCGATCTCTGCACGCTTGATCTCGATCCAAGCCTCGATAACATCCTGCGTGAACACGCCACCTTCGAGCAGGAACTTGTGGTCTGCCTCCAGTGCATCGATGGCCTGTTCGAGCGATCCGGGAACGGTTGGGAGCTTCTTTGCTGCCTTGCCGTCGAGCTCATAGGTGTTTCCTTCGAACGGCTGACCCGGGTCGATCTTCTTCTTGATCCCGTCAATACCTGCCATCAGGAGTGCTGAGAATGAAAGATACGGGTTGCATGTCGGGTCCGGGGGACGGAATTCAATTCTTTTCGTCTTGGGGTTTTCCGAGTACATCGGGATCCTGACTGCTGCCGACCGGTTCCTGAGCGAGTACACAAGGTTGACCGGGGCTTCGTAGCCCGGCACGAGACGCTTGTAGGAATTGGTTGATGGGGCGCAGAAGGCCATAAGCGCGTTTGCGTGCTTGAGGAGCCCACCGATATAGTACTTTGCGGTCTGACTGATCATACCGTAGCCCTTCGGATCGAAGAACAGGTTCTTTCCGCCCTTCCAGATCGACTGGTGGGTGTGCATGCCGGACCCGTTGTCGCCAAAGAGAGGCTTGGGCATGAAGGTTGCAACCATGCCGAACTGCTGGGCCATGTTCTTGACGATGTATTTGTACATCAGGCAGTTGTCCGCCTGCTTGACAAGCGAGTTGTACCGTATATCGATCTCATTTTGTCCTGCGGTTGCCACCTCGTGGTGGTGCACTTCTACCGGAATGCCGGTCTCGATCATCTTGTTGATAATATGGCTCCTGACATCCTGGAGAGAGTCGTGCGGCGGGACCGGGAAATAGCCTTCCTTGTGCCGTATTTTGTATCCAAGGTTGGGCTGTTCGTCGCGTCCTGAGTTCCAGATGCCCTCTACTGAGTCTACCGAGTAGAATCCCTCGTTAACTGTCTGGGAGTATCTCACATTGTCAAAGAGGAAAAACTCGTATTCCGGTCCCCAGAAACTTTCCTCTGCAATGCCGGTGGACTTGAGGTACTGCTCCGCCTTCTGGGCAATGTATCTTGGATCACGGGTATATGCCTCTTTGTTTATCGGATCAAAGACATTACAAATGATGGAAAGCGTGGGAACCTCGCAGACCGGATCCGTGACTGCGGTTGAGGGATCCAGGTACAGGACCATGTCTGACTCCTGGATCTTCTGGAATCCCCTAATCGACGAACCATCAAACCCGATTCCTTCTGCCCAGATGCCGGCATGGGGGTCAGACTCCTTGACAAGTTCGTGGGCCGGGATGGAGAAATGCTGCCAGAGGCCCGGCAGATCATTGAATTTGAAATCAACGATCTTGATCTCCTTCTTTTTGATAAGGGAATTGATCGAGCTGATCTGATCTTTTGTAACGCTCGGAATCGTGGTATCCTTGCTCTTTTGAACCATTTGGTCACCTGTTCATACCGGCAGTCATGCACGTACGAATGCGGATCCCAAACCCTCATGAAATCCACGGACGCGCATCTGCTGGCAACAGGAAGAGTATTTCCTACTAATAATATTTAAACATAAGTCATCTATACCCGAGATCTCCCCGGTCAGATATTCCCGGTCTTTAGTCATGGGTGTTACAACCTGGCGGAGGAAATCATTTCGTCTTTCCCGGTTTTTTGCGTAAAGATTAATGAAACCGGCCTCCAACATATTCGATCAATGCTCAATGTACACAGGGATATCTGCGGGTATTGTGGTTGCTGTGTGTCAGTCTGCCCCGAAGGTGCGCTGGAACTGATCGATGCATACCTTTCTGTTGAGGAGAACTGTACAAGCTGCGGTATCTGCGCCAAGGTCTGTCCGTTAGGTGCGCTGGAGGTCGTCCATTAAAAGTAAGGACTATGTGCTGGTTAGTGGCGGTGGTCCTGCCGGGGCCCTTGCAGCACGGACTGCAGCACAAAAAGGGCTCTCGGTCTGCCTGGTGGAAAAGCGCCCCGCGATCGGTGCCCCTGTCCGTTGTGCTGAAGGCATCGGTAAAGAAGCCCTTGCCGAGTTTATCCAGCCCAATCCCCGCTGGATCTCAGCGGAGATGACCGGCGCGGGCATTGTCGCCCCTGATGGTTTTGAGATGACCCTTGAATCCTCCATGGCCGGGGGGAAAGTCGGGTACATTCTCGACCGCAAGGTCTTTGACCGGGAACTGGTCTGGCAGGCGGCCGATGCCGGTGCCGATGTCTATGTCAAGACCCGGGCTTCTTCCCCGATTATGAGCGAGGGAAGGCTCAAGGGGGCAGTGCTTGACTATTGCGGGAGCTCCAGCAAAGTCACGGCGGATGTCGTGATCGCCGCTGATGGCGTTGAATCAAAGTTTGGCAAGTGGTGCGGGATTGACACGACAGTACCGGTGCGCGAAATCATGAGCTCGGTACAGTATGTCATGACCGATATCGACATCAATCCCGGCGCCACGATTTTTTATCTCGGTAACGAGGTGGCCCCTGAAGGATACCTCTGGGTCTTCCCGAAAGGAAAACGGGCTGCAAATGTGGGTATAGGTATTTCAGGAAGGAAGAGTGGCAAAGGGCACCGGGCAAAAGACTATCTCGACAAGTTTGTGAAACAAAAGTTCCCGCACGGCAAGACCATCGAATGTATTGTAGGTGGTGTCTCGGTCTGCAGACCTCTGGAATGCACGGTCGCTGATCACCTGATGCTGGTGGGTGATGCGGCACGGGTTGTGGATCCGCTCACGGGTGGTGGCATCTATAACGCAATGTATACCGGCAAACTCGCGGCAGAGGTCGCGGCGGATTGCATTGCCAAAGGGGATCTTTCGAAAAAAGCCCTGATGGTCTACGATCGGGAGTGGCGGGCCTCCAAGATGGGTAAGAGCATCGAGCGCAATTATCATATCAAGGAATACCTGATCAAGCAGCCCGATGAGAAACTCAATACCATCATTCATTCAGTTTCGAAGCTGGACCTCAAGGAGTTCTCCACGCTCACACTGATAAAAGAGTTATTGAAGGCAAATCCCAAGCTGCTTGTGGAACTCGGGGCGCTTGCCGCATCAATCCGCTGATTTTTTTAACTGTTTGTTGAGGAGCCGCAGGCAGTCTTCCTCTGCCTCTTTTTTGGTAAAAACCGTAAAGACATCGCCGGGCTGGATCCGGACATTGCCGCTGGGGATAATAAGCGCACCGCCGGCCCGCCGGATCGCGATAAAGACAAAGTCCTTAACCTTGAGCTCGCGGATCTCATGACCCACAATAGGAGCATTCTCTTCTGCCATGATCTCGAAGATCGATCCGCCGGGAATGGAGGCCAGCTGCTGGAGTTTCGGGTTCTCGGTCCAGTAATAGAGACGCGAGGCCACCAGGTCGTCCGGATTCTCGCTGATCCGGACTCCTACCTCTTTGAAGAATTCCGAATGGGCTGGCTGGTTGACGATTGCTACCACGTTTGGGACATGAAATCTTTTTGCAAGCCAGCAGGTCATCAGGTTGACGGCATCGTCGCTTGTGGTGGCCACAAATGCATCAGTCCGATCGATACCAGCCTCCTCAAGTGTTGACTTGTCGGTGGCGTTACCGGTAATTGCCAGGATATCGTAGTGCTCCAGGATTTCGCTGCACCGGGCCTCGTCCTGGTCGATGACAACCACGTTGTTGCCGTGTTCGACCGCCTGCCTGACCAGACTTCGCCCGATTCCGCCAAGCCCCACGATGATGATGTACATGCCTACCGGTTACCATCATCTCCATTGAAATAATTTGCGCAGAAATCACTCTATGTGATCTGCGGGGTGGACGAGGCCGGAAAAGGATCGGTGCTGGGGCCGATGGTGATCGCGGGAGTGGGTGTAGGATCCACAGAGATGATCGACGGCTTTGGACTTCGGGACTCCAAACAACTATCTCCCTCAGAACGGGAGCGTCTCTTTGTACTGATCAAAAAAAAGTGCAAGGTTGCAACAGTAGTGATATCTGCGGCAGAAATAGACGCATTCCGGCGCGAAATGACCCTGAATACCTGTGTTGCACGGGCCCACGCAGAGGTTATTGCCCAGCTTGCGCCGGAGATTGCGTATGTCGATGCCTGCGATGTGAATCCATTCCGGTACGCAGAGACTGTCCGGGGATATCTTTCCTCGCCATGCGAGATCGTTTCAGAGCATCATGCGGATAGTACCTACCCGGTGGTTTCCGCGGCAAGCATCGTAGCAAAGGTCACCCGCGACCGGGAAATTGCAAAGCTCGCGAAAAAATACGGGCAGATCGGGAGTGGCTATCCCTCCGATCCCGAGACGATTGCCTATCTCAACGCGTATATTGATGAGCACCGGATCCCTCCTCCAATCGCCCGTAAAAGCTGGAAGACGGTAAGTACCCTGCTTGCAAAAAAAACCCAGAGCAGTCTTACTTCTTTTTTTTAGGGCCGGATTTTTTCAGGGGATAACAAAAACAACCTCGGGGGACTGTAGTCCCCACCATTGCCTTAATGTGGTTGTCCAGACCATAAGGTATGATGGACTGGCTGTTGATCCTGATCGCCCTGGTTGCGATCTACGCCGTTGTGGCGTACATCGTGCACCGGAATGGGCTCTGGACCGATCATATTGTCTTCTATGGTCCGATCATGGCGATCAAGACCAGCCGGGTGCAGTTCTTTGACCGGTTTACTGCACTGCGGTCATTTTTCAGGATCTATGGCACAGTCGGCGTTATTGCAGTGGTTATTGTCTCGGTCTTCATGACCGTAATGCTCTTACTCTCCATACGGTACACGCTTATGGTCCGGCCCGAACCGACCGGGATTTATGAACCACAGAATATTCTCCTGCTTCCGGGGATAAATGATTATGTCCCCTCGACGTTTGCGGTCTGGTTTGCTTTCTTTTTGACGATTGTAGTCCACGAATTCGGCCATGCCATCCTCTGCCGCGTAGAGAATATCAAGGTCAAGGGCATGGGAGTCCTGCTTGCCGTCATCCCTATTGGTTTCTTTGTAGAACCTGATGAGGAGGAACTGGAAAAGACAAAAGGTATGCCCAAGGTGCGGATGTTTGGGGCCGGGATCACCAATAACCTGGTGATCGGCTTTTCCTGCTTTGTTCTCATGATCCTGCTTTTCGGGCTGGTCGTTCCTTCCACCCAGCCGGTGGTCCATGGGATCTACCAAGGCTATCCTGCGGACAATGCCAGCCTGCCGCAAGGGGCCGTGGTGACCGCGATCAACGGGGTACCGGTGGCAAGCCGGGCTGATGTTGCATCGATCCTCAATACGACAAAACCCGGGGATACGATCACCCTCACAGCCGAAAAGGGGGGGGTATCGTCAGACTACCGGCTCACGCTCGCCACGTGGCCTGTCGGTGATAACACCGGCCAGACCAGCGGGTTTATGGGTGTGGAGTACTATGACGGACCCACCGTCAAGTCTGCGATCGGATCCATGCTCTCGCCGGTAGGGTTTTTCGAATTTTTGATTGTCCCCTTTACGACAAGCGATGGGATGCAGTACCTGCGTATCCTTGCCTTTGATTCCCCTGATACCTCGTATTACCAGGTGCCGTTTGCCGGATTCTGGGACGCGATCCACCTCCTCTTCTGGTGTGCATGGATCAACATCAACGTGGGGATCTTCAACGCAATCCCGATGATCCCGCTCGATGGGGGGTACATCTTCAAGGAAGGCGTCGATCGGCTGCTCGACCGGCGCGGGCTCATTAAATATTCCGGTTACGTGGTCGGAGCGGTCAGCTACGTGATGATCGTGGTTCTTATCTCTCTTATCCTGCTGCCGTACCTGCTGCATATGTGAATGCTGCTGATTATAACGTGATATGGGGGGCTGCTTCAGTTCACTTGTGCTCCGTGATTCCTGCCACGTTCATTGCCTCTTCGTATACCTTGGGATCGACTCCCTGGGACCGGCCAGCTACGGACTCCAGAGGTACCTGGACGATCCGGCCCTCCTGCATCCCGACCATGCAGCCAAAACTGCCTGTGTGGATTTGCTCTACCGCTGCGATCCCAAGCCGTGTAGCAAGGATCCGGTCATGTGCAGTTGGGCTTCCCCCGCGCTGCACATGGCCGAGCACCGTGACCCGGGTCTCGATGGACAGACGCCGCTCCAGCTCCTTTCCCAGGAAATTGCCAATCCCGACAAACTTTTCATGGCCACATTCATCCCTGTCACATGCCGGGACCACAGTTCCGGCAATATCTTCGTGCCGGGTCCCTTCTGCCACAACCACAATCGAGAATTTTTTCCCGGCCCGGGACCGTGCCTCAAGGGACGAACAGACTTCATCCATGCGTACCTGGATCTCCGGTACCAGGATTTGGTCGGCACCCCCGGCCATCCCGGCCGCGAGCGCGAGCCGGCCGGACCGGCGTCCCATCACTTCCAATATCATAATCCGGTGATGGGATTCCGCGGTTGTGTGGAGCCTGTCGATCGCCTCAGTCGCAATTGCTACTGCAGTATCGAACCCGATAGTGACATCAGTCCCAAAGACATCGTTATCGATGGTTTTTGGGATCCCCACAAGGTGGACGCCCTTTTCTGCCACCTCTTTTGCTGCACTGAGGGTTCCGTTGCCCCCGATCACCACGAGAGCTCCGATGCCCTGCTCGTCCAGCGCCCGTTTGAGGGCTGCGATATCGTCAGGATTTTTCACCGGATCGGTACGGGACGTACCAAGGATTGTCCCTCCCCACGAGATAATCCCGGAAACCAAATGATCCGAAAGCGGGAAAATATCGTTGGCAATGAGACCCTGCCAGCCGTCCCGGATTCCGATTACCTCATACCCGTGTGCAATTCCGCTGCGCACCACCGCACGGATCGCCGCATTGAGACCCGGACAGTCTCCGCCGCCAGTCAGCACGCCGATTTTTCCTGTAAATGCCATGTGTCAACCGTCTTGGTATGTGCATTTTGCAAAGGGACGTAATGATATTTTGTATGATTGCATGATCCCGGGTGTTTGTGCCCGTACAGAAAAGCCGCCCGGTTATTCGCGGAGCATTGCAATTTTTGCCCCAACCGGTACGCCGGCTTCCTGCGCAACAGGCTGACATTTTGCTGCCATCAGGTAAGCAACCGGGGGCAGTTCGCTGCGTTCGAAAAGGGATTCAAAGTTCGCCATCCCTTTTGCAATGACCAGTGTGCAGTGCGAAAGCGCATTTTTGAGATCCGGGGGTGCCTCTTCAGGAGAGAGCCCGATCTCGGGGATCGTGCCATTTGTCGTTAGGCAATCGACGATCCGGTCAAGGCCGAGCATCTGCGCATCTTCAAGGGTCGCATCATTGAGTGCCGGCAGGGCTTTTACCGCAAGCGTAACATGTGCACCGCGGGATTTCAGGTACTGGATCAGGAGCCGGTCAAAAACGATCTCCCCGCAGTTATCGCTGAGGTACACCACCCGTTGTGTCAGCGGCAGGATCCGGTCGGTATCATCGACTGCAAGCCCTTTTTCAAATTCCTGCCGGAAAAATGAGGAGAAATCATCCGTAACGATGTGCCCCCTGACCCCGTAATCAAATATGTTTCCAATCACCGAAGCGAGCACAAAGTCCCGGAATGTAGAAAATGTTGGCCGGACCTCTCTGCAGACCCGGATCGCCTCAGCATTTCCCTGGGCTTTGAGCTCGCGGAACGGATCTGTAGTACTGAGCAGCTGGTACGCATGCAGATGGATCCTGCTTGCGATCTGCGGGTGCGTGAGCGGCTGATCTTTTAAGGAAAACAGCAGATCGCGGCACGATTCCATGGTCTGCCGTGTAACTTGAGGTTCAGCTCCGACAAGCCTGCATTCGAGCGCCACCCGCGAGATCAGGCAGTCAATGCAGGAGTCCGTAATCTTCACGGGTCATCACCACGAAAAACGAAACAATTGAAAATGGGGCCATCGCGATTTGAACGCGAGTCAGAAGACCCCCAGTCTCCTAGGA
>Ga0181520_10006709_pt1 | contig 17429 bp, 8 predicted proteins | sample PEATcosm2014_Bin_29_FD_132451 | JGI IMG/M metagenome (GOLD analysis project Ga0181520, IMG submission 132451) | Peatland microbial communities from MTU Mesocosm Facility, Houghton, MI, USA - PEATcosm2014_Bin02_30_metaG | ecosystem: Environmental > Terrestrial > Soil > Wetlands > Peat | place... | reverse complement strand
CGCCATGGCGACTTGAACGAAGCCGCTGCGGCGGCGGACGCTTACGCGTGTTCCTTAGCCGGCATGGTTGGCTGACGGCATAGTTTTGGTCACAGAGAAGAAGGTCCTCTGTGACCCATCTACGTCAGATCATGATTGAGGAGTTGCGGCGTCGCAACTTCGCCGAGTCAACCATCCGCTCCTACGTGCATGGTGTAGAGCATTTCAGCAAGTACTTTGGTCGACGCCCCGACCGGCTTGGCCCGCAGCATATCCGCGAGTACCAGGCGATGCTGTTTTCCAAGCTGAAGTTCAGCCCGAACACCGTCATTCAACGCTTGGGCGCGCTGCGGTTCTTCTACATCAAGGTACTGAAGAAGAACTGGAGCATTGCCGAGACGCCATATCCGCGGAAGGTAATCCGGCTGCCGCAGATCCTCAGCCCGGAAGAGGTCGGCCGTCTCATCGATGCCGCAGACAGTCCTTTTCATCGTGCGATGTTGATGACTCTCTATGCCACCGGAGCGCGCCGCGCCGAAGCAGCGCACCTGAAGGTCGGCGACATCGACAGCCAGCGGATGGTGGTTCACATTCATGGCGGCAAGGGCAACCGGGATCGTGATGTCATGTTGAGCTCCAAGCTGCTCGACGCGCTGCGTGATTATTGGCGGGGACTCCGACGCAGGCGCACCGAGTGGCTGTTTCTCGGCAACGCCTGGCACACATCCAGCCGACCTGTGACCACCAAGGTCTTTTGGATGGCCTGTCAGAGCGCCGCCGAACGTGCCGGCCTGGATAAGAAGCGTATTTATCCTCATCTGCTGCGCCATTGCTTTGCCACGCACCTTCTGGAGGCCGGCGCCGACCTGCGCACCATCCAGATCCTGCTCGGCCATCGCGATCTCGAAGAGACGACCATCTACCTTCACTTGTCCAGCAAGCATCTCAGCGCGGCTGTGAGTCCTCTGGATGCACTCACTCTCGCTCAACCCAGTGGAAAGGGAGGGCGAACGCACTAAGCATGAACCGGCTGCCATTGGAGGTGGCCGACATCATCCGCAGTGCGGGAGAGCCCTTCCGGGAACGCAGCCGGCGCTGGATTACCTGGCAGCACCACAAGGTTCTCGATGCGATCCTGCACTGCCGCACGGCTGTGCTCGGCGGGCATCGCGACCGCTGCGCAGACTGCGGCCACGTCGCCATCTCATATAACTCCTGCGGAAATCGGCATTGCCCACGCTGTCAGGGTAACGCCCGCCTGCGTTGGCTCCGGGCGCGGGAACCCATGCTGGCGGTTTCCGATCTGTGGCGGAGCCATGCACATGGTCGAACGGATCTCTGCCGCCGAACTCCGGCTCCGTGCTCCACCGCAGACTGTCAGGTGTGCTGCATGACCGGACTTATCAAAACGCGCTCCGTCGGCATCCTTCGGGATGAACAGCCCATGTCTGCCTCATGTCCGGATCCCCCCTGCACAAGCCTGGAAGTAGCACCTGGGCGCCGCTCGGCGACCCGATTCCGCAAGCCACATGCGCCGACAGGGCTAACGCAAGCATCGATAACGGCATGTGCTCATCGGACCAGCAGCCGTGGCCCATTCAAAATACATAAGTGCCTAAGGACCGGGGCGGCTTCCTTCAAGTCGCTGTATCTGAAGCGCCCACCCGGAAGCCAAGTCACCGACGCGTCCCCGCGTGGGCACTCCAGATACAGCCCAAAGACATATCGGGACTAATCGGTTCTTCGAGGGTTAACCTGATGGTTTCGCGCTTGTTCAACACCGTGGATCGCACCGATTCCGGGAGCCAAAAAGCTGCACCTCCTTGAAGAAAATCTTGGCGGAATAGAGGTGGAATTCAGGTCGAAGCGTTTGCGATCGCGCGTCGGCGACCAGATGTGCTCGCGAAAGCCTTCGATCCCGGATGAGTAGCAACGAAGTGGGGGGCGACGATTCCGACGACCTTGACCAAGCCTACCCGACGCAGGCCTGGCTGGCAGGCAGCGACGATCCTACTGCGGCTGTCTCTTGAAGGTATTTCTATCACACGGAGGATCGCGCTTATCCTTACGAAACGCAGGACGGGGAACTACAGGGGCGGATTTTTGAACCCTGCCATCGATTGTCCGAACTCGCGATGCGTTTCGAGTGAAGGGGCCGGAGGACTCAAGGGGCAACTCGGCGAGGTTGTACGCCAGTCCTGAGCAGTTGTTAGGGGCGAACATCTCGATGCTCTCTAAGCCGCATTCCTTCAGCTCGCGCTGAAAACGAGTCCAACCGGCGTTGTCTCCCTTGGCCCCTTCGCCTACCGCCTCCCGTCACAATTGCAATATGCCGCGGCGTATGCCGATCGCTACAGCGTGAGCTCGATCCTTTGCTTCCAGCTTCTCCAAAATGTGCCGGAGATGCGCCTTGACGGTTTGCTCAGTGATGAAGAGTTTCTCACCGATTTCACGATTTCCGTCGCCGTTGGCGACCTGCTGCAGAACTTCAATTTCGCGTGCGGACAGAGCGCTCCCTGTGAGATGTTCCGCCAGTTCTGACGCGACCTGGACAGGAATGCATTTCTTTCCCGCGTGGACACTACGAATGACAGCGAGCATTTCGCCTGGCAGCATGGTCTTTAGCAGATAGCCGCGGGCGCCTGCAGCAAGCGCTCTGGTAATTTCAAAATCGCCTTGAAAAGTGGACAGCATAATCACTTGCGCCTGGGGGAACTCCCCGCGTATAGCGGCCAGGACATCAATGCCGCTGAGATCAGGAAGCCTGACATCCATCAGGATAATGTCGGGCAAGTGGTCACGGAATTGCTGAATGCCTTCATAACCACTCGCAGCCTGCGCGACGATGCGCATATCCGGCTGGCTATTGATCATGGCGGCGATCCCCTCGCGCAGTGCCGGGTGATCGTCAACGCTCAGGATGCGGATCAGTGTCTGTTCGCTCACTGCTGCCCTCCGTTCGGGGGTTTACTGGATTCGTGTTTCCGATTCATGCTTGCGATCCCCATGATTCTGCCGCGCAGGCGACGTCCCCATTCAGTGAAAGCCAATAATCCTGGCGCCTTCGTATTCGCTTTGTAGGCCAGCCGCGCTGGAATGCGCAGTTCAACCTGAGTGCCGGATCCCGGACGGCCCCAAAGTTTCAATTGACCGCCGATATGCTCCGCGCGCTCGCGCATTCCCTGAATGCCCCAATGACCGAAGCGGCCAGCTTCGAGAGGTCCCGCGGGTATCCCTTGTCCGTTATCCCAAACGCGCAACGTCAGCGCCGACTCAGAATATCCAACTTCGATTGCGATGGTAGACGCCTGGGCATGTTTCAGAGCATTGGTGAGCGCTTCTCGCGCGATGCGATAGAGGTCTTCTTGAACCACATAGTTTAACGGGTGAGGCGTCCCGGTCGCCGAGACGCGCACTTCGACGGAATCCGGTATATCGAAATCCTGAATGCTCGTCAACAGGGCTTTCTCCAACGCGTTGTCGTGCAACGCCTCGGACCGCAGGCCTTCCAGCGTAATTCGGCCCTCGTCCACCAACTTATGCGCTCGCTCGACAACCAGCGCCAAATTGGCCTTTACCGGAGAATCCTCGGGAATCTGCACCTCGACGGCATAAAGCTGCATCGACATTCCGACGACGCCCTGGAGCAGCGTGTCGTGCAGTTCGCGGGCGATGCGCGTTCTCTCTTCCAGGCGTTCATGGAGCCTGTCGTTCAAGCGGCCCGCCACTTGAGAAACGCGCAAGATATGAATAGCCAGAATGATGCAGCCGAGCGCCGCCACGCAACTAACCAGAAACCACCCGGTTTGATAAAAGTAGGGTCTGACGGCAATGGGAAGCGCGACTTCGGATGGATGCCAGGTCCCCCCGTCATTTGACACTTCAACCAGAAAGCGATAGCGGCCGGCGGGAATTCCGGTATAGGATACGTCGCGTTTCATGCCTGCGTCGACCCAGTCCGGATCCCATCCTTCAAGTCTATAGCGAAAGTTGACGCGGCCCGGCGAACTGAAACAAGGCGCGGTGAAATGAAATTCGATGCGATGCCGGCCGGGAGGGACGATCACCGGGACGCTCGGGGGCAGAAGCTTGTCGTCCAAAGATGAGTTTTCAATGTATGCCGTGAGCAGAGGAGGGGGCGGTATGTTCTTCGGATCGACCGAAGCGATTTCTTTCAACGTCAGGAACCAGATGCGTCCATCCTGAGATCGAAAGACCGAGTTCTGGCGCACCTCGGAGTCTCGGAGCCCATCGCTATTTCCGAATACTACCGGAAGCAATCTGGCGCTCTTGCCCTGTTCGATCGCCAGCAGTTCGTGCTTGGCTACTCTCACCACGCCTTGAAGGGTGCCGAGCCAGAAATAGCCCGCATTGTCTTCCGCGAGGCCCTCGATCACGTTGGTGGGCAAACCGTCGCGCTGCGCAAAGAAGCGTACTTCGCCATCATGGTAGTGAATCAGTCCTGATTGGGAACCGGCCCAAATGCTTCCGTCCTCATCCGCCCAAATAGATGTCACGACCTCGCAGGATGCCACTTTGGTGGGTACACCGTTGTGAATTCTGTTTAGCCCGGAGGTTGTACCGGCCCATAGGTCTCCATGGGCGTCCTCGCTGATGACTCGTACGTTGTTATCTGCCAGGCCATCGCGTGTTGTATAGGACTTTGACTTCCCCCCGGGCTGAAATCGCACAAGGCCGTTCTCGCTGGTTCCGACCCACAAGACGCCCATTCGATCGAAGAAGAGAACACCAACTCCTTGCACACCAAGATCCCCTATCGTGGAGAGGGTACCGGGTCTCATGATGGAGACATTGCCGGTCTTTGGTAAAACGAGCAAACCTTGTTGAGGCAAGGACCTGCTTCGGATCGTGTAAGGGTACAACGGACGCCGGCTGCCGGCCGCGAATGTTTCAATCGAGTCGCCCTTCAGCCGGATGATGGCCTTGTCTCCGCCAAGCCAGACTGCGCGGTCCGATTCTTCAACCGCGGAGGAGTCCTGAGTGCTCGCGGGCAGCCCCTCGGGAATGCCGAAGGAAGTGAAAATACCATCCTGCAATTGATTGAGGCCACTTACGGCACCGATCCAGAACCCGCCATCCCGGTCCTCCAGGACGGTGTAAATCTCATCGCTGGTCAAACCCTGGGCCGCTGTAAGTTTGCTGGTTCCGCGCCCGTTGACGCGGAACAGGCCCGATCCGGTCGATCCCGTCCAGAGGTTGCCCTGGCGGTCAACCGAGACGAAGCTTGCACTGCCCAGTCCGGAAATGGAGCGATGAACGAAGCGGTCGCTGCGAAGGTAGTTTACGCCACCGTCGCCGGCTGCCCAGAGCGTTCCAAATTTGTCGAGGCAGAGAGCGTAGACTCCATCGCCGGATAACCCGTCGGCGCGGGAATAGCGGTGGTTGAGAACGCCATTGGCAAATGCGAAAAGCCCGTGGAAGGTGCCTATCCAGAGGACGCCGCGGCGATCTTCGAGCAGCGTGTTGATTTCCCCGAACTTTCCTGCAATGGGTGAGTTGTATAGCTCAAATCGGCGGCCGTTGAATCGAACCAGGCGACTGTAGGATGTTGCAATCCAAATCCCGCCGGACGGATCCGCGCATAAGCGCGAAATGGAAGTCTCGGGCAGTCCGTCGCGTTGCGTGAAAGTTGTGAAATAGCCCTCGCGATACCTGGTCAGGCCGCCGGGCGTTCCAATCCACAGATTGCCGCTGATGTCTTCCGCCAGGCTGGTGATGGTGTCGTTGGGGATGGAATCCGCGTCGAATGACCGGAAGACTTTGAAGTGCACGCCGTCAAATCGCGCCAACCCGCCCCGAGTGCCGATCCAGAGGAATCCGTCGTGAGTCTGCAAGAGCGCGGATATCCAGCCTTGAGGCAAACCCTGGTCCGTCGTCCAGGTGCGAAGCGCATATTGGGTTACCCTCCTGTTCGGATCCAGTCCCGCAGCGCTTCCTGCACCCGCGATCCAAAACACGAGAATTGCCAGAATGGTGGCAGCGATACGGCGCGGGGGAAGATCGAGCGAGGTCCGTAGGCCAGCCATCGCAAATGCCGGCGTCAAGTTCTGGCGAAAGTACACGACGCGTTCTTGCAATGCCGTTGAGCTCACAGGATTCGGCTCGGCCAGCAGTAACAAACCGGCGTCCCCGGCGAACGGTCCGGCGGAGACGCAGAAGGCCCTTCTGCGACCGCTTGACCGTCTCGATTCGGAACGGATTTCGACATTTGCTTTATGGGGCAATCGCTCTTGAACTGCATTCTAGAGTAGCCTCTGGCGAACTGATCATACCTCAATCTTGTGAGAGCTGTCGTGTGGCTGCGTCATGCTGGAAGCGAAGGTTGCCGGCATCCCCCAAAATACGTATAGAGCAGTGCCCCGAATGGCAGATGCGAAAAGTAGGCTTTGATGCGATGCGCACGGTTCGCGTGCCATTCGATACTGAATCAAATCTTTCGGAGACTGAGAACGGGCCTCGCGATGAAGTTCGGATGCTGAGAGCATCGCTACGAGAACACGGAATAAATCCTGAATTGCCTCACAGCGCGATGCCTTCCGGGAAGAAGCACTTGAAAACTGGGGTCATACATGTCGTCCATAACACGCCGCAATCTATTGAAATCGGGTTTGATCGCCTCCGCTGGACTTGTGGGAACAACATCTTTTGGCCTCACCGAAGTCGAGGCGAGCGCACACCCGGCGCAGACTTCGCCAGGCGTCACGCATCCAGAAAATTGGGAAACCGAGGGCGTCTCGCCGCGTGAGCGGCTGCTGCTTGATTTCGGATGGCGCTTTCATCTCGGGAATGCCGCGGACTACCGTAAGGACTTCGGCTTCGGGGCGCCAGCGCGCGAAGGCACGTTTGCCAAGGCCAGCTTCGTCGCCAATGTGGGATCGGACGACTTCGACGATAGTAGCTGGCGGCTCGTGGATCTGCCTCACGACTGGGCCGTGGAACTGCCATTCGTGAAAGGACCCGAGCTCTCGGCGCACGGCTCCAAGGCGATTGGCCGAGATTATTCGGAGACCAGTATTGGGTGGTACCGGCGGGCGTTCTTTGTTCCCGCGGAGGATGCGGGGAAACGGATCAGTCTGGACTTCGACGGCGTATTCAGAGACGCGGTGGTTCTGTTCAACGGCCATTATCTGGGCAGGAATTTTAGCGGCTACCTGCCGTTTCAATTCGATGTGTCCGATTACGTGAATTATGGCGGATCAAACCAGATCGTGGTTCGCGTGGACGCATCTCTGTCCGAGGGCTGGTTCTACGAGGGCGCGGGCATCTACCGTCATGTGTGGCTTTCAAAGACCGGGCCTCTTCACATCGCCAAGTACGGAACCTTCGTTCAAAGCAAACTGAGGGGGAGGCAGGCGATCGTTTCGATCGGCACAGAAGTCTCGAATCAGAGCGCGGAGAGCGTCCGGTGCCGTCTGTTTTCGCGGATCCTCGATGGTTCCGGAAAGCCGGTTGCCGCCGGGCAATCGAAATTGGTTGAAATTCCGGCTTGGGAGACGGTCAATGTCGAGAGCGAGGCCAGCATTGCCGACCCCGAACTCTGGTCGATCGAAGAGCCGAACCTGTACCGGGTTGTCACGCAGCTCCATGGCGGCGGGGGCGTTGCGGATCACGACGAAGCGACATTCGGCGTTCGCACCATTCGCTTCGATGCGGATAAAGGCTTCTTTCTGAATGGCAAGCCGGTGAAGATCAAGGGCACCTGCAACCACCAGGACCACGCCGGCGTCGGCATTGCGGTTCCCGACCAGATCCAATGGAGACGCGTGGCGCTGCTGAAGGAATTCGGATCGAACGCCTGCCGCACGGCGCACAATCCGGTCGCATCGGAGTTTCTGGATGCCTGCGATCGCCAGGGAATGCTGGTGATGGGCGAAGCGCGCATCATGGCGTCAGTTCCGGAGGGGCTCGGCCAATTGGAGCGCATGATCCGCCGCGACAGGAATCATCCCAGCATTATTATCTGGTCGCTTGCCAATGAGGAGCCGGATCAGGGCAGTACGCTAGGCGCTCGCGTCGTCGCCAGCATGAAGCGGCTTGCCAAGAAGCTTGACTCCACACGTCCCGTAACTGCCGCAATGAACGGTGGATGGGGCGAGGGAATCTCCGGCGAAGTTGATGTGCAAGGCTTCAACTATTCCGGCGAGGGGGGCAGCGGTGCGTCGCGGATGGCCGCGAATATTGACGAATTCCATAGGAAGTTTCCCAAGCAACCCATGATCGGCACCGAGACGGCAAGCGCCTACAGCTCACGCGGAATGTATGCCAACATTCCTGAGAAGGGATATGTAAGCGCATACGACGTCAACTTTCCGAGTTACACATTGAGTTCCGAGGGGTGGTGGACGCTCTACGCCGACAGGCCCTGCCTTTCCGGCGGGTTTGCCTGGACTGGATTTGATTATCGCGGCGAACCGAGCCCATACAGCGATGTTTCAGTGGGCTCGCAATTCGGAATCATGGACAGCTGCGGATTTCCCAAGGATGCCTACTACTACTACAAGTCGTGGTGGGGCTCGGAGCCGGTACTGCACCTTTTCCCTCACTGGAATTGGAACGGAAAAGAGGGGCAGGATGTGGATGTCTGGTGCTACTCGAACCTGGAGAGCGTCGAACTCGTTCTGAATGGGACGAGCCTAGGCCAAAGGAACATTGCTCGCAATTCGCACGTACAGTGGACCGTCAAGTACGCGCCCGGGGTGCTGGAAGTGCGCGGGTTCAAGGGCGGAAAGATGGTTCTTACGGACCGCCGCGAGACGACCGGAAGGCCGGCCAAACTCGTTCTGCGTCCTGACCGGAGCATAATTGCGGCGAACGGCGAAGATGTGTCGATGATTGCCGTCGAAGTGCAGGATAGAGAAGGGCGCGTTGTCCCGACTGCGTCCGATCGTGTGAAATTCGCCCTCGCCGGCCAGGGAAGAATCATCGGCGTGGGCAACGGCGATCCGTGCTCTCGCGAGGCCGACAAGCCGGATTCTTTCACATCGGCAACACGAAGCGCTTTCAATGGCCTGTGCATGGTGTTCGCGCAGTCGATGAAGCGTGCGGGCACAATTCAGATTCAGGCATCGGCCGATGGTCTCGACCCCGCCAATTTGGTCATCCGGAGCGAATCCGCAACTCCCCGCCCGGTCGTAGGATAAATGAGAAAAGAACGAAACAGGGGAGCGCAGGGATATGTCCAGCACGATGGGGAATACGAATCGCCGCGAGTTTATTAAGGTTGCAGCTGTTGGTGTTGCAGCCGCCGCAGTGGGTCGACAAACAACCGCGGAAGCGGCCGGAACTCCAGTAGATCGCTCCAGGAGTGATGATGCTGTACGGCGCGCAACCGCACGGAGCGCGAGCGGCCTTGTGGATCTTGTGAATCCCTTGCAGGGGACCGATTCCAGTTCGCTGTTTTCGCGCGGCAATACGCTTCCTCTGGTTGCTCTGCCTTTCGGAATGGCTCACTGGAGCCTGCAGACCGAAGGCTCCAGCGCGCCGTGGTTCTTTCGTCCGGCAGACCGGCGGATTGAAGGGATTCGGTCGACCCATCAATTGAGTCCCTGGATTGCCGACTATGGCAGCGCAACGTTTCTCCCGGTGATGGGAGACCCGTCGCCGGATCCTTCAGCCAGGGCTTCCTCCTATCGCCCGGAGGAGATGCAGATAACGCCCGATCATCTCCATCTGGATCTCTTGCGCTATGGCTGCGCGATCGATCTTGTGCCGACGGAACGATGTGCTTTGATGCGCTTCACCTTCGCGGCCTCCGGCGCTGCTGCCCTGATGATCGATTTGCGGGGATCAGATGCGGAGTTGCATGCCGAGACGTCCAGCGGCGTAGTTACGGCACGCACTTCAGAAAATCAGGGCGGCGTTCCAAAGGGCTTTGCTACTTACTATGCGGTCAAAGTCGACCGGGCGCTCAGCAGCTTCGAGGTCAGGAAGCAAGATGATTTGAGAACGGGTATCCTGCGCTTCGAGGCCGTCGGCGGCAAACCAGTCGATGTGCGTATCGGCACCTCGTTCATCTCCTTCGATCAGGCATATCGAAACCTCACACGGGAACTCGCCGATAAACCCTTTGCAGTGGTTCGCGACTCTGCTCGAGAGGCGTGGAACAAGCAACTGGGGCGCATCATCGTGGAAGGCGGCACAGAGGACCAGCGGCGCACATTCTACTCCTCGCTCTACCGCGTCTCGCTGTTTCCACGAATGTGGCATGAGGAGGACGGCAAAGGAAACCTTGTGCACTACAGCCCGTATAGCGGGTCTGTGGAACCGGGAGTGATGTACGCGGATCATGGGTACTGGGACGTCTATCGCGCCTGGTATCCGCTCATGTCGATACTGGATCCTGCCCGGCTTGGAGAGATTCTCCAAGCCTGGGTGAATGCCTCAAAAGAGGGCGGGTGGATGCCGCAGTTTCCCTGCCCTGGGTATCGCGCATGCATGACTGGAAGCCTCATCGATTCCGTGTTTGGCGATGCTGCCGCGAAACAGATCGCAGGCTTCGACCTTGAAGGGGCGTATCAGGCACTGAGGAAGCACGCGACCAGCCCGGGCGATCCCGACCGTGGTTACGGCCGCCGCGGAGTCGAAGAGTATCTGCGTCGTGGATACATTTCAACAGACAACGTCGAACAGTCGGCAGTGGAGACGCTTGACTCGGCCTATGGAGATTTTTGCATCGCGCAGGTGGCTCGCGCAGCCGGGCATCCTGAAGATGCGGCGATGTTTGAGCGCCGTTCGTTGAACTGGAAGAACGTATTCGATCCAGGGACGCGGTTCATGCGCGGGAAGAAGGCCGGCGGGCAGTGGCTGGAGCCTTTCAATCCGCATGTGTGGGGTACCCCCTATGTGGAAGGTTCGGCGTGGCAGCACAGGTTTTCAGCGCCACACGATATACCCGGCCTGATCCAGGCGATGGGAGGCGAGGCTGCTTTCACGAGCGCTCTGGAGGAGATGCTGAACCAGTCTCCGCGCTTTGAGGTCGGCATATACGGGCGCGAGATTCACGAGATGTCCGAAATGGCGGCTGTGAAGTTCGGTCAATATGCTCACAGCAACCAGCCGGTCCATCACGTTCTCTACTTGTTTGCCGAAGCGGGCAGGCCCGACCTTACACAATACTGGGCACGCCGCGTGATGGATGAGCTTTATACGCCGGATCAGTTTCCCGGCGATGAAGATACAGGCTCGATGTCCGCATGGTACGTGTTGAGCGCACTCGGATTCTACCCCGTTTGCCCCGGCAAACCGAGCTACACGCTGGGCAGCCCGCTGTTCGATCATGCGACTCTCGTGCTGCAAAACGGCCGGCGCACCGTCGTCGAGGCGCGGCATTGCGGCCCCAAAAATGTTTATGTGAAAAACCTCTTGGTGAACGGTGCACCCCACAGGGAGCATTCGATCGCTCACGGACTCATTGCGAATGGGACGCACCTGTCCTTCGACATGACAGACAATCACTGATATTGCATTCAATCGGGAGACGAGTTGGCTATGAAATTCAATTCAACCTTTCGCAATTTCGGGGTCGCTTTGGCGGGCCTGGCATGCGTTTTTCTCTATGCACCGAAGGGCGCGGCGCAGCAGAACTTCTCTGAAGTGAAACCCAGCGCTCAGCAGGTTACCTGGCAGGATATGGAGTTCGGCGTCCTTATCCACTTCGGTACCAACACTTACCTCGATAAGGAAGTCGGCGAAGGAAATGCCGATCCCAAGGTCTTCAATCCGGTCGACTTCGATGCCGATCAATGGATGAAGGCTATCAAGGCTTCGGGCGCAAAGTATGTTGTTCTGGTTGCCAAGCATCACGATGGATTCTGCCTCTGGCCCTCCGATGGCACCGACTACAGCGTAAAGAGCAGCCCCTGGAAGAACGGCAAGGGCGACGTTGTGCGCGAAGTGTCGGACGCTGCCCGCAAGAACGGCTTGAAGTTTGGGGTTTATCTTTCTCCATATGATCGCCACGATAAGCGGTACTCCGGTGACCCTGCGGCTTATGATAACTACTACCTGGGGCAGGTAGACGAGCTTGCGGGCAACTACGGCGAACTCGCGGAGTTCTGGATGGACGGCGCGGGAAGCGGTGGTCACCCTTACGATTTCAGCAGAATCATTCAAGAACTGCGCATTCGCCAGCCCAATACCATGGTCTTTGCCGATACCCAGTTGTTCCAGTACGCCGACATTCGCTGGGTCGGGAATGAGGACGGCAACGCGGATTACGAGAACTGGAACGTCGTTGACCGCACAGGGTATCTCCGCTGGCGCCCGGCTGAGGCCGATACGGCTCTGAAGCATGGCCACTGGTTCTGGCATACGGATAGCGATTCCAGCGTGAAGACGCTTTCGGAACTCGTGGACGAATACAACCACACCATCGGCAAGGGTGCGCAATTGATGTTGGGCGTAGCCCCGGATCCCACCGGACGCGTGCCGGAAGTCGATGCTGCACGCCTGAAGGAATTCGGCGACGCAATTCGCAAGCTCTATGGGCACAACCTGGTCCAGGAACAGAAGGGAACCGGACCCGCACACGCGGCGCTGGATGGCAACCCGGATACGTTCTGGTCTGCGCCAGTTGGCTCTCACAGCGCCGTCATTGAGGTGACTTTCCCAAAGCCGGTCACATTCGATCGCACTCTCGCCATGGAGTGGCTCAACGAGGGTCAGCATGTGCAGAAGTACGCGATCGAAGTCGAGGATCACGGTACTTGGAAAACGGTGGCGGAGGGACAAGCCATCGGCCACAAGAAGATCGACATTTTTTCTCCGGTGACGGCTCAGAAAGTGCGTTTGAACCTGCTCTCCACCACCTCGGAAGCCCACATTCGGGAATTCCAGATTTTCAACGGAAGTACAGCGGAGTAAGGATGATTCGTATCGTGTAGCGGATTCATCCAGCGACGTATATGACCGGCAGATCAGAAGAATGCCCGGAAGCGAAAGCCTTCCGAATCTGTGCATTCGCGATCTGCCGGCCAGTGCTGTTTAGCACCGCTATATTATTCCCGGTCACAGCAACAGACGCGTCGCGCCGCGGATGCAGTTGTTCTCCGGATGCTCTCCAAGGGCTCGATACTGCGAGAATGGTGCGTGCTCTGTAGAGAGTAAGCCACATGCCGGACAGAAACCAGCTATTCGAGTGTGCTCAGATCACTGAAAACATCCCCCAAAATAGGTACGATAAGAACGCTCCATCGTGCGATGCATGTTCATATTTGGCGAGACTATAGTTTCGTTCGATGATGAAGCCGCTTCCGCTTAAGAGAGTCAGCGTTTGCCGCGGGTGAGCAATTCGACTGTAATGTGGAGCTTAGCTCCGGCCTGCTCTTCGGTACGGCTTCAGCATAATTTGGCAAGGCCAGTAGAAGGGAATCTCAATGAAGAATAGGTTTGTTCACTATGCAGCGATGACGGTCTGCATTTTGATATGCCTCTCAAGCGCTTTGTTCGCCCAGGAGTTTACTGGGCTGGTATCGGACAGCAAAGGTGCTGTCGTTCCCAAGGCGCAGGTGATCGTGCATAATCAATCGACAAATAACGACGTAAAGACATTTACCACTGGGACGGGCGATTACACGGTTACGTATCTGAAGCCCGGCACCTACACGGTGAGCGTCGATGCTCCTGGCTTCCGTCCGGTGCAAAAGACCGATCTAGTGTTGCAGGTCGGCCAGACCGCGGCGATCAATTTCCGGCTTGAAGTTGGGAGCGTGGCCGAGTCGGTTACCGTCGAAGGCAGCACTGTGATCGACGATAGCGCGGACCGTGGTGAGGTGGTTGAAAACGAGCGTGTCACTGAACTGCCTTTGAATGCTCGTGATCCTGACATGCTGTCGATCCTCAACCCCGGAGTCATCTGGACCGGCCAGCCGCAGTGGCAGCGTCCGTTCGATAACACGATGGGCAACCTCAATGTGAATGGCGGACAAACCGGCAACAACGAGCTGTTGATTGACAACGCTTCGAACGAGTCCGCGGATGGCAACGGAAGAAGCGCGTATGTGCCTCCGGTGGATTCAGTCCAGGAATTCAAGATCATCACGAATCCATACGATGCTCAATACGGCCGCGCGGCCGGCGGCGTCGTGGAGATGACGCTGAAATCGGGCACCAACAAACTCCATGGAGACGTGTACGAATTCGCAAGAAGGGGATGGCTCGACGCGAACTCCTGGCAGAACAACTATTACGGAAACAGCAGAGCTCAACATAAGCTCGATCAATATGGCGGTGAAGCGGACGGTCCGGTCAAGATACCGAAACTCTACAACGGGCAGGACAAGCTCTTCTTCCTGACGCAATTCGAAAACTACAATGAAGTCGTTCCCAGCACAACCGTCGACTCCGTACCGTCGCCCCAGTGGCTCAAGGGAGATTTCAGCAACCTTACCTGGTGGGACGGATCCAAGTACGCGCCTATTACGATCTATGATCCCTTGACTCTACACAAGGATCAATACGGAAATCTGGTACGCGATCCTTTCCCGGGGAATATCATTCCTACCGGTCGTCTTAACACGGTTGCGCAGACACTAGTGTCCTTTTTCCCCGCGCCTAATGCTACTCCTCCTTCAGGCCAAAACCCGTTTGCGAACAACTACGAGACGCCAAACCCTACCACGGACGTCTATCGCAATGCTCTCGGGAAGCTCGACTATAACCTGGGCGCGAATGACAGATTCTCCCTTCGCTACGGTTACTGGGAACGCACTGAAGTCAGGACGACGAACGGATTCCCTGGTGCGGTAGACCAGGGGCAGCTTCCCGGTGGAACCCGCAGCCACACGTTTACGACAGAGTGGATTCATACTCTGACTCCGAATTTGATGTTCGGCTACGACGCGAACGTGGTCGTGAGACAGGACTTCCAGGTCAGTGGTCCCCAGTCATACGACTTGAGCAAGCTCGGCTGGTCAAGCGCTGAACTGGCGCAATTCAATGCAACCGTGCCATTCACGCATTTTCCGCAAACGTCGTTCAGTGAGTTCACCGATATCGGAAACTGGGGTGCGCACCTTGCAACCGGTGAGTCCCTCAGCATGATTCCCAACTTGACTTGGACCAAGGGCCGCCACTCGCTGCATCTCGGGCTGGATCTGCGATTCCTGCAAGTCGGAACGAGCGCCAACCAGGACAACGGATCATTCCTGTGGACTGACCGGACTTGGACGCAATCAAACTACATACCTTCGCAGTGGACGAACGATAGCGGAAACTCGTTTTCATCTTTTCTGCTTGGCACAGCCTCCAGCGGTGATTTCAGCATTGAAAGCACCTCATTCACCAACCAGCACTACTATGCTCCCTTTGTCCAGGATGACTGGAAGGTTACGAAGAAATTGACCCTCAACCTGGGCATGCGCTGGGATTTGAATGGCCCACAAGTCGAGCGCCACAACCGTTGGAATGGTCCGTTCCAATTCGACGCTGCCAATCCCGTGGACGCCTTGGTCAATCATGCCGATCTTCCAGCTGGCGAGACGATCAAGGGCGCCATCTCGTTTGCTGGCGTGGGCGGCAACCTAAGGTCGCTTTACCATCTAAACAAGAACAACATTCAACCGCGCGTAGGATTCGTATACGCACTTGACGCCAAGACCGTCGTCCGCGGCGGAATGGGCGAAATGTTCCTTAACCCCACTCCTGGCGGCAATTCTCTGGGCTGGTCGTCAAGCACGAATTACCAGGCGTCGCTGGACAACTGGCAGACTCCCATTAACAATGTCTCAAATCCCTATCCGACGGTAATCCAGCCGGCCGGGGCCGCGAGCGGTCCTCTGACGGGGCTTGGCCAGAACCTATCGTATTCGAATCCCAACTACGAGATGCCGAACTTCTGGACCTACTCTGCAGGCGTGCAGAGGCAGATTGCAAAGTACGACGTGATCGATGTAAGTTACGTCGGAAGTCAGACAAAGCATCTGGACAGCTCCCTGAACATGAATCCGGTCAGCGAGCAATGGAACGCACAATGCAACGTCGAGATGGGAGGCAATCCGGATATCTGCAACAACGATCTGGTTCCCAATCCGTTCCTTAATGTGGCGGCATTTGCCGGCACAGGCTTTGACGGTGCTCCGACGGTCCAGAGCAACTTCCTTACGCGGCCCAACCCCGCGTTTGGGGACATCACTGAGAACCAGCTGAATGCGCGGAAGAGTTGGTACAACTCGTTACAGGCTGCAGGTTCGCACCGGTGGAGCAAATCGTTCACCATTCATGGAACCTGGACCTGGTCGAAAACCATGGATGCAGGCGGCTGGACCGACCAGACCTATCAAGTGGCGTCGCGCAGCATCGACAGCAACGATAGAACTCAGCGGGCCACTCTGTCGGGCGTCTACATGCTTCCTGTCGGACGGGACAGGCCGTTGCTGGGGCACGCCAACCGGTATATCGATGCTGTAGTTGGTGGCTGGGAAGTCGCTCCGCTGTATATCTATGAAACCGGAACTCCGTGGACTTTCTCGGGCTTGGAGTATTTGCATCCGGCCAAGGTGTCGCGCCATGTGTTGGCCGGCTCCGGATTCATCCAAGGGGTCGATCCATGCGTAGCACAGTGGCAGCAGGACAGCGTCTCGCTGAAGTGGGCGATACAGCCACTGAGCTATGCAAATTCCTGCAAAGGGGGGCAGGCCGATTTCATTGTGCAACCCCAATATGCGGCTAGCCAGAATATTGTCTATTCGGGCATTCGCATTCCGAGCGACAACCAGTTCGACGCCAACCTGTCCAAGAATTTCTTGATCCTGGACCGTGCGACCGTGCAGTTCAGGCTGGAAGGATTCAATGTCCTGAACCACCCGCAATGGCAGTCGAACTATGTTAGCGATCCCCATGACCCGAACTTCGGTACGATTGAACGCGGCCCGACGAATCAAAGCAATTTGCAGCGTCAAGTCCAAATCGCAATGAAGATTAGCTGGTAGGTGGTAGGGTTAAACTAAGGAGCACGACAACCTATCGGGCGGCGCGAAAGCGCCGCCCGATAGGTTTTTTACCTTCAATTTACATTGAACGCCTACGCCGAGTGTTTTGCCACAAGCGATTGCGATCTCTTGTAAGCTGTGCGATCGCGATTTCCAAAAGGGCCGTTCCTGTCTGCGATACCTGTCTACTCTCGGTGGGCGGTTTGGCGATTTGCACCAGTTGGGTCCGAAGCCTCGGAAATGCCGGAGCGCCGAGGCATCACCTCTTCCGCCTTTCTCACGAAGAGACTGCTGAAGAGATGGGGTGCTCCTGAATCTGCCCGAGGATAGGGCGGGGTACCCGCCCGTTGCTTGCCCGGTTCCGAGAGATAGGTGATATGTCGTGAGCGCTATCTGAACCCCATGGCTTATGCGGTTGGCGAGGCTGGATTTTGGAAGGATTGAAGCCGAGCGGCGTGATGGCTTTTCCACTGGTCGGGAAGCCAGCGGGGCAGTTGGCTGATG
>Ga0181520_10006708_pt1 | contig 17431 bp, 15 predicted proteins | sample PEATcosm2014_Bin_29_FD_132451 | JGI IMG/M metagenome (GOLD analysis project Ga0181520, IMG submission 132451) | Peatland microbial communities from MTU Mesocosm Facility, Houghton, MI, USA - PEATcosm2014_Bin02_30_metaG | ecosystem: Environmental > Terrestrial > Soil > Wetlands > Peat | place... | reverse complement strand
TGACGTTCGCCGGAACCAACATTCAGCGTTTGGAAATCCGCACGCTTATTTTCAATACAAGACGCAACAACATCTACAACATCATCAATACTTACAAAATCCCTGCTTTCTAATCCATCCTCAAATATATTTAAATCATTTCCATTTTTTATTTGGGTAGAAAAGATAGACAAAATTCCTGTGTATGGATTTTTTAACGACTGACCCGAGCCATAAACATTTTGAAAACGAAAGATAACGAAAGGAATATTGACGGAGCTAAAAACGGTTTTAAATATAAGCTCCTGCGAATATTTTGTCGCAGCATAAAAAGAAATAGGTTTAACCGCGCAATCTTCATCAGTAGGCATTAAAGTAACTGTATTTCCACATTTGGGGCATTTACATTCATAGTCAGCATTATCCAAATCTACCACTTTCCTGGAATCCGGATAAACTATATCATGAAATTCACATCGATATTTTCCTTCACCATAGATTGATCTTGAAGACGAGAGAATTACTTTTTCAATATTTAAATTATTGTTTATTATTAAATCTGCAAGTAAGGAAGTTCCCTGAATATTTGTTTCCGAGTAATTTGATACCCGGTACATTGATTGGCCCGTACCTGTTTCGGCGGCAAGATGAATAATAATATTTTGATTTTGTAATGCTCCTAAAAGATCCTTTCCTGATCTGACATCTCCATGAATAAACTTGACTTTATCTTTTATACTATTATAAGAATATGAACTCTTATCTTCACCATGTATTTGGGGCAACAAATTATCAAAAACAGTAACAATATATCCTTGTTTAATCAGTTCTAATGATAAACTTGAACCAATAAATCCGGCACCGCCCGTAATTAAAATATTCTTACTCAATTATTCAATTTCCTTTAATTTCTTTTTAGTTATTTATCATATAAATAATATATTAAGCAGTATTAATATATAAATAACAATATCGTTGTTATATTTAATCTTTATCATATTGCTTAGTGCAAGTGAACCGACAGAAAATTAGGACACAACGAAATGATTATAAAAGATTTGTTATTTTATCGTTAATACGCTAAAATTCATGGCATTTCATATAAATCCAAAAAAATCTTTTATTTCATTGTCATTCATTTGCCTAAATGAAGCATTACTAACCAGGCCTATTGTCAACCAAAAGAAGAAAAAATTCAAATCGAATTGTGTGTATTCTTCAAGAAAAGACATTACCCACCGGAACGCTATAAATAATCCGAGATATTTTGTAAGGGAATTATTGGAAGAAGTTATGGCGATGCGAGAAACCGTAAATAATAACAAGAAGTAAATTAAACAACCAATAATTCCGTTGTGTAATAAAATATTTAATATACCAACTTCACAATTCCAGCGTCTTCCATTTCCTTCGGGATCGGTAAACCAACTGCTTCGATAAGTACCGGAAGCGCTTTCGCCCAAAATCCAATGGCCTGTTTGATTTAAAGATTGCAAAACTTCCACATATAAAAAAGTTCTCGTATCAGAAAATGCATTCTTTTGCTGTTTAGCATTAAGCTCAATACTTTGTTTTTGTGAAAATTCTTCGAATAAACTATAATTACCTGAAACGGCAAGAATAAAAAAAACAAGCGGTAAAACAAATAATATAAGGTGAGCTAACCGGAACCAATTTAGATTTAATTTTTTCCAGAAAAAATAGATTAACAGTAATATCAAAGAAAATGCTATCTTAATGAAATTTGTCCTAAAATCAATACATATTGCAACGGAGGTTACCGACACAATTAGAATTAACAATTTCCATTTATATTTTATATATGGAATAAAAAGAATAAACAAGCTAACCGGAATCATTAACCGCGAATACAACTCACTATATGTTATCAAAGCCAAAGGAATAATGAAGAACCCAAGTAAGAATATAATCTTCAAAACGAACCGAAAAATTGCCTTAACAATTTGAAGATTTTTACCATAAAAGAAAGTCAAAGGAATCATGGTAAAAGAAAACGACGACATTAAAAGAAATTTCCAATCCCAATAATCACCGGCTACGAACATACCCCTGATAAAATTAAAAATATTCCAAAAAATCCAAAGCCTATATAAACTTTTAATAATTTGCGGTATTTCATTCCAATTACTTTTATATGCAAAAGCAATTAACACAAATATTGAAATATAGTCTAGAATTAAAATAATGTAAGTCGAACTATTAATATTTATAGTATACGACCAACTGATATAAACTAATGCATCAGAAACAATTACTGCAATTAATGTAAAGAGAATAACTTTTTTATTTTCCATTTATAAGTCGTATTGTGTTTGATCTAAATTATATTAAATTAATTTTAATACTTTACTACCAATAACACCCGTCTTCAACAATATTCGCATTTGGAGGTTTTTCATTTTCCCCGGGCCTAACCCAATTTTCATTATATAAGTTTTGATATGGATAATAATTAAATGAATCCCAGCGTTTGCCTTTAATACCAAAAAGCAATTGGGTTACTCCGGCTAAATGAATTGCTTTTTTCCCTATTCTTTTTACGTGAGCAGCTAAAGGGAAACCGTATGCCCCGCACCCAAGAATACATATATCAAAATCTACTTTTTCAATCTCATTTTTCATATAATCCAGCGCTTCAAACCAATCTCGAAATTCTGTTTTTGCCCCAGCAATACTTTGCACAGACTTTATAGTTTTTAGTTCAAATTCCGGCAGAAGGTTGTTTTCAAAAAGCAACTCTCTTTTGATATATTGTTTTTCAATGCTTTCCGCAAAAGGATGAACTACCAATACTTTTTTCCCTTCCAAAGCTTTTGTCCACGGATTATTGGTAAAAAAAGGTTCTAAATCCTCAAGCATAACTTTTTTAACTTTTCCTAATTCTTTCTCAAAGAAAACTTCTTCTTTAAGCCATGACCCTAAAATATCAACTTCACTGATATCATTAATCATCAATTGGCAGAATTGTTCAATCTTATCTTTTCTTGCCGGAAAGAAACCGGACCATTGTTGCATTTGATTTATTATTTTATTGTCAAACCACCAAGGAAGAGATTTTCCTTTTATATAACCATACAAATTCTTTGTTCTATTTAGAAATCCAAGATAATTTAGCAAACATGACATTTCAGTTGCCCCGAACCGCCCAATCATAATTGGCTTATCTCTAACCAATGCATCATATATCAATAAGTTGGCGTAATCTTTTTGGGGAAACATTTTCAAATTACGACCCGATATTAGACTTTCGGGATATATTAATGAGTAAAACTTTCTAATGGTTTTGAGAGTATTTACTATTAATATATTCATCTTTTTAATCGCTGTGTTTGTAATTGAAATTCAATCTTTATTATATCCAAATAATATTTATATAATACATGAATTCGTACCATTTTATTTTGTAATTTTTGTTTAAAAGATCTGTGGACTGCATCTTTTAAAAACCCGCGTTTAGTAAAATCTATTTCTATCCCATGTTCTGCAAAAAGTGAAACAACTTCTTCATTCCATCTTCCTTGTACAATTCCAGTGAATATATATGGTATTATTTCAAACTTATTTAATTTCACCCAATTTTTATCAACCACATAAAAATTATGTTTAAGTGCAGCGCCGCGTCTTGAACCAAACTCTTCGAACTGCCAGGCATTTTCATAAGGACGTAAATATGAAAGCAAAACATCTTTCCGCCACAATGCCGCCTGACAGCTAATTCGATAACGTTGTTTTAAAGCAACGGTATATAATCCATTATAATCTTTTGATTTTTTATCAGCTATTACAGCCTGATCTGTTAGATGAATGCAATGGATATCCTCATGTTCCTTCATTAATCTTACATATTTTTCAACTATTTCGTTTTTTACAGTATCTTTTAGAAAATAATCTTCCTGCATATATAAAACGATATCATTATCGATGGATTCCAAAGCTCGTTTAAGGCATTCACTCCAGGTTATTTTGTGTTCACAGAGTTTAACTGAACATCCTTTTACGGGAATAATATTTAAGTTCTTATATGAATAGTTTTTATATTCCGTATTTAAATATATTTTGCCTTCATATTCAGTCCAATATATTGAGAATAACTTAAAAAAAGGTTCCCAACAATCGCTGAAAGAATCCGTAGTATTTACCAGTAGAGCATAACTATGATGCATGTAATCTTTTAAATTTTAAGCTGTTATAAATCTTAATTAATTCCGTTCGCAAAGTGTTTGATAAAATTAATGACAATAATAAAATAAAAAGCGAAAAAGCTACTGTTGATACTATCAAAACATACCATTTGTTAATTAAAGGCAAGACCAACAAAATTATTGAAGACAGCACTGAAATAATAATTAAGAATATAAGATTATTAAAATATAACCGGATAGTTTCTTTTAAGCTAATTAAGAAAGACGAAGCAATAAATTTCATGTAGAAAAAGGATAGCACTAAAATTACAGAAATTATTTGAGCTATTGGAAATGCTAAATAGCCGAAATAAGAAATTAATATCAAAATGAATAACATTCTAATACAGATTTCGATTAAATTACTAATAGCATTAGTTTTAATAAAACCAAGCGCTAAAAAATAAGTATTTATAAAACTAAATCTATAACTTAAAAATAATGCTGCAAACGATAATATGGTTAAGCTATCGCCGCCATAATCTTTTGCACCTACCCATAAAGAGATAAATGACTTATTGAAAGCTAAAACTACTCCAAATAATGCGATAGATATTGAACCTTGAATTATTAAAGTTCGCTTAAAAACATCTTTTACTTTGGTCAAATCTTTTTTAACATCAAAATATGCTACGGAATTAAAAATTGAAGAAGCAATAGGTGCAATTATTGATGATACAACGATAAACACTTTTATAGTTATTGCATATATAGCTGTGGCAGCAGGATTTATGAAATTTGCAATTATTAAATACTGGCTCTGGCTAATAATTGAAGACCCGATATTGGAAAATGTTAGCGGAATAGTATCTTTAATCAAACCTTTAACATTCTGCAAATTAAGGTGAAGTTTTGGAAATCTATTTCTCTTACTTTTTAAATAAATGAATACTCCCAAAAAACTGACACCAGCCAATGCATCAACTAAGGTTCCAAGCGGTATTGAAATTACCCCCAAATTATTTTTTAAACCTATTATGATTGCAGTAATTCCGGATATTGTTCCCAATATATTGCTAATACCATTAATTTTAGCATCCAACCAAGACCCAACTATTGCCGCCATATTTTGTTCTAGAATTCCGAAACTGGCAGCAAAACTTGCAATAATGAAAGCTGTTTTAATATCCGAATGGTAAATATAATTTATATTAATCCAGGCAGGGACAAATGGGCTTAGTATAAATCCGATGGAAATAAACAGAAATAAAATTATTAAACTAATAAATAGGCCTGATGTTTCAATTAAAGAAAATTCATGTAATTTATTCTGCCCAAATAAGAATGAAAGTTTTTGACTATACACCATATTCATACCCCCCTCCAGCATTCCCAATATACCAACAATATTGCCTGTAGCCAGCCATGCCCCGTATACCGAAAGAGGGAAATGCGCCAGGTACATAGGGACCAAAACTACTCCCTGAACGATCAAGAATATTTTGTTAGCATAACTAAAGAGGAGAGTTATAATAGAAACATTTTTTTTAGATTTCATTAACTTTTTTATAAATATCCATCAACATTTTGTATATAATATCAGGCGAAGTTAATTTTTTTAATGATACAAAGGCATTTTGTCCTAATTTTGTTCTTAATTCTTTGTCTTTATTTAATAATAATATGGCGTCCGTGAACTCATTTATATTGCCAACCCTTGCCACCAAAGCATTGTATCCATTAATTAAAATTTCTTTATGTGCACCAATATTAAAAGCCACTATTGCTTTATAATTATTCATTGCTTCGTAAAGCGCATATTCAGTTGTAGTTGGCCATAAAGTGGGCAGGACTACGGCCTTTGCATTTTTAATAGCAGCATCCAACCCAGACCCCCAGGTAACATCATTATATATTTTAATATTTGTTGAAATCTTTTTAAATTGAGAGTATGGCCCAATAGGATAAATTCTAAGATTAATCCCGGGCAGGTTACTAAAAATATCTGTTAATACTTCGATTCCTTTGAAATCTTTAAATTGCCCATAAAAAATAAAATAATCCTCTTCATTTTCTCCACATATTGTAGTCGAATCTTTTATTTCATAAGGAATAGGAAACCTAAATATTTTTGTCGGTTCAACTCCATATTTCAGTAGCACTTCATCTAAAAAACTGTTTGAAGATAAAAAGCCGTTGGCTTTCAAAGCAGAGCTTTGAATAAGTTTTCTGCTAATTATTGAATGGATATTACAAGCTGTCGCACAATGCATTTTTATTGACTGATAGTAACCGGTTTCAACACATAAACTGCAGGCATTTCCTTCTCTATAAGCAAACATTTGATGACAAAAGAAATTATATGTCCATGGTTCTAAAATAACTCTGTTTTTAGTTTTAATTGCAGTTTCAATTGCATACCTCGAAATGCTGTAATCGAACGGGGCAAAATGTACTAAATCGGGTTTGGCCGAAATTAATATTTCTTCAAATCTTTGTAACTTAGAATATTTTAATATATGATTAAATCGATTATATCCAGCACCTCGATTACCCAAATAACTAATATTAAAATTTTTATGAAAGAAATCATTTGAATCTTCTCTCGGGTTGCCAAAAATTACTATTTCTACTTCATGGCCATTTGACATTAGATTATTCGTAATATATCTTAAAACTTTACCACCCGATGCATTAAAATATGCAGAAGAACCCACAATTATTATTTTCATTATTCATCAATCGAAATGATTTAGGACCTCACCTTATGCAAAGTAAGTCAAATAAATTTCAATTATAATTATATATCAGATAATTTAATAGTAAGCAATTCATATTGAGTAAATTTTATTCATTGCATCAATATGAACAGTTTTTCATTAATTATTATTAGCTATTTTTATAATTTATAATATTTAATATTCCTTCTTCTAAGACCACCTTAGGTTTCCATCGCAACTTGATTAGCGCGCTGTTATCAGCTTCAGAAACCATTATCTCACCTTCCCTATAAAGCATTGCACCAAAATTTAAAACCGAATTGCTATTTGTTATTTTTTTTAAAATCATAACAAAATCTTTTATACTTGTCAATTCTCCCGTAGCAACCTGGTATTCAGAAATATTATCTTTTATTAAATCAATGTTTTCTATTACACATTTGTAAGCGCTTGTTACATCATCAATATATATAAAATCTCGCTTTTGCTCTCCCGGCGTTAAATCAATGGATTCTTTATTTTTTAATAATTGGGAAATCATTGAGGGAATAAATTTATTCGGGGCATCATTCGGACCATACATATGAAAAAGTTTCATATTTATTATTTTGGTTTCCGATTGCATTACCTTTAACCATTCAAGAATATGTCTCTTTGATAAGGTATAATCTCCCAAATACTGATATTTTGTACCTTCAATATTGAAAAAGGTATCTGTATTAATAAATAATCCGGTTTTATTTTTTTGCGCAATCTCATATAATTTTACCGGTAAAACAACATTAGTATTAATTAAATCAACAAACGATTCTCCCGCCCTGCGGTAAATGGTCGCAGCATGAATAACTACGTCAATCTTGTAATTATCAAAAACATTTTTAATGGAGCTTTCATCAGACAAAAATACAGGGAAAGAATATCCTTCTAACCTGTAAAGATTGTTTAAGGAATATTCCAGGCCTATTACATTGTAATTACTGCTGAGCTTTTTAGCGAGATGGCTTCCGAGAAAGCCATTAATGCCGGTTATCAATATTGTTTTCATAATTACGAATTTATTAATACGAATTACACGAATCAGGACGAATTACCACGAATTTAGAGGCAAAAGAAAATAGTTACACAAAGAACCACAGAGAAGGCACTAAGTACCACAGAGTTAGATGCAAAGGGAATATTTACACAGAGAACCACGGAGAATCTCAGAGAGCCACAGAGAAAATAATAGATTAAAATTCACTTTTAAAATTATCAAAGCTTATAAAATTCTTATCTTTCTCCGATATAACGGGTTCTGTAATATCCCAATTGAACCCGAAACTGTTCCATAAAATTCCTGAAGCATGTTCTTTAGAGGTACATTGGCTAACGTTTGATATCACAGTAGTTTTGTGCTGTAATGATTTAAAACCATGAGCTAACCCGGATGGAATGAATACCGCTTTTTTATTGGGACTCAATTTAACCGTTATGTATTTACCGTAAGTAGGTTCTTCCTTCCTTAGATCCAGGACGACGTCAATTATTTTTCCCGTGGTAACATATACAAATTTTGCATGATCATACGGAGGCAACTGGAAATGCATGCCCCGTATTACATTTTTATGCGATAGTGAATAATAAATTTCTTTTACCCTGAAATCAATTCCACTCTTTCTAAAGAATTCATCATTAAAAATTTCTACGTAACCGCCGCATTCATCATATTGTTCAAAGTTTTCTATGATGAAGACGTCTTTAAGTTCTGTTTTTATAAGTTTCATTAATACGAATTACACGAATTTTTAACGAATTGACACGAATGAGATTAATACTTTGAGTGACTTAGTGAAAACTTAGTGAGACTTTGTGACATTGTTTTTATTCCACAAAGTTCCACAGAGAAGACACTATGTACCACTAAGTTAGCTAAAAGGGAAAATACTTACACAGATAGCCATGGAGAAAGTCAAAGTTTATTCCCAGTCATCGGTTAGTATTTTATTTTCCGGGACACTTTTATTAAGTAAATAATTCTTAAAGTTCTTTATCATAATTGGAGGGCCGGATATGAAGTATACTGAACCGGGATTTTCATTATATATATTTTCGATGTTAATTATTCCCTCTTTATCTTGATATACGAATTTCACGAATTTAGACGAATTACACGAATTATTTAGTTCAGCACTGTAAATGTTGTATTCCTTTGAGCGGAATCCAATATAAATTCTTGGATTGACGTATTCATTGAATGATTCGTGAGTAAAAAGTGAAAGGAAAGGCGTAACTCCCGTCCCACCGGCTATGAATACACAGTTCTCTTTTGAATGGCCTCTGTCGAAGATATCTCCGTAAGGAAGTTTTAGCCATATCTCCTTGCCTTCGTGCAGTTCTTTTGACATTCTGATTGTGTAGTTACCCTTGGCTGCAAAGGTTATCTTAATGAATTCTTCATCAGGACTACTCTGCATGGAGAAACATCTTGATTCCGGCCATTGACCGGTTCCATCATATTCATCTAAGGCTAAGTGTAAAAACTGGCCGGGATTGTACATGAACTTTTTTTCCGAAGAAAATGTAATGGTGTAAATATCCGGTATGGGATTATTAATTTGTACTATTTTGGATTTATATTTTTTTACAATTGCCATAAAATTTGGTTCGTTGTGGAACTTTGCGAGAAAAAAAGTTTCACGAAGTCGCACTAAGTTTTCACTAAGTCACTCAGAGTATTAATGTGTTACTTCGCGAAACTTTGTGGTTTACCTTGAGGTACTTTGTGAAATAAAGACAGTTCCACAGAGTCGCACTAAGTTTTCACTAAGTCACTCAAAGTATTAATCATTTAATTCCGTCTTTTAATGATCTTGTATAAAAATTTAATAATAACCCTAATTTGCACCCGGATAACCGCATATACGTTAAAGTTTGTGCTACATGCACATCATTAAACATTTCAACACTCTTCAATTCTATCACTACTTTATTTTCTACTAACAAATCAATTCTATAACCACAATCGAGTTTCACTTCTTCATAAATCAAAGGTAACGTTTTTTCTTTTTCTACCCTTAACCCTGACTTGGTAAGCTCGTAAAACAAACATTCTTTATATGCACTTTCTAACAATCCCGGCCCTAATGCAGAATGAACTTTGAATGCACAATCCAGAATTATTTTACTTATCTCATTTTCGGTCATAAAAGCATCTGAAAAACGCCCTTCGACTCAATAACCTGACATAAATTTTTCAACAACATTCTGAATGTAATCAAGCTTTTCTTGGGTGTTACCGGGAAATGTGCCAAGGAAAAATGTGTTGTTCATTATTAAATCGGAATTATTAAGGTGTTCTGCTATTCTGAAGTTTTTATCGATAAATGCAGGCTGCCTCGTTAAATTACCGCCAAACAGATTTCTTGTTTCGATTAAATTGTCATTTAAATATTTGGTTAATGCATCTCTTTTAAATGATGCACTTTCTTTTACCGTAACTATGTAACTGAACCATGCAGGATCAGAGTTTTCTGTTGCTTCGGGAAGAATTAAATAGTCGGAATATTTCTCAAATATTTGATTGTATCTTTTAAAATTCTCTTTTCGCTTTGCGCAAAATTCAGGCAGCTTATCAATTTGCGCTGAACCAATTGCAGCCTGCATATCCGTCATTTTAAGGTTATAGCCAATTTCCGAATATACATACTTGTGATCATATCCGTAAGGCAATGTTCCAAATTGCTGTGAGAATCTTTTGCCGCATGTGTTGTTTTCGCCCCCGGCACAATAACAGTCCCGGCCCCAATCTCTAAAGGATTTAATTATTTTACCCAACTGCTCATCATTGGTAACAACAGCCCCGCCTTCACCTGTTGTAATATGATGCGCGGGGTAAAAGCTCATTGTAGATATATGCCCGAATGTACCTGTGTATTTTCCATTATATTTACTGCCGAATGCATCACAGTTGTCCTCAATTACGCAGAGATTATGTTCTTTTGCCAGCTTTAGTACTGCATCAATGTTAAACGGATTACCAAGTGTGTGAGCTAAAAATATGCACTTAGTTTTTTCGCTCACAGCTTTTTTCATCATTTCAATATCGATGTTATACGTCGGTATGTCGACGTCTACAAATACGGGTATGCAATTGTTCTGAATTATAGGAGTAACTGTTGCAGGAAAACCGGCAGAAACTGAAATTACTTCATCACCCGGCTTTAATCTTCTTTCACCAAGCTTAGATGAAGTTAAGGCTGAAAAGGCAACAAGATTGGCAGAGGAACCGGAATTTACAAGTACAACATTTTTAACACCTAAAAATTCCGAGATTTTTTCGGAGAAGGACTCAGAAAACCGGCCTTCGGTCAGCCAAAAATCAAGGGAAGAATCAACTAATGCGGTAAGTTCTTTTTCATCAAATACTCTGCCGGCATAGTTAACTCTTGATTTTCCGGGAACGAATTTAGTGTCTTCAAATTTGGCAGCGTAATAGTCTTTGGTAAGTTTTAATATTTGTTCTTTTATTTCGGTATGAGTCATGTATTGTCCTAAAGGTTTTTATTACACAAAAATACTTTGAGTGACTTTGTGAAGACTTAGTGAAACTTTGTGATCCTGTTTTTGTTTCACAAAGTACCCCAAAGTAAAGCACAAAGGATCACAAAGTATTTAATGAGACCATTCGATGTTTCTTTGATTTGCTAATTTAGTATATGCTTCTATTTGATTTTTTCTTTTATCATAAGTATCGCTTTTTTCTTCATCAACATAACCGTTTACAGTGAATTCAACAGTCTCATTAAAATCCAATACGGGCTTCCAGTTTAATTTTTGTACAGCCTTCGAAATATCAAGTTTTAATAAATTGGCTTCGTGAGGCTTTTCACTAACCGGATCAATGATTGCCTGGCCTTTGCCCAGGTACCGGATAATTTCATTAACGAGCGTGGATACGGAATGATTTGCCTGATCAAGTGGGCCGAAATTCCAGCTCCCGCTATATTTATTTCCATCTTTATATAATTTTGCAGCTAAATTAAGGTAGCCGCTTAATGGTTCAAGTACATGCTGCCAGGGCCTTGTGGCTTCAGGATTCCTGATAATTAATGATTGTCCTTTTTTTAAGGCCCTGAAAAAATCCGGCACAATCCTGTTTTCAGCCCAATCACCACCGCCGATTACATTACCCGCTCTGGCTGAAGCAATAAAACAATCTGTATGAGTAGTAAAGTATGAATTTAAATATGCATTTGTAATTAGTTCCGAGCAACCTTTTGAAGCGCTGTACGGGTCTTTGCCGCCCATGGGATCATTCTCACGGTAACCCCAGACCCATTCATTATTATGATAGCATTTATCGCTGGTTATGTTAACTGCCGCTTTTATACTTTTAGTGTTCCGGACGGCTTCAAAGAAATTTACCGTGCCCATAATGTTAGTTTCAAAAGTATAATGAGGGTTTTTGTAAGACTCCAAAACTAATGGCTGCGCAGCAAGATGAAAAACGAACTCGGGCTGAACTTCTTCAAAATAATCTTTAAGTTTATTTAAGTCCCGTATATCGCCGTCGAGATGGTGGATAATGTTAGTTAAATTACATTTAACAAAATTATCTTCTTCTCGCTGAGGCGGAAGCGCATAGCCGAATACTTCAGCGCCGAGTTCATTTAACCAGACAGCGAGCCAGGATCCTTTGAAACCGGTATCGCCGGTAAGTAGGACTTTTTTATTCTTGTATATATTGTTAAATATATTCATTGTTCATCTTTTTTATTCGTTCTGCAATCTCCGGGGGAAAAAAACTGTTACACAAAGTTTCACTAAGTTCTCATGAAGTACCACAAAGTCAGAGGAAAACAGTTACACAGAGTTCCACAAAGTTTTCACTATGTCACTCAAAGTATTAATGTGTTACTTTGCGGAACTTTGTGCTTTACTTTGAGGTACTTTGTGAAACAAAAACAGTATCACAAAGTTTCACTAAGTTCTCACAAAGTACCACAGAGAATATTACCAGACTTTCCATAAGGCTTTATTATTCGTCCACAGATTTTCTAATTCGTTTTTATCGGAAAGTTTATCCATCGGCATCCAGAACCCATGATGATGAAATGCATTTAATTGTTTTTCTGCAGCAAGTGTTTCAAGAGGTTTTTTCTCAAAAACTGTCTTATCATTTTCTATATAATTAAAAATCTCCGGTTCCAGGACAAAAAATCCGGCATTGACCCATGATCCATCCCCTTTTGGTTTTTCTGCAAATTCTTCAACTTTATCTTCACTACCGATTTTTAATGCGCCGAATCTTCCCGTAGGCATGGCAGCAGTTAAAGTAGCTATGGCTTTTCTTGAATTATGAAACTCAATCAACTTGGTTATATTTACATTGGCAACACCGTCCCCGTACGTCATCATGAATTGTTCGTTATTGATATAATCTTTGATTCTCAGAACTCTGCCGCCGGTCATAGTTTCCGACCCGGTATCTATCATAGACACCTTCCAGGGTTCGCTGTTATTATTATGAATGTCCAATTTATTATTTGATAAATCTATTGTAACATCAGATTTATGAAGAAAGTAATTAACAAAAAATTCTTTGATATAATAACCTCTATATCCAAGGCAAATTATAAACTCATTAAAGCCATAATGAGAGTATATCTTCATTATATGCCATAAAATCGGCATACCCCCGATTTCTACCATTGGTTTGGGTTTAATAGTTGTTTCTTCACTAAGCCTGGTGCCAAGGCCTCCTGCTAATATTACTACTTTCAAGTCAGACTCTTTTTATATTTTAATTAAATCGAAGTTTTATTTAAAACAACTCATTTAACCACCTTAGATAAAACCATATAAACCACATAGGCTATGACAAAGGCGGAAATAGTGTACAGCAGTATAATTTTTACGGATAAAGCAGAAACATTAAAAGTTGATAAATAATGCCGCCAGCCGCACTGCCTGCACCTGTATATTTTATAGAAGGTAAGATTATCAACTAATCTTTCCCTCCAGTTCCTGGGGTGCGAACTGCGCAGCGCATCGTTTCCACATGATGGGCAGGTTTGGAATATGGGGTTTCTTATGAAAATGTTTTTAGTTTGCATAAACACGAATTCCCTCAAATAGTTATAAATACTAATTAACACGAATTAGGACGAATGGACACGAATGAAAATGGGAGACCGGAGACCGAAAATGAAAATAGAATCGTTATTTACGAATTACACGAATTAGAACGAATTACACGAAAATAAGAACAACACGCTAATTTAATTAGTTGACAATACGCTTATAGGTTAGTGATGGTGCACCAAAGTTTATTAATAATGCTAGTTTAAATTTGGTGGCCTTGAGATAATTTAATGATTGTTGCAAATCTGCTTCTGTTAAAAATTTTTGGGATTTTAATTCTAAAATAATTGAACCATAACATACAAAATCAGCTTTGAAAAATTTGTTCAGAGGTTGTCCGTCATAAATTACAGTTAATTTCTTCTCTTTATTATAAGGTATGTTTTCATTTATAAATTCTTTTTCTAATGCTTCAGAATTCACCCTGTGTAATACTCCTTTTTATTTAGAAAGTACTTTGATCTTAGCTCTAAATATCTTTTTCCCACAGAACATTTATTCTTATTACACAGGGTAATACTCCTTTTTATTTAGAAAGTACTTTGATCTTAGCTCTAAATATCTTTTTCCCACAGAACATTTATTCTTATTACACAGGGTAATAATCTTACACATCTAAATAATTCTTTAACCTACTCTTTATATATCTCTTCCCATAAGTAGATTTTAAATATTTTTCTCTATGAAGTGCATCATTCTGATTAAGACATGCTTCAAAGTAAATAAGTTTCAATGGCCTTCTATTTTTTGTGGATTGTACCTCCCCATTATTATGGCTGTGAAGCCTACTTTTTATATCAGATGTATAACCTGTATATAATTTATTATCTTTTAAACTAATCAGAATATAAGTATAAAACATATTTCTATTACACAGGGAAACCCTGTGTAATAATCCTTTTTATTTAGAAAGCACTTTAACCTTATCTTTAGATAACACTTTCCGAAAGATCATTTATTCTTATTACACAGGGTAAGAATCCATGCCCTAAATTCTTATGTACCACCATGCACGCCCCAATTATTTTATAACTCTCCTCTTTAAAAATAATTCGTGCCATTCGTTAAAAATTCGTGTAATTCGTATTAATTATTTTTTCGCTTTTAGAACCATTTCTAGAAAATCGGCGGCGCCTTCGTTGTTGTTGTCTTTTGGTATTTGTATGTCCGCCAGAAGCTTTAAGTCGGGAAGGCTGTTGCTTAGTGTAACTTTTAAGGTTTTGGGCAGAAATAGGCTGATGTCGTTGTACCAGTCGCCGATAACTGCTGTTTCAGACTGTCTGATTCCCAGATTACCTAACAACAATTTTAATGCTTTGCCTTTGTTTGAGCTGTTTTTTCTTATTTCAAGGTAATATATACCTTCATATGTATGGGATTTAAAATATGAGATATTAAGCCCGAACGTATGGGGAAAACTCATTTTATCCCGTACATGTTTTACGTTATCCTTGTAGTCGCTTGCTATTGTAATTTCCAGAGTGTGCTTTGTTAAGCCGTTGTATTCAGGAACTTCCACGTATTTTGCCCCGAATTTTTCCATCAGATCCGGAATCACTGAGTTACGCTCTGTATAATAAATAGAATCTGTGTTGCATAATGCAATATTTAATAAGTGCCTGTCGGCGTATTCCAGCGCGCGCTTTACATATCTTTGCGGAACAAATGATTTGTACAGCGGTGTTTCTTCACCATTCTTTTTTATAAGGCAGCCGTCGAGTGAGATAATGGGAACTTTTAAATTAAGTTCTTCCGCATATGAGCTGAGCGCCGAGTGAAGCCTACCCGACGCAAATGTAAAGAGAACACCCTTAGCTTTTAATTTCTCAATTAAGCATTTAGTTCTTTCGCTAAGCTTAGAGTCATTTGTTAAAAGGGTGCCGTCGAGATCGGCGACAATAAGTTTAATGCGGCTTAGAGATTCTTTGTTAAACATTCTTTCCTTTTTCCAATCGCTCCCTCTTGTAAGAGAGAGCTTGTGTATTTTCTAAAGTCCCTCTGTTGTAACAGAGTAATTTAGTGTGAGTTTAAACTCTTAAGATAAATGACCACATCAGCATCTGACTTAATTCGCGAGAATTTGTCCTAATTCGTGTAAATTCGTACTATGCAAATTCGTATTTTTATTTCTTTGAGATATCATGCTTTTTGTGCGGCTTTTTGGTGCCGTTGGTACTTTCCGTACCTGAGTAATAATAGTAATACTTGTAATACGAACCGTAACCGGCTTTGTAACTGAAATTATTAAGAACTGTGCCGGCAAAGGATGAACTGCTGCGTTTAAGCATTTCAACTGATTTTTCCATGACTTCAAATTCCGTCATATCCGCAGAAACAACAAGTAACGTAGCATCAACTATAGAAGCAAGTATTTCCGAATCGGTAACTGCAATTACCGGAGCCGAGTCAAAAATAATAATTTCAAATTCTTTTTTTAATCGTTCAATAAAGTCTTTCATTAATTTTGAAGCAATTGTTTCCGCAGGATTGGGAGGTATAGTGCCTGAAGTTATAAGGCTTAAATTGTTTAGCCCCGTTGGCCGGATAATATCTTCAAACTTTACTTCATTAAAAAGATAATCAACTACACCAGGGTGTTTTGAAACATTAAATAATGAATGAACACGAGGCTTCCTGAGATCGGTATCTATAAGAAGTGTTTTCTTTCCAAGCTGGGCAAATGCTCCGGCAAGGTTAACGGATATTAATGTTTTTCCTTCACCGGGGGTGGATGAAGTAACAAGTATTGTCTTAAGAGGTTCCTGGCCTACTTTTGAATACTGAACCCTTGTCCTGAGAGCTTTAAAAGCTTCGCTCGGGATTGAGTCAGGTTTCTTGGCAACTATAAATTCATGATCTTTTGAGCCGTTAACTCTCATGCCTTCTATGAAAGGTATCCATGCAAGAACGTTTATATTCCTGCTCTGCACATCTTCAGGAGTTTTAATTGTATTGTTGAAAAAGTTTTTTATAATTACAAATCCAAATGAAATACCTGCACCCAGTACAAGACCTAGTAAAATAATTAAATTACGGTTTGGTTTTGATGGTTCATCAGGGACTCTGCCTTTGTCAATAATAATTACATTACCCGGCTGAGAAAGTTCATTTATCTGTGCTTCCTGCTGTTTTTCTTCCAGTAAGGAAAATAATTTTTCGTCTGCTTCCCTTTTTCTTTCAAGACGGGCATAATCTATTGAGGTCTGGGGAAGTTTATTAAACTGCTTCTCATACTTATCAACTATATTATTTAATCCGTTAAGCGCAACTGTAGCCGTATCCGTTTTTATCTCTGCGTCAATTATCTTTTCAGTAAGGTCTTTTACAATATCCGGGCTGCTTGAAAATATACCGTTTTTAATCTGGCCAAGCTTGGAGCTTAATTTATCCTTAAGTTCTTTAATTTTTGAATCATAATCTTTAAGTAAAAGCGAATTATCCCCTTTGCCGTTTTGATTGGCAATTGCC
>Ga0181520_10006706_pt1 | contig 17432 bp, 17 predicted proteins | sample PEATcosm2014_Bin_29_FD_132451 | JGI IMG/M metagenome (GOLD analysis project Ga0181520, IMG submission 132451) | Peatland microbial communities from MTU Mesocosm Facility, Houghton, MI, USA - PEATcosm2014_Bin02_30_metaG | ecosystem: Environmental > Terrestrial > Soil > Wetlands > Peat | place... | reverse complement strand
GAGCTGATCATGGCCTTCGAGGAGGAGTACCAGATGGAGATCAGCGACGAGGACGCGGAGAGGATCGGGACGGTGGGTCAGGCCTGGGACTACATCAAGGAGAAGAGCGGGGCGGAGAGCTAGCAGCTCCCGTCCTCGAGCTCCCTCTCGACATCGGTGGCGGGTTGAGCCCGGCGCCGGCCGAGATGGGCGTCCCCGCCCCGGGCATCACCGCGGACGCCGGGGGGGCGGGGACGAACCCTCCTCACGAGCCAGTCAGCGAGACGGCGCCCACGCGCCGCCGCCGCGCCCGGTCGCGCCGGCCGTCCGGCGCGTCCAAGCCCAGCGCCGACACCCTCCGCGCAGCCGCTGAGGCGCCACCGCCGCCTGTCGAGAGCCCGGCTTCCGTGGCGGTCACGGTCAGAGAAGTGGCACCACCGCCGGTCGTCTCCCAGACCGAGCAGCCGAGCGGCCCCCTCCCCGAGCTGGCCTCCCGCGCCGAGCTGAGCAGCGAGGAGCAGCAGGGCCTCGACGACCTGGCGGCCCGTCTGCAGATCACCTTCCGGCGCCCGTCGCTGCTCCGGGAGGCGATGACCCACGCCTCGTGGAACAACGAGCGGGGCGAGCCGAGCGGCCCCGGCCACGACAACGAGCGGCTCGAGTACCTGGGCGATGCGGTCCTCGAGCTGGTCGTCGGCGAGTACCTCTTCCGGCGGTTCCCGGGGTACGACGAGGGCCAACTGACCCAGCTCCGGGCAGCCCTGGTCAACACGATGTCGCTCGCCAAGCTGGCGGAGCGGCTCGGCTTGGGTGAGACGCTCCTGCTCGGCAAGGGGGCGGCCAAGACCGGGGCGCGGCTGCTCCCCTCGCTGCAGGCCAACTGCTTCGAGGCGATGATCGGGGCGATCTTCCTCGACCAGGGATACCGGGTCGCGACCCGCGTCTTCCTCCAGAGCATCGGCGACCTCTCCGAATGGAGTGACGAGAACCACAAGGGCCGGCTCCAGGAGGCGGCACAGCTGCGCCTTGGCGCCACCCCCTCGTACCGCGTGACCGCCATCGGCGGGCCCGGGCATCGCCGCGAGTACCGTGCCGAGGCGGTGGTGGCGGGCAAGGTGCTGGCCGAGGGGCGGGGCAGCACCAAGCAGGCGGCCGAGCAGGCGGCCGCCCGCCTCGCCGTCGAGGGGCTGACGGCCCCGGAGCGCGGGCGCCCCGCCGCCCCGGCCCGCACCGCCCGCCCGGCGTCCTCCGCCGAACCCGCCCGGGTGCGCCGCCGGGTCGCCGAGGTCGCCGCCGATCGCCGCGCCGCCTCCCGGCCGCCGGCCGCCGCGGCCGCTGAGCGGGCTCCCGAGCCACCCCGGCAGCGGGGCCTGCTCCACGCCATCCGGGCCGCGGCGCAGGGGCTGGTCAAGCGCCGCGCCGAGCCCGTTCCTCCGCCGGTCGCCGCCGCCACTGAGCCGGCCACGACCGCGGCCCAGCGGCGCAACCATCGCGGCCACCGCGGCGGTCGGGGCCGGCACCGGGCGTCGCCGGCGCCGGGCTCGCAACCCTCCGGCGCGTCTCCGGGCTCCCAGGCCTCCGGCGCGTCTCCCGGCTCGCAACCCACCGGGGCGTCGCCCTCATCTCGCCCCGCGGCGCGGCGCCGGAGGTCCAGGGCCTCGGGCTCACCCGCATCCGGGCCGCCGCCGGTGGCGCCTCCGCCCCAGTGAGGACCGGCTCCGAGCGCCAGATCACCCCGACATCTTGTGGGGGTCACTCTCCGGGGACCCCAGATGTTGACGCCGGGGCGGCCCGACACGGAGAATCCGGCGGGTGAGACTGCAGCGTCTCGTCCTCAGCGGGTTCAAGACCTTCGCCCACCGCACGGAGATCTCGTTCGAGCCGGGCATCACCGGCGTCGTGGGTCCCAACGGCAGCGGCAAGAGCAACCTGGTCGACGCGGTCCGCTGGGCCCTGGGGGAGACCAACGCCCGGGAGCTCCGCGGCAGCCGCCTCGACGAGATGATCTTCGCCGGCGGACAGGGGCGGGACCGGATGGGGGTGGCCGAGGTCGAGCTGATCCTGGACAACGAGGACGGCCAGCTGCCGGTCGACGATGCCGAGGTCGCGATCAGCCGGCGCGTCGTGCGGGGCGGCGAGATCGAGTATCGGGTCAATGGCGAGCGCGCCCGGCTGCGGGACGTGGAGCGGCTCCTGGGCGGCACCGGGCTGACCCAGCACGGGTACGCGGTGGTCGCCCAGCACGACATCGAGGCGATCATCGAGGCGACTCCCCGCCAGCGGCGTTCCCTGGTGGAGCAGGCGGCCGGCGTCCGTCCCCTCCGGGTCGCCTGCGACGACGCGCTGCGGCGCCTGGAGCAGGTGGGCGCCGCCGTGCAGCGGTTGACCGACCGCCTCGGCGAATCGGAGCCGCGGTTGGAGCAGCTGGCCGGCGAGCGGGAGGCCGCCCTGGAGCTGAGGGGACTGGCGGAGCGGCTGGCGGCGCTGCGGGGCAGCCTGGCTCGCGAGGAGTGGCGCGCGGCGCGGGCCGCGGCCAAGCTGGCGCGCCGCCGGCTGGAGACGGCCGAGCGCCGCCTCGAGGCTGCCGACGAGGCGGAGAAGGGATATGCGGAGCGCGTGGATGCGGCCCGGGCCGGTCTGGATGCTGCCCGCGCCGGCCAGCGGGCGGCCGCGGACCGCCTGGAGGCCGCCCGCGTCGCCGCCGAGCGATGTCGCGGCGAGGCCCGGCGGTTCGCCGACCGCGCCTGGACCGCGGCCCTGCATCGGGCCGATGCGCGCCGCCAGTCGCGGGGCGCTGCCCTCGAGATCGAGGCGGCCGGGCGTGCCCTGGAGGAGCTGGCCGGGGCGGGTCGCGAGGCCGGTGAGCGGCGCGACGAGCTCGAGGACGCAGCCGCCCGGTTGGGGGCGCGGAGCGCCGAGGCGACCGCTCAGGCGGAGGCCGCGCAGCGCGCCGTGGAGGCCGCGGAGCGGGAGCTCGTCCGGGCCGTGGCGGCGACCGCGGCCGCCCGCGCCGCAGAGCGTGATCGCGCCGAGAACCGAGACCTCCTCGAGCAGTCTGCGCAGGCGGCCGCAGCCGAGCTTGTCTCGGCCCGCGCTCGGGCCGCGGAGCTGGAGGCGGCGGCGCGGGCCGCCCAGGCGCGCCTCGCCGAGATGGAGGCCGCCGCCGGCGCGGCGGACGGAGACGCCGCACGCTGCACCGCGGCGCTGGCGGAGGCGCGCCAGCTGCTGGGCGCAGCCCAGGAGCGCGCCGTCGCAGAGCGCGAGCTGACCACCCGGGCGCTGGCCCGGGCCGCCAGCCTGCGCGGTCAGGTGGAGGGTCGCCTGGGCGGCAGTGGGGCGATCGGCGCTCAGGCCGCCGCGCTCGGCGCCGTCCGGCTGGTCGATGCCCTCCGGGTCGTGGACCCGGCGGACGCCGCGGCCGTGGAGGCCGCCCTCGAGCCGCACCTCGGAGCCTGGGTGGTCGGTGACGTCGACCGGGCCCTCGGGCTGCTCCGCGGTGCCGAGGTCCGGGAGGAGGTCCTCGCCGCGGGCGATGGCACCGGCGGCGTGCCGGAGGACGCCCTGGAGGAGGGCCCGGAGCGGCCTGTCGCCGGAGCGCGGCGCGCCATCGACGTCGTGAAGGTCGAGCCGCGAGCCCGGGCGGCCGCCAGCCACTGCCTCTCCGGCATCTGGCTGGTGCCAGAGGTGGCCATGGCGCGCCGGATCGCCGGCCAAGCCGGCGCGCGAGCCGTGCTCCCGGACGGTGCCGTGATCACCGCCGCCGGTGCGCGGGCGGGAGGCGGGAGCGCCCCCACTCTCACCCTGGTCGCCACCGCGCGCGAGGCCCAGGTCGCCGCCGAGACGGCCACCGCCCGGGAGGCCGATGCTGACGCCGAGGTGCGGCGCTGCTCCGGTGCCGTCGCGGCCGCGGACTCCGCATTGGCCCATGCCGCGGCGGAGCTGGCCGCACGGCGGCGGGAGGCGGCCGAGGCCACGGCGCAGGCGGCGGCCGCCGGTATCGCCGCGGCGATGGAATCGCGGCGGATCCCGTCGCTGGAGGCGGAGATGGGCCGCCGCGTCCAGGCTCGCGCTGCGGCGGCCGCCATGGCCGGGGACGCGGCCCTGGAAGCGGAGCGCGCCGAGCAGGGTCAGCAGGGCCTCGGCGCGGCGGCGGAAGCGGCGCGGCTCCGCCATGCGGAGCTGCGCGACCGCAGTGACGCGCTGGCCGTCGAACGGGCGCAGGCCGGCACGGAGCTGGCCGAGCTGCGGCTGGCCGCCGAAGCGGTCGATCGCCGCCGCCTGGACAGCGAGAGGCGCCGCGCCGAAGCGGTCGAACGGCGTGTGGAGGCGGACGCCCGGGTGGTGAGCGCCGAGACCGACGCCCTCGCGGCGCTGGCGCGCGGGGGGGCGGCTGCTGCTGCGGCCCGCACCGCCGAGCAGGGGGTGGATCTGGCCGCGACGACCCTCGCCCAGACCGCGGGGCCGCTCGCCGAGGACGAGCGGGCCCTCAGCGCCATGGAGGCCGAACGGGGCGAGGTGCGGGTGGTGGTGGCGCGTGCCGAGGACGAGGTCAACGCGGCCCGCAGCGAGGTCGAGGTCGCGGAGATGCGCCTCGCCGAGCAGGCGGAGTCGGTGCGCGACCAGGTCGACGAGGAGATCGCGGAGCTGGACCCGGCCGCGGCTGAGCGCGCCGAGCGCGAGATCTCCCGCCTGGAGCGAAGGATCGCGGGGATGGGCCCGGTCAACGCCCTGGCGCCGGAGCAGCACGCCGCCCTCGAGGAGCGGGTGGGCCGGCTCCGGACCGACCGCGACGACCTGGCCGTGGCCTCCGCCGAGGTCGGCAACCTGGTGCGGCGCTTCGAGGGCGAGGCGGGCAGGCGCTTCGACGCCGTCTTCGGAGCGGTCAACGCCCATTTCGCCGAGCTGTTCGCGGAGCTCTTCCCGGGCGGCCGGGCCACGCTCCGCCTGGAGAGCCCGCCGGAGCCGGTCGCTACCGCGGGCGCGGAGGAGGCGGTGGCCCGGGGGAGGGCGGACGACGATCTCCTCGGGGTGGCCATCCTCGCCCAACCGGCTGGAAAGCGGCTGCAGCCTCTCAGCCTGCTGAGCGGGGGGGAGCGTGCGCTCACCGCCCTGGCCGTGGTGCTGGCCCTCCAGCAGGTGAATCCGTCTCCCTTCTACATCTTCGACGAGGTCGACGCCCCCCTGGACGACACCAGCGTGCTGCGCTTCACCCGGCTGCTGACCCGGCTCGCGGGCATCCAGCAGTTCATCGTGGTCACCCACAATCACGTCACCATGGCCGCCGCCGATGCCCTCTACGGGGTGACGATCGACCGCGCCGGGGTCAGCTCGCTGCTCTCGGTCCGCTTCGCCCCCGACGCCGGCACCGCCGACGTGACCGGCACGCTCGTCTCGCCGCTCCGCCGTGTCGCGTCGTAGGGCACGGGCCGGCCCTCCGCCTCCCGCTCCGGGGCGGGCCGCGGAGAGGCGCAGATGAGCCACACCGAGCCACTCAGTCAGCCTCGCCGGGAGGCGTGGTGGCGGCGGATGTCGCGGCGGATGGATCGTGCCTCGCTCAGCTTCAGCGAGCAGGTGCGCGATGTGGTCCTGCTCCGGCGGGACCTCGATGAGTCCTTCTGGGACGACCTCCTCCAGGTGCTGGTGGGCGCCGACTGCGGGCTGCCCGTCGCCGAGCGCCTGGTGGAACGGCTGCGCACCCGCGTCCGCGAGGAGCGGCTGACCTCCGCGGAGGAGGCCCTCCGGGCGCTCAAGGCGGAGATGCTGGCGGTGCTGCAGGCGCGTGAGCGCCGGCTCCGGATCGAGGCCGTGCCGGCGGTCGTGATCATGGTCGGGGTCAACGGCAGCGGCAAGACGACGACCATCGGCAAGCTCGCTCACCGGTTGGAGAGCGAGGGGAGGACGGTCCTGATCGCCGCCGCCGACACCTTCCGTGCCGCCGCCATCGACCAGATGCGCCTCTGGGCGGATCGCACCAGTGCCGCGTTCGTCGCCCACCAGCCGGGTGGCGACCCCGGCGCGGTGGTCTACGACGCCCTCCAGTCCGCCGTCGCCCGCAGCATCGACTGCGTCCTGGTGGACACCGCCGGCCGGCTCCACACGAAGGTCAACCTGATGGCGGAGCTGATCAAGGTGCGCAACGTCGCGCACCGGGTCATCCCCGAGGCGCCCCACGAGACCCTCCTCGTCATCGAGGCGCCGACCGGGATGAATGCGATCGCTCAGGCTCGGGTGTTCCACGAGGCGCTCGGGCTCACCGGGATCGTCCTGACCAAGCTCGACGGCAGCTCGCGTGGCGGGACGGTGCTCGCCATCGAGGAGGACCTGGGGGTGCCGGTCAAGCTGGTCGGACTGGGGGAGGGGATCGACGACCTCAACGTCTTCGACCCGCAGGCATACCTCGACGCGCTCTTCGCCGGGGTGCTGGAGACGCCGGCGAAGGGCTAGGGGAACGGCGATCGGGTACACTGTCCAGGCTTTGACCTTGACAGTGCTGCGCGCCCCGGCCGGCGCCGCGGACGCTCTGGCCCGCACCGCCCACCTCCAGCGCCTCCTCGACGTCTACGGCGCGCTGCTCACCGACCACCAGCGCGAGGCGTGCCGGCTGCACCTGGACGAGGATTGGTCCTTCGCCGAGCTGGCGGAGAGCCTCGGCTGCAGCCGGAGCGGCGCTCACGACCTGGTCCGCCGGGGCCTGGCGCAGCTCGAGCACTTCGAGGCCAGGCTGGGCCACGCCGCCGAGCTCAGCCGGCGCGACGCGGTCGAGTCCGGGCTGCGCGCCCGTCTGGGGGAGGGAGGCTAGCCATGTTCGAATCCCTCTCCGACCGCCTCGGCGACATCTTCAAGTCGCTCTCCGGGCGCGGCCGCCTCACCAAGGAGGAGGTGGAGCTGGGGATGCGCGAGGTCCGCCTCGCCCTGCTGGAGGCGGACGTCAACTTCAAGGTCGCCCGCGCTCTCGTGGATCGCATCCGTGAGCGCGCCGTCGGCGCCGACGTGCTCGAATCGCTGACCCCCGGACAGCAGATCGTCAAGATCGTCAACGAGGAGCTGGTCGCATTGCTGGGGGGCGAGCAGCGCAAGCTCCGCTACCAGTCGCAGCCGCCCACCGTGGTCATGCTGATCGGCCTCCAGGGCAGCGGCAAGACGACCACCTGCGCCAAGCTGGCGCTCGCCACCCGCCGGGACGGGCACCGCCCGCTTCTCGTCGCCGCCGACATCCAGCGCCCCGCGGCGCCCCAGCAGCTCGAGAAGCTGGGCAGGGACAACCAGATCCCGGTCGCCATGCCCGACGGAAAGAGCAAGCCCCCCGACCTCTGCAGACGCGGGCTGGAGGAGGCACGCAGGCTCAATTGCGACGTGGTCATCCTCGACACCGCCGGTCGCCTCCAGATCGACCAGCCGATGCTCGCCGAGCTCCGGGAGATCCGCAAGAAGGTCACGGTCCACGACACCGTGCTGGTCGTCGATGCGATGACCGGGCAGGAGGCGGTGAACGTCGCCCGGGAGTTCGACCAGCAGGTCGGCGTGGACGGCGTCATCCTGACCAAGCTGGACGGCGACGCCCGCGGCGGCGCGGCCCTCTCCATGAAGGAGTCGATGGGCAAGCCCATCCTCTTCACCGGGGTGGGGGAGAAGGTGTCGGAGCTGGAGCCCTTCCAGCCGGAGCGGATGGCGTCGCGCATCCTCGGCATGGGTGACATCCTGACCCTGGTGGAGCGTGCCCAGTCCCAGATGGACCAGCACACCGCCGAGGCCACCGCCAAGAAGATGCTCGCCGGTCACTTCACCCTGAACGACTACCTGGAGCAGATGCGCCAGCTCCGCAAGATGGGGCCGCTCGAGGGGATCCTGGGGATGATCCCGGGCGGGCGCCAGATGATCAAGAACGCGGGCAGCATGATGCCGACCGAGAAGGACCTCTCCCGGATGGAGGCGATCGTGCTCTCCATGACCGCCCACGAGCGCGTCCATCCCGAGGTGCTCAAGAGCCAGCGCCGCCGCCGCGTCGCCGCGGGCAGCGGCACCACCCTCGCCGACGTCAACCGGCTGCTCAAGACATTCGATCAGATGCAGTCGGTGATGAAGTCGGTGGGCGGGAGGGGTGCCAAGGGGGTGCGCGGGCGCGCCCGGATGCTGCACCAGCTTCAGGGGATGGACCCGTCGCAGCTGGGCCTGCCCCGGCCATGAGTGTGTCTCTGCTCAGCATGTCCGTCAGCAACGGACTCAGAACAACGGCAAAGGAGAAGTTTTGGTCAAGATCCGCCTGAAGAGGATTGGCACGACGAAGCGGCCCTTCTACCGGCTGGTGGTAGCGGACTCGCGGAGCCCGCGCGACGGGCGCTTCATCGAGGCCCTCGGTTACTACGACCCACTGCCCCAGCCCGCGGCGGTGAAGATCGATGCCGATCGCGTCCGGGAGTGGCTGCGCAAGGGCGCCCGGCCGAGCGACAGCGCCCGCGACCTGCTGGTCGCCCAGGGCATCCTCGCCGGCAACCCCAAGCGTGAGCGGGGATCGGTCGGACTCGGGGCGGCACCCGCTCTCGAGGCGGCCGTGGTCGAGGGCAAGCCGGTGGCGGCCGCCGCGAAGGGCAAGCGCGTCGCCGCACGGCCCGAGCCGGTCGCCGGCGCCGCGGAGGGCGAGTCCGACGCCGCCGAGCCCGAGCCGGAGCCGGTCGCGGTGGCCGTCGAGCCCGGGCCGGAGCCGGTCGCGGTGGCTGCCGAGCCGGAGCCGGAGCCGGAGCCGGTCGCAGTGGCCGTCGAGCCGGAGCCCCTGGTGGCGGCGGCGACCGAGGCCGAGGTGGCCGGGGAGCCGGCCGAGACGGAGACGGCACCGGTCAGCGAGGACGAGTAGGTGACCGACTACGCTGACCTCACCCGTTTCATCATCGAGCGGATGGTGGGCGCCCCGGAGGCGGTGACCGTCCGATCCGTGGTCAAGGGACGGACCACCGTCGTCGAGGTGGGGGTTGCGGAGACCGACATGGGCAAGCTCATCGGCAAGGGCGGGCGCAACATCGACGCGGTGCGCGCCGTGGTCCGGGCCGCCGGGCTGCGCGGCCACGAGCGCGTCCAGGTGGAGCTCGCCGAGCAGCGATGAGCCCCCGATCGGCCCCGCGTCCTCCCGATGCCCGTCCGGCCCTGCTCCGTGCCGCGCACGTCCGGCGCGCCCACGGGCTGGTCGGCGAGGTGCGGGCGGAGAGCCTGGGTGGTGATGCGCGTCGATTCCGCCGCGGAGTGCGGGTCACCGTGGAGGACACCCGGCGCGAGCTGATCGTGCGCTCGGCCCGCGGGCTGGGCGATGGCGACCTGCTGCTCGCCTTCGAGGGCGTCGACACCCCGGAGGCCGCCGGCCTCCTGCGCGGTGCCTACCTCTGCGTCGAGCCGGAGCGGGCGCGGCACCTCCCACCGGGAGAGTGGTTTGTCTGGCAGCTCGTCGGGCTTGCCGCCGTGGACGTCGAGGGGAACCGCGTCGGCGTGGTCTCCGACGTCGAGGCCGGGCCCGCCCACGACGTGCTGGTGGTCGAGAGCGAGGCGGGGGAGAGGCGATTCCCGATGGTGTCCGCGTTCGTCGCCGAGGTTGACCTGGCCGGAGGCCGGATCGTCCTCACGCCGTGGGAGGAGGAGGAGGCCTGAACGGGCCCTGTGCTGCGATGCGGTTCGACGTGCTGACCATCTTCCCCGACGTCTTCCCGGGCCCCCTCGGGGTCGGCGTGGTCGGGCGCGCCCTGGAGCGGGGCGATCTCGAGCTGCGGGTCCACGACCTGCGCGACTTCACGACCGGCCGTCATCGCCAGGTCGACGACATCGCCTTCGGCGGCGGTCCGGGCATGGTGCTGAAGCCCGAGCCCCTCGTCCGGGCGCTCCGCGAGATCCGTAGCGAGGTCCCGGGGGTGAGGTCGATCCTCCTCTCGCCGCAGGGAAGGCGGCTGGACCAGGGGGTGGTCAGGGAGCTGGCCGCCGAGAGTGCGCTGCTCCTCGTGTGCGGTCGCTACCAGGGTGTCGACGAGCGCGCCCGCGCCGAGATCGGCGAGGAGCTCTCGGTCGGGGACTATGTCCTGAGTGGAGGCGAGGTCGCCGCCATGGCGGTCATCGACGCGGTGGCGCGGCTTCACCCTGGCGTCGTCGGATCGGCCGGCTCGCTGGCTGACGAGACCTTCTCGGAGGCCACCGAGGGTGGCCTCGAATCCCCGCTCTACACCCGTCCGGCCGACTTCGAGGGTGAGGTGGTGCCGGAGGTGCTGCGCGGGGGAAACCATGCCGCGATCGCGCAATGGCGGCGCGGCCAGAGCCGGGAGGCAACTCGGCGCCGGAGGCCCGACCTGCTAGGGTCGTCGGGCGCGATTTCTGGAGGTACACCGTGAACGTCGTCGAGCTCCTCGAGCGGGAGCAGGAGAAGGCCGAGGTCCCCGTGCTTCGCAGCGGGGACACCGTGCGGGTGCACGTCAAGGTCGTCGAGGGCACCCGCGAGCGCATCCAGGTCTTCGAGGGGGTCGTCATAGCCCTCTCGGGCAAGACCGGGATCGGCGCCAGCTTCACCGTCCGCCGGATCGCCTCCCACGGGGTGGGGGTGGAGCGGACCTTCATGCTCCATTCGCCGCGCATCGACCGGATCGAGGTGCTGCGCCACGGCGATGTGCGCCGGGCAAAGCTCTACTACCTGCGCGAGAAGGTCGGCAAGCGGGCCCGGATCCGGGAGCGCCGCCAGGCGCTCGGAGGCGAGGCCGACGCGGTCCGGCGTGCCTCCGCGCCCCTCGACGAGGACGTGGACGAGGTCGAGACGGCGCCGGTCATCGAGGACGCGGCCGAGGAGACGGAGCCGGGGAACGTCTGACCCTCCGGGTCCTTCTTCGTCTCCCCCGCGATCGCGGGTGGGGCCCGCCGGTGAGGAGGCCGCCGTCGCCCATCTGCGGGCGAGCGGCCTGCGGGTCATCGCGCGGGACTGGCGCTGCCGTCTCGGCCAGCTCGACGTCGTCTGCGAGGAGGCCGGGGTGCTGGTTGCGGTGGAGGTGAAGGCCCGCCGGAGCGATCGGTACGGTCTTCCGCAGGAGGCGGTCGATCGGCGCAAGCAGGCCAAGCTCCGTGTCCTCCTCGACGCCTTCCGCCAGACCTCGGGTCGGGGTGACCAGCCGTGCCGGATCGACGTCGTGGCCGTGCGCTTGGACCGTGAGCTGCGCGTGCTGAGCTGCGAACACATCCGGGACGCCGTCGGAGGCTGAGGGGGCGAGACCCCCGTCGGGAGTTCCCCCTCCCCGGGCGATCCTCCTCCCCGGGGCGATCCCCCTCCCGGGCGATCCCCCTCCCCCGACCCCCGGGAGTAGCCGCCCGTATGATCCCGGCGGATGAGACGCGGGCGCAGTCTTGCAGTGGTGGTCGCCGCGGTCGCGGCGGCGGTTGGATTCTGTGCTGCCCTGGGGTCGTCCAACCCCCCAGGCCCGGGTTCGACACAGCCCGTCTCGGGCGCGTCGGCCAGCGCCGGTCCGACGCCGAAGGCCAGCGCCGCCGTGACCCGCGGCGGCTCGCCGGCGCCATCCGGCCCACGTCCGACACTCGGACCAGGTGGCTGCTCGATTCCGGCTCCGGCCACCGCCCCGAGCGGGCTCACCCTCTACGTCTGCTACACGATCAGCGGGGCGGTCAGCGCCAGCGGCGGCTTCATCGACTCCGACCAGGGGACCAACGCGGTGAGCTGTGCCGATTGGGCGCAGTACGGCGGCGAGGCGCCCGGCTCGGCCGCGGCGGCGCTGCAGGCGCCCGATCCAGGTGACGCCCAGGTCACCGTCAACGGCGAGGACCTCGGCTTCGACCTCGTGATCAACCCCTACAGCGGCCCCGGGACCTACCCGTCGACCACCGTGGCCCAGAGTGTCAGCCTCGGCGACACCCTGAGCTGGTCCACCAACAACACCAAGACCGCCACCTTCACCGCCCAGGTGAGCTCCGACGGCTCCGGTTCGCTGACAGCCGGCGATCTGGCCAACGACGCGAGCAACGGCACCATGGAGAGCGTCTCCGAGAGCTGGACCTGCGTCCTGGAGCCGGCCTCCTAGGCGGACCGGGCCCGCACCCGCCGGCCCCGGCGCCCAGATCAGATCTGATCTGATCTGATCTGATCTGATCTGATCCCGGTTCCGTCGCTGTCCCTGGCCTCACGCGAGCCGTGACCCGGGCGGGCAACTCATCAAGTTACACTTGACTGTATGGTTGCGACCGCCATCAGCTGTGCCGTGCAGGGGCTCTCCGGTGTCCCGGTGACCGTGGAGGCGGATGTTGCCAACGGGCTGCCGAGCTTCACCATCGTCGGCCTCACCGACCGGGCGATCCAGGAGGCGCGCGAGAGGGTCCGGGCCGCCGTCCGCAACGCCGGCTTCGACTTCCCGCAGCGGAGGGTGACCGTCAACCTGGCACCAGCTGAGGTGCCCAAGGAGGGCAGTGGTTTCGATCTGGCCATCGCGGTGGCGCTGCTGCGCACCGAGCGAGAGCTGCCCCTCGACGGAGTCGCCTGCATCGGCGAGCTGGCGCTCGACGGGGGCGTGCGGGGCGTCATCGGGGTGCTGCCGATGGCTCGCCGGCTCTTCGCGTCGGGCATCCGGCGTCTTGTCGTCCCCGCCGAGAACGCCGCCGAGGCCGCCCTGGTGGAGGGGATGGAGGTCATCGGCGTGGAGAGCCTGGCGGTCGCCGTCGCTTACCTCGAGGGCCGCCTCGCCCTGGAGCCGGTGGCCGCGCCGCCGATGGGTGAGGCCGGCGCTCCCGGCGGCGTCGATCTGGCCGCAGTACGCGGTCAGTCGCTGGCCAAGCGCGCCCTCGAGATCGCCGCGGCCGGACGGCACAACCTGCTCATGCTCGGGCCTCCCGGGGCCGGCAAGACGATGCTCGCCCGGGCGCTCGCCGGGCTGCTCCCGGATCTCGGCGCCGACGATGCGCTGGAGGTGGCCTCCCTCTACTCCCTGCGCGGCCGCCTCTCGGACCGGCCGGCCACGAGCTTGCGACCGCCGTTCCGGGCTCCCCACCACTCCGTCTCGCGCGCGGGTTTGATCGGCGGCGGCGCCGGCATCGCCCAACCCGGCGAGGTCAGCCTCGCTCACCGGGGAGTCCTCTTCCTGGACGAGGTCTGCGAGTTCCCCCGCTCCCACCTCGAGGCCCTGCGGCAGCCGCTCGAGGAACGTCGCGTGGCGGTCGCACGGGTTCGGGCCAGCGTGGTCTTCCCCGCCGAGTTCGTCCTGGTGGCGGCGGCCAACCCCTGCCCCTGCGGCCGCCTCGGCGAGCTGGGTGGTCCCGGATGCAGGTGCCCCGAGACGATGGTGACCCGCTACCGGTCACGGCTCTCGGGGCCGATGCGAGATCGGATCGACATGGTCGCGGACGTGCCGCGGCTGGAGGGGGAGACCCTCCTCGGCGGGCTGCCCGAGGAACCCACGGAGCGGGTGCGCCTGCGGGTGGCGACGGCTCAGGCACGTCAGCTCGAGCGGGCCGGGACGACCGGTGCGACGGCCAACGCGCTGCTTGATAGCGACCGGCTGGTGGGCGTCTGCGGTCTGGATGCCCGTGGCCGGGACGCGCTCACGACGGCTGGGGAGAGGTGGCGTCTGTCGGCACGCGCCTACCACCGGGTTCTGCGCGTGAGCCGCACCATCGCCGACCTCGCGGGGGAGGAGAGGGTCAGCCGTGAGGCGGTGATCGAGGCCTTCCAGCTCCGGGCCCCGGCGCTGTGACCGCGCCCGACCAGCGCAGGTGGCTGCTGCGGCCGGGAGACCCGCGCTGGCCGATGGGTCTCTCCGACCTCGACGCGCTCGGCGATCGGCACGGGATCGCCTCGATCTGGGTGGAGGGGCGTTTGCCGGTGCTGCCAGGAGTGGCGGTGGTGGGGTCGCGGGCCGCCGGCGCGACCGGGCAGGAGGCGGCCCGGCGGATCGGCGCCGACCTCGGCCGGCGCGGAGTCACCGTGGTGAGCGGCTTTGCTCTCGGAGTGGACGCGGCTGCCCATCGCGGCTGCCTTTCGGCGGGGGGTCAGACCGTGGCTGTGCTCGGCTGCGGCCTTGCGGTGGACTACCCACGTTCTCATCGGGGCTTAAGGACAGAACTGTCCTTAAGCGGTGCAATGGTGTCGGAGTATGCCGGGTGGGACGCTCCACGCGCTTGGCACTTTCCGCATCGCAACCGGATCATCGCCGCGCTCTCCCAGGCCGTGGTGGTGGTGGAGGCAGGAGAGAGAAGCGGAGCTCTGAGCACCGCTCGGTGGGCTGCGGACCTAGGTCGGGAGGTGCTGGCGGTGCCCGGCTCGATTCTCGGTCCGTTGTGTGCGGGCTCGAACCGGCTCCTGCGCGACGGGGCGCGTCCCTACCTGGACGCGAGCGATCTCGCCGATCTCTTCCCGCAGTGCGCCGCCCCGGCCGTGCCGGACCGCGACTGCGAGCCTGCGCGGCCGGCTGGCGAAGCCGGGAGCACACCGGCCGGAGCTAGGGACCACGCAGCGCGATTGCTCGCGCTCGTCAGCGCGGAGCCCGTTCCTCGCGAGCTGATCGGGCGAGCCCTCGGCCTGCCCGCCGCGGGCCTGGCTGTCCTGCTGGGCGAGCTCGAGCTGGACGGGCATGTGCGGAGCCTCCCCGGCGGGCTGGTAGTGGGCGCCCGGTGGTGAGCCATCAGCGTTCGGTGCCGGACACCCCAATTTGGGGATGGCGAACCGGGTGACGAGGTTGCACCCTTAATCACGGGTAGACGGGCCCGCGACGTGGGAGTCGGCCGGTGGTACCTACCCACCACGACTCCGCACCGTGCGGTGTCGAGGCGCCTGGGTGGTGCGACCGGCGACCTCGCTGGCTACTCGGGGTCGATCACGCCGAGGGCCGTCTCCGCCTCCTCGGGGGCGGCCCTCTCCGCCTCCTCGGCTCCGGCCCGCCGGGGCTTGACACCTCCGGTGGGTCTGGAATATCCTTCGTGACGAAATGTTCGTGACGAAATACTTTTCGAGAACGACACAGGTGGCCCCCGGGGGGCAACGATCGTGAGCCGGACCGGGAGCGTCCCCGCCGGGGCGGACGGGACCTCCCGCCCGGTAGAGCGGGCTGCGATCTCGGAGACGGCTGTCCTGGGCCCGGAGGCAGCGCCCCCGAGCCCGCAGGCGGTGCGTGACGGCATGGAGATCTCGCGCCTCTACGGCGAGATGTGGCGTCGCTTCCAGCCGCGGCGCCAGGCCATCAGCGGGTCCGCGGTGACGCCGCGGATGCTGTCCTACCTGCGCCACCTGGCCGCCGCCGGGCCCCTCACCGTGGGCGAGCAGGCCAACCACTTCGGGATCAGCTACGCGACCGCAACCGAGGTCGTCAACCGTCTGGAGACCAAGGGGCTCGTCGAGCGCATGAAGGACGACGGCGACCAGCGCCGCGTCTTCGTGTGGCTAACCGAACGAGGTCGCGAGCAGACGGCCGCCCTCGCGGGCCGCAACGTCGAGGATCCCTTTCTGCACGCCGTGGCCGCCCTGCCCGCGGCCACCCGCGCGGCCATCATCGAGGGTCTCGGCGCTCTCCTGAGAGCCGCCGGCACCGGTGGTACCACCCACGACGACGAGGAGGAGAAGTCATGACCATGGAAACCAGCTGTCTGAGTTGCGGAATGCCTTTGACATCCCCGGCCGATCATGCCCGCGGGGACGAGGACATCCCGTACTGCGCGTACTGCACGACCGAGAGAGGCGAGCTGCAGCCATTCGAGGAGCGCTTCGACAGGATGACCCAGTGGTCGATGCGCAAGGACGGGCTCGATCGCGCCACCGCCGAGCAACAGACTCGCGAGTACATGCGCACGATGCCCGCCTGGCGCGACCACCCGGCCCTCGCCTCCTCCGGCTCCGGGCGCAACTAGCGCCGCCGGCCCATCGGCCGCGCACCGGGGGCGGGGTGGCCCTCCCCGCTCCCCGGGTGCCGGCCTGGATGGCGCGAGCGGCTGCCCTGACTGCTGCGCGCCAGTTGATGTGCTGGCCGCCTTCAGCTGAGACTGCAGGTTGATTGCGACAGATTTGCATCTGTGCTAGCCTCGGGGTGGACGGTTCGGGCCAGGAGAGGGCACACCATGGCAGCAAACGCAGGCCGTTGGTCGCGCGTCTGGAGAGCGCTCACCCCTCGGGAGTGGACGCGCATCGGAGCGATGGCGGCGTTCATCGTCTTGCTGTACGTACTCGGATGGGGGATCTTCATCGCCGCCATCCTGCCCCAGCATTTCAAGCTGCTCGGCATCGGCGTGGCCATCACCGCGTACACGCTGGGGCTGCGCCACGCCTTCGACGCCGATCACATCGCGGCGATCGACAACACCACGCGCAAGCTGATGGCGGAGGGCAAGCGGCCGCTGTCGGTGGGCTTCTGGTTCTCGCTCGGGCACTCCACCATCGTCTTCGTCCTGGGGGTCGGCCTCACCTTCGCGGCGCGGGCGATCATCGGCCAGGTCAGCAACCCCAACTCGACCATCGAGAGCTTCGGAGGGGTGGTCGGCACCCTCGTCTCCGGAACCTTCCTCTACCTGATCGCCATCCTCAACCTGGTCATCCTGGTGGGCATCGTCAAGGTGTTCATGAACATGCGCCGTGGCCGCTATAACGACGCCGAGCTCGAGCAGCAGCTCAATGCGCGCGGGCTGATGTTCCGTTTCTTCGGCAAGCTGATGCGGGCGATCCACAGCCCCTGGCAGATGTACCCGGTCGGCGTCCTCTTCGGCCTCGGCTTCGACACCGCCACCGAGGTGGCGCTGCTCGCCGCCACCGCCGGCGCCGCCACCGCGGGGCTGCCCTGGTACGCGGTGCTCAGCCTGCCGGTGCTCTTCGCCGCCGGGATGGCGACCATGGACACACTCGACGGATCCTTCATGAACTTCGCCTACGGCTGGGCGTTCTCCAAGCCGGTGCGCAAGGTCTACTACAACATCACGATCACCGGGCTCTCGGTGGCGGTGGCCATGCTGATCGGCACCATCGAGATCTTCGGCCTGCTGGCCGCGGAGCTGCACCTCTCGGGCGGCTTCTGGAACTTCATGGCCAACTTCAACATCAACGAGGCGGGCTTCTTCATCGTCGGGCTTTTCGTGGTGACCTGGGTGGTCGCCCTGTCGGTGTGGCGCTTCGGCGGCATCGAACGCCGCTGGGACGAGGCGGCCGCACGGGGGAGGGCAGGCGAGCGCGAATCGGCCTGACCGCGGCCGCGGCGCCGCCCGGAGTGGCGACAGGCCGGCGATGATCTTCCGGGCGGAGCAGTGGCCCGCTCGGTGTCCGGGCCGCCCCTGGACGGTCCGGCGGCGCCGGCGCCCTGGTCGAACGAGGTTTGGCCGGGGGGCACCCCGGGTGATGATCCGGGATAGAGTGAAGGAAGGCCTCGGTCGGCGCAGGGGGCCGCTGCTATCATCTGGCGGCTTCGGCCCTGCCCGGAGGGTGCGGCCGGCGCCTGCCGCCATAGGACACCAATGCCAAACCGTCT
>Ga0181520_10006705_pt1 | contig 17433 bp, 13 predicted proteins | sample PEATcosm2014_Bin_29_FD_132451 | JGI IMG/M metagenome (GOLD analysis project Ga0181520, IMG submission 132451) | Peatland microbial communities from MTU Mesocosm Facility, Houghton, MI, USA - PEATcosm2014_Bin02_30_metaG | ecosystem: Environmental > Terrestrial > Soil > Wetlands > Peat | place... | reverse complement strand
TCCATGTTTAATCCAACGAACCAGCGAAAGAGCAGGTTGTAATTGAGCTGTTCCATCAGCATGCGTTCGCTGCGCACCGAGTAGAGCACTTGCAGCAGCAGTGCGCGAAGCAACTTCTCCGGGCAATCGAGGGTCGCCCCGTCTTGGCGTACAGCTTGTCAAAACACGGTTTCAGCTCACGCAACGCTTCGTCGGCCATGCCACGCACAGGCCGCAGTGGATATTCTTGAGGAATACGCTGTTCGGGGCTCACATAACTGAACACGTCCAACGCCGGAAAGCTTCCTCATGCAAGCGAAGCAATGTTCCCAACCTCTGATCCAACGCCCCTTCGGCCATCAGTGCCGACTGTATCCCAGCGTAAATACGAAACCAGAGACCGCTTGTTCTCCGGCCTCGTCTTCCAGGTAACCGAGATGTCCCCAGTCAACCTGCGCTTGCACCCCGGGTGCCGTCTCAAAACGGCGCACTGCTGTCTGTCGCGCTGCTTCCCGCTGTGGTCGCAGGTAGTCGGTCAGGATCGTATAGCTGCCGCTATAGCCACGTTCACGCAACTCCCGCAGCAACACTACTCCGTTCCAGACTCCCGCCTTGCATCGTTCTTCCAGGTACGGCATTTTTGCCACACGATCCCGCCATTCTCATCATAGAAGATTTCCTTGATACTCGGACCCTACAGTTGCAGGATGGCGAGCCCGAGACGGGGCTGGGGCTTTATTCTGGAAACATCCAGAGACAATCATGATAGTTCCCTTTTGGAACGTCGCGCTATTTCTTTGTGCCAAGATCCCAAAACAGGAACATCATAGCCTTCCCGGGGGAGTGCCGTATGTCTCCACCATGGAGCGCTTCATCCAGCGGCGCCAGCCAGCTATGCCCAGCAAAGTCCACGGGCTATGCAGTCTCCGTGCAGAATAGCCAGAAGCCTGCACCGGCTATGGAGCGCCGGGCCCCGACCCTAACAACTCATCAACAATCCTCAACTCATCAATACCCGGAGCAATCAACATCTGGCCTAGTCGGTGAAGGTCGTCCAACCACTCCGACTGAAAGGCACAACTCTTACTCCAAAACGACGACAGCCCCACGCTGTCTTCGGGTCCCACACTCTTCGAAGGAGGAGAGGAACTTATGGAACGGGTAATACTTAAGATCAATGGTGTTGAGCGGGCACTTATCTGTGATATCGAGCAGAATCTAGCTACGATACTGCGCGAACAACTCCTGCTGACTGGCTGTAAGGTGTGCTGCAATGAAGGTCAATGCGGCACTTGTACGGTTGACATTGATGGGAAGGCCATTCGGGCATGCCTAACTCCCGTCAAGAAGATTGCCAAAGGCGCAAAGATAACCACCATCGAAGGCCTGGGAACACCAGACAATTTGCATCCCCTGCAGGTCGCCTGGATGGCCTACGGCGGCGCTCAGTGCGGCGTTTGCACGCCTGGTTTTCTGATGTCCGCCAAGGTTCTCCTGGACAAAAACGACAATCCCACAAGGGAAGAAGTGCGGCATCATTTCGATGTTAACCGCAATGCATGCCGCTGTACGGGGTACAAACCGCTGGTAGATGCGGTGATGGATGCTGCCGCGATTATGCGCGGTGAAAAGAAAAAAGAAGATATGTTCTTCCATCCCAACGGCGGAAGCATCCTGGGTTCGACTTATCCGCGGCCGTCGGCGGTGGCCAAGGTTACCGGCACATGGGATTTCGGTGCCGACGTGGCGTTGCACATGCCGCAAAACACGTTGCGTCTCGCCCTGACCCAAGCCAAGGTCTCCCACGCCAACATCAAGGGGATCGATACCACAGAAGCGGAGAAGATGCCGGGCGTCTTCCAGGTAATCACGTGGAAAGATGTAAAGGGCAAAAACGCAATTACCGGCCTGATCACCTTCCCCACCAACAAGGGCGATGGATGGGATCGTCCGATGCTGTGCAAAGAGAAAGTGTTCCAGTTTGGCGATGCGATTGCCATCGTGGCCGCGGATACGGAAGAGCACGCCCGCGCGGCTGCCGACAAGGTCAAGGTCGACCTGGAATTGCTGCCGGCCTACCTGAGCGGTTTCGCCGCCCTGGCTCCGGATGCCATTGAAATTCATCCGGGTGTTCCCAATGCGTACTATGAGCAGGGACGCGTGAAAGGCGAGGACACCAAGCCTATCTTCGCGAAAGCAGCCTATGTTGCCGAAACCACAACCTATTGCAGCCGTCAGCCTCACCTGCATCTGGAGCCCGATTGCGGCGTCGCTTACATGGAACCGGATGGTACCCTGACCATCCAGTCCAAGAGCATCGCTGTCCATATACACCAGGCGATGATCGCTCCCGGCTTGGGGATTGCGCCGGAGAAGTTGCGTATCATCCAGAACCCGGCGGGCGGTACCTTCGGCTATAAATTCAGCCCGACGATGGAAGCTCTGCTCGGTGTGGCTGCCATGGCGACGGGCCGTCCGGTTTCTCTGGTCTATGACCAATTCCAGAACATCACCTACACCGGCAAACGTTCGCCGGGCTATGTCCAGTGCAGGCTGGCAGCCGACAAGGACGGAAAACTGCTGGCGATGGAAGGCGACTGGTGGATCGATCATGGTGCTTATTCCGAGTTTGGCGACCTGCTGACCATCCGCCAAGCCCAGTTCCTTGGGGCCGGATACAACATCCCGAATATCCGCGGTAAGGGACTGACCGTCTGCACCAATCATGCATGGGGCTCGGCATTCCGCGCTTACGGTTCGCCGCAGTCTTTCCTGGCCTCGGAGACCTGCATCGACATGTTGGCGGAGAAGATGGGAAAGGATCCGTTCGACCTTCGCTACCAAAACGTTTATCGTCCTGGCGCAACCACACCAACCGGACAGGTGCCCGATGTGTTTGTCCTCGATAAACTGCTGGATATGCTTCGTCCGAAGTATGAGGAGGCGAAGAAGCGCAAAGCCGCTTTCCATGCTTCTGATACGGCATACGGCATTGGCTTGGCACTGGGCGTTTACGGCTGTGGACTGGATGGCCCGGACAGCTCCAATGCAGATGTCGAACTCACGCCTACCGGAGTTACGGTTTACAACAGCTGGGAGGATCACGGCCAAGGAGCCGACCTTGGTACACTCTCCTTCGCATACGAAACCTTACGCCCGATGGGCATTAAGCCGGAGCAGGTCAAACTGGTGATGAACGATTCGAGGCTACCCAACAGCGGTCCCTCGGGTGGCAGCCGGTCGAATGTTTTCACCGGAAACGCCATCAAGGACGCATGCGAAAAGATGCTTGCGGCACTGCGGAAGGCCGATGGAAATTATCGGACTTACGATGAAGCTGTAGCGGAGAAGCTACCACTCAAATACAGCGGCAAGTGGGTGGCGACGGAGCAGACAGCTTGCGACAGCGCTACCGGCATCGGGAACCCGTTCCCCTGTTACATGTATGAACTTTTCATGCCGGAAGTAGAAGTTGACGTGAAGACCGGCAAGGTACGGGTTGTCAAGTTCACGACGGCTGTGGACGTGGGCACTGTCATCAATCGCACGATCGTCGACGGACAGATCTATGGCGGTCTGGCCCAAGGTATCGGCTTGGCCCTGAGCGAAGACTTCGATGATCTGAACAAACACACCACCCTGAAGGACTGCGGACTGCCGTATCCAAAGGACATTCCAGATGAAATCGAAATCCTGTATCTGGAGACTCCGCGTCCGCTTGGTCCGTTCGGCGCTGCTGGTGTTGGCGAAGCGCCGTTGACCGCCCCTCACCCGGCAATCCTGAATGCTATCTATAACGCCGTTGGCGTTCGGATCACTAAGATACCGGCTTTGCCCAGCGTAGTGAAGGCCGCTCTCGAAGAGAAAAAGACGAAGGGCACTGCTGCATAACACGCTTGACCCGATGCTGGCAAGGAGCCGGAAATGGTCCTTTCGGATTCGTTTCCGGTTCCGGATCGCACGTAGATTCGACCTTGTAATGTCTTAGATCGCGAAGATGGGTCACGTTCGATAAAGAACTAGCGAGGAGCATGTCCGCGGCTGTGCGCTAGAGGCCCGGCGTGTCAGTAGAGAGGTGACGCCTATTCCCCTGAACTAGGTGACGATCATGGAGCGATTTCGCTTGACGAACTCTCACTAATAGACTACAAGGGCAGTCCTGCAAGATGCAGCGGGCTCACGCCTCGATGGTCATCGTCGCCTAAGAAACCTCACCGGGGCAGTCCGGTTGGTTTGCACGCGGAGGGACCGATGAAACTTGTAGCATTTCTCGCCAGAATCGATCGCAATATTTGCAACGGATGCCGGACATGCTCAAGGGTGTGCACGACTTTGGCAATCAGCATGATCGACAAAAAGGCGCACGTCGATCCTGATCGCTGCGTGGCTTGCGGCAACTGCGAGCAGCGTTGCGAGTCCAGAGCCATAAGACTCGAAAAGCTTGAGAGGCCCCGCATCCTATCGGTCTCAATCTACGATCTGCCTAGGGAGCAGGTCGATGCCCTCTGTATCCGCGCTGGCTTCCATCCGAGTCAGATCGTCTGTTACTGCACCGCCACCCGGGCCGAAGAGGTGGCGGCGGCGATCATCAAAGGCGCGCACAGTCCGGAAGAAATAACTCTTAGGACCGGTCTTCGCAGTGGGTGTTCGGTAGAGTGCATCCAGCCAGCCTTGCGTCTTCTGGAAGCTTACGGCATCACGCCTACCCCACCAAAGGGGGGATGGCAATGGTATGGCCGTACGCCAACCTTGAAAGATATCCCGGAGAAGGTCAAGACCAAGTACCGCAATCACGGCTTCTGCTTCGACGAAGACCTCCGACTCCTGGAATCGGTCATATCGAGTGAGAGGAGGTAGCACCATGCGCAAGCCCATGATTCCGGCTCCCGCAAGGCAATCCCAGTACGGTGTGGCTCCGCAATTTGTTACCAAGCGCGTAGCGGAACTCCCGGAGATGACCTCGGTCATGCTGAGCGATCTTTTCCGCGATACACCGTCTTTGATCTATCCCTCGGACCAGGGAGTTGCGGTGGTCCGCGATGCCACCAGGAAAGCCCTGGAACGGGTCGATATGAGCATGATCAAGCCCGAACAGTCGGTCAACATCTGTGCGTCGCACCACGGCTTCACCATGGCCGGTGGCCATCCCTACGCCGAGATGCTGAAAACCGTCCGCGACGTCATCACCGAACGCACCGGCTGCAAAAATATCCGCCTGCGCGCCGGGGTCGGTCTTCGCTTTCGCGAAACCGAGGAGTATATCAAGGCGTTCGGACTCGATACTCATTTCGGTCCGCACATGGCCAAGGGGTTGGCGCCGATTGACGAGGGCATCCCCATTCAGACGGAGATTGGCACCCTTTACGGGCTCAAAGCCATCTACGATGCCGACTGGATCGTGCACGCTCACAACAGCGATGTCCGTGAAGTTCACTTCCACCGCCAGGTGGATCGTGCGGTTAAGCCCTTCGGCATGTCCTACGCTCGGATCGAGACGCGCTCGACCTATCATCAGAACCTGGGACCGCGCGGCGCCAATTTCATCGCGCGCTGCATCTTTACTTCAGACTTCGTGCAAAGCAAATTCGCCTTCGCCTCATTTCTGGATATGTCTCCGGCGGGCGTTGTCGGGGTAGATGCCGACAACGATCTGTTTGCCCTGAACGACCGAATGACCGTGAAGGGCTGCCAGTACTACGGCAAGATTATGACCCTATTTGGTGAAATCGATGAATGCATCGCAGTGCTCGATTTCCCCTGCCCGGTTCCCTATGTCTTCGCCGCCGGCGTCATTTACGCGAACTTCGTGGGTGCCAACACCGACCTGTTTGATCTCGATGGTACCGCGTTGCCTGCCTATACCTGGTATACCGAAGCCTTCTATGGCAAGGACGGGCCGCTGATTGACCAAATCGCGCCGCTCAATCCGGCCATCCGCATGTGTGTCCACAACTATGCCTGGGGCGGGTATCCCTCGGCCTTTTTTGCCGAGCATATTCCGACCATCGTGGTTGGACACGAGCAGGCCGCGGTAATGAGCTGCGATTCCCAAAATGTGGAGTACATGCGGCACGCCCTCATCGCCGAAGATACCGATGTGGCAATGCGTTTTGCTTACCGGGCCGCCAGGACCGACAAGGTCCTCATTTTCGATGGCGCGGTGGGTGGCGTCAACGTCAGCCGCTCTTTGGCCGAGTTGTTGGTCGCGCGTGCTCCCGCCGTCAGCTTCAAGGTCGATGAGGTGCTGTTGCCGAAGTGGCTGCGTCAACGTGGCATCGACCCAGTTGCCACGCTGGGAATGGCGGCCGTATGACACAACTTTTTTCTGGAGTTGAAAGCTCGTCAACGAAATCCGACTTGCGCGACAGCATTTTTGCCTCGCTCAAGCAAGGACTCTTCACTGCCGAGGTGCGGGTCACCACGCCGGGTCTGGTGTGCGGCGTTGAGTCGGCGCGTGCCAAGGTGGAAAAGCTGGGATGCGTGGTTCTGGACGCTTTGAATGACGGCGATGTTTCCCTTGCGGAACGACCAGTGCTTTGCTTGCGAGGATCGGCCAAGGCCTTGGCCATGGCTGAGGACTGCGTTCCGGGCGATGTCGGCAAGTTCTCCGGCATCGCGCGTGCCGCCCGCCACGCGCAGGATCTGGCTGGCGGACGCGTTCGCGTGGTTTCTGGGGCTGCAAAGAAGATGCCTGACGAGATCAAGGCCCAGGTGCGTCGGGCCATCCATTGCGGCGGCGGCAGTGCGTGTCTCTCCAACCGCCCGTTCCTTTATCTCGATAAGAATTATGTCCGCATGTTCGGTGGCGTACGCGAGACGCTGGCCGCGGTTTCCGCCATGAGCGGATATGTCCGCGCCATCCAGTTGCGCGGGTTGATCGCAAGTCTGGCTTCAGAGGCGCGCGCAGCCATCGAAATGAAGGCCGAGATTCTGATGGTGGATACCGGACGGCTGGAAGACCTCGACCTGGTTGCCGCTATGGTGCGTGAGTCCTCCCGCCGCGAGGCCACTACCATCGCCTTTGCGGGCGATATCGCGATGAATGATATCTCGGCAATCGCCGCTCACGACGTGGACATCCTGGATGTGGGCCGCGCCATCATCGATGCGCCCATGGTGGACATCAAGTTTGATGTCGTAATCGAGGGCGCCATGGCCGCGGAGGCTCCCTAAAATGGACATCAACCTTCTTGAAAAGACCGAACTGCGCATCGATGGCATTGATACGGCAGGCACCAATCTAACCGATCTGGCCGCCGCCGTTGCCCGCGTGCTGGGGGTACTGCCGGATAAGGTTATGGTCATCGACGTGCGCCCGCCGCAATTGTCGCTGGATATTCTGCAACGCACGCTTCCGGCAGAGAGCTTTTTCGGCAAAGAGCGCGTATTGCTGGATGCCATCGCGGAACTTCCTGGGGTGACGTTGGCGGCCGACGCGGAGATCCATTCCGCCGGAATCCTCTGTGCCATCGGCCTCAGCGAGATCCAGGCGGCCGAGACGCTGGCCAGAAGCCGGGCAGTCGGCCAAAGCATCGTGAGCAGCCGCCGGGCTAGGATACGGATCTTTCCTACCGGATTCGAGTTGCAGGAAAGCCGCATCGAGGACACCAACACTCCGTATCTTGTAAGGATTTTCGAACAGGCGGGTTTTCTGCCCGCGGCGGCGCAGCCGGTTGCCGACAATCGTGATCAGCTGGCCGATGCCCTGGCCCACGCCGCTGAAGAATGCGGACTTGCAATCACCACCGGCGGCATCGGAGCCGAGGACAAGGACTTCAGCGTCGAGGCCGTCCAAGCGCTGGACCCCTCGGCCGAAACCCCGTATCTGGTGCGCTTCGAGAAGGGCACGGGCCGCCATCTCAAGGACGGTGTCCGCATCGCAGTGGGAGAACGCAACGGCTGTCTTTTGGCGGCCTTGCCCGGACCGCACGATGAAGTGAGGCTCGCAGGCCCCATTCTGGTGCGCGGTTACAAGCAGGGCTGGAGCAAGCAGGAGTTGGCTGGCCAGCTGGCCGACGTTCTGCGAGCTAAGTTCCGTGCTGCCGGATTAGATAACTGGCATCACGCCCACTGCGACCATCACGATGGCGGGAAGCGATGAAACCCCACCTTGCCCGGCGCATCGCGGCGCTGCAGTCCGAAATAATCGGCGCGGGTCTTGACGCGGTCGTCTTCACCGACCGGGAGAACCTGATCTACTACGCGGGCACCACGGAGATCGAGTGCATGGCCGCTGTCATTCCGGCTACCGGTTCTCCCATTTTCTGCTGCCTATGGCTGGACGAACCCTATGTTCGCGAGTGCTCGGGTGCCGAGAAGTTGCTCGCCTATCGCTTTCCCACCTCAAACCTCGGCCAGACCATTGTATCGGCCATGCGAACCTTGGGGTTGACCGCCTCGCGCGTTGGCTTCCACAAGTACTTCGTGGAATTTAGCGTCTTCGATGCGATCCGGCAAGCATTACCCAACATGGAGTTTCGGCCTGCGATGGACCTCACCTACCGCGTCCGTGCCGTTAAGGACGAAACTGAGCTCGCCTGTCTGCAGACCGCAAGCGATTTTCTGTCCCTCGGTATGGAGGCTGCCGTCGCCGCGGTGCGCCCCGGTATCACCGAGATCGCCGTCCTGGCCGAGGCCGAATACGCCATGCGCAAAGCGGGATCGGAGGGAGCCACCTTCCGCATGCAGGTGCTTACTCACGCGAAGCAGTTGCAGGCCCATCCCTATGCTGGCGATGTGGTGATCCAGAACGACCAACCGGTAGTCATCCATCTAGGTTCGTCCTACCGGGGCTATGCCGCCAAGATGTGCCGCACCGTGGCACTCGGCAACATCCCGGACGAGACCAGGAAAATCTACGAGCTTCTCAAGTGCGCGCAGCAACAAGCTGTGGCGGCCCTGGTTCCCGGGGTCTGCGTGGCGGAGATCTACGACCTTGTGCATGCCTGCGTCGCCGAGCATGGCTATGGGAGCATGATTCTCGATCAGATCGGCTACGGGGTCGGCATCCGGCAGTCCGAATTCTTTCCCATCATTGGCAAAGGACTGTCCCATGTCATCGCCAAGGACATGGTGGTGGATTTGCTGCTCCCGACGGTGTTCAAGCCCGGAGTCGGCGGTCCGCGCGTCACCGACATGATCCACGTCACCGAATCGGGCGGGACCTTCATGACCACGTTTCCGCGCGAACTCATCGACCGGACGCACCCGGTCTGACCCCGGCACTCAGGAGGAAAGAATGCAAGAAGCGACGATAAAGCAATGCGATACGACCATTCAGCAATGCGATACGACCATTCAGCAATGCGCCGATGCGCTGCGCCAGGCCGAAGCCGCGCGCAAGGCTATCGCGCCGCTGACCACCGTTTATGCCGGACTCACCCAGAGCGACGCTTATCAGATCCAAATGGTCAATGTGCAAGCCAGATTGGCCGCCGGGGCCCACATTGTCGGCAAGAAGGTCGGTCTTACCAGTAGAGCCATGCAGCAATTTCTGGGCGTCTCTGAGCCTGATTTCGGCCACCTGTTCGACGACATGCTCTTCGACCAGGAACAGGTGTTGCCCCGCACCTCCTTCCTGCAGCCCAAGGTCGAGGCGGAATTAGCCTTCATTATGGGCGAAACCCTGACCGGTCCGGGAGTGACCGCCGCCGATGTTTTACGCACTGCCGCAGCCGTGGTTCCGGCCTTTGAAATCATCGCCAGCCGCATCGCCGACTGGAAGATCAAGATCGAAGACACCATCGCCGACAACGGTTCCAGCGCCGCCCTGGTACTGGGGTCAAGGCTCATGCCCGTCGATGCCGTCGATCTGAAATATGTTGGCATGGTGCTGGAAAAGAATGGACAAATCCTGGACACGGCTGCCGGCGCGGCCGTCCTCGGCCATCCGGCACTGGCGGTGGCGTGGCTGGCCAACAAACTGGGCAGTATGGGGATCGGTCTCGGGAAGGGAGAAATCGTTCTCGCCGGCTCGCTCACCAAAGCTTTCGAGGTCGCACCGGGCGACATATTCACGGCGACATTCGGTGGTTTGGGCTCAGTCAAGGCAGTGTTCTCAAACGATTGATTTTCGGACGATGATTTGGCGCAAGGGGTTGAGAATGAGAAAAATAAAGGCAGCGATATTAGGGCCCGGAAACATCGGCACTGATCTTATGCTGAAGATCATAAAGAAAGCCGAGAATATTGAAGTAGTACTGTTGGCTGGGATCGTCGACGGTGGGCGTGGTCTCGAACTCGCGCGCAAGATGGGGATCGCGACATCCATCGACGGAGTCGAGTCGATCCTAGCTGACGACAGCATCGAGATTGTTTTCGAAGCCACCGGGGCCAAAGCGCATCTTGCCAACGCTCCGCGCTATCGTCGGTCCGGCAAAATCGCCATCGATCTGACGCCCGCTGCCGTCGGCACCTATCTGGTTCCCGCAGTCAATCTGGACGGCAATCTCGAAGGCGACAACTTCAACATGGTCACCTGCGGAGGCCAAGCCACCATCCCCATGGTAATGGCGGTGAACCGTGTGACTCCGGTGGAGTACGCCGAAATCGTGGCGACGATATCGAGCCAGAGCGCCGGTCCCGGCACTCGCGCCAACATTGACGAATTCACCCAGACCACCGCCAAGGCCGTGGTCGCCGTGGGCGGCGCCAAAAAGGGCCGGGCTATCATTCTGCTCAACCCGGTCGAGCCACCGATCATGATGCGCAACACGGTCTACTGCCGCGTACAACATCCCGAGAAGCTGGAGGAGATCCGCGAAAGCGTGGCGAGGATGGCCGATCATGTTCGCAGTTATGTGCCCGGCTACCGGGTTCGTCTCGCACCCATAGCAGATGGCGACAAGATCACTCTTATGGTCGAGGTAGAGGGTGAAGGAGCCTACTTGCCGAAGTATTCCGGAAATCTGGACATCATCACCGCCGCGGCTCTGGCGACCGGGGAAAAGGTTGCTGAACGGCTTCTGGCCAAGTGTTCGTGAGGGCACCGCATGACAAAGATCAGAATTATTGACGCCACACTGCGCGACGGCATGCATGCCGTCAGCCATCAGTTCTCTCCCGAAGATATGGCTACCATTGCCGCAGCCCTGGACAGCGCCGGCGTTGACACCATCGAAATTGGTCATGGCGACGGGCAGGGCGGTTCCACTTTCCAGTATGGCTTCGCCAAGGCCAGCGACGAGGACTATCTCAAGGCGGTTTCGCCCGTCCTGACCAAAGCCAAACTCGACATCCTGATACTGCCTGGCATCGGCACCGAGTCCGATATCGAACTGGGGGCCAAATACGGGGTCAAGGTCGTGCGTATTGCTACGCACGCTACCGAGGCGGACGTCGGCGCTCAGCACATCACCTTCACCAGGTCGTTGGGGATGGAAGCCATTGGTTTCCTGATGATGGCCCACATGGCGCCGGTGGAGAAGGTGGTGGAACAGGCGAAGCAGTTCGAAAGCTATGGCGCTGACACGGTCTATGTCACCGATTCGGCGGGTACCATGCTGCCGTGGGAGGTGACCGAGAAGATTGCCGCGGTGAAGGCCGCGGTCACTGTGCCGGTTGGATTCCACGGGCATAACAATCTTGGTCTCGCCATCGGCAATACACTCGCTGCCGTGCAGGCCGGAGCTTCCTGTGTCGACGGCTGCCTGTGTGGTCTGGGAGCTGGTTCGGGCAACGCTCAGACCGAAGTCCTCGCGGCCGTATTTGACCGTATGAACATCGACACCGGCATCGACCTTTATAAAGTGATGGATGTGGCTGAGGAGGAAGTGCGCCCACGCATGCACCAACCCCAGGCCATCACCAAATTCGGTCTCAGCATCGGCTGGGCCGGAGTCTATGGCAGCTTCCTTCTCCATGCCGTGAGGGCCGGCCAGCAGTTCGGGGTTGATCCGCGTGACATTCTGGTCGAACTGGGCCGACTGAAGACCGTTGGCGGACAAGAAGACCTGATCATTGACGTCGCCTCGCGGCTTGCTGCGGAAAAGACCCAGAGAAGAGAGAAGTCGCGTGCCGCTCATACATGAATGCGAGGACTATCAGCGAAGAGCGAGTCAAGTCAAGCGATTTGCTTGGTTCCCGAGGCAGATAGTTAACCGAACCGGCAACCGGGGTGCGACGGAGTGTGAATGCTCGAAAAACGTCTTGCGAGACCTGATGATGCACGGAGATTGCAATTGGTACCTCGTCTGCCTGAGTGAAATGTCGTTCTCCAAGATGGCTGTCTTGCGGCTAATCGGACGGCTCCGATCGTTCGAGAAACAAATAAAGCCAAATCTAAACCAAGAATCAAACCAGAATCAAAACGTCTGTTCTTAGCGAGTTAAAATGTCGGTTCTTGTAGCAAGTGAAATGTCCGGCTGTTAGAACTGTGTGAAAGTTGGAATCCCGCGCGGGTAACCTGAAAGCGGCCATTGAAGTCGTCAATATAGCGCTCGCGCAGAAATCGGTTGGCGGCTTCGACGGTGGTGATGCCGTCCAATAGCAACTCCTCCGGCAATCGGCCCTGCCAGGTCCCGAAGCTGCGCTCGTTGCGGCCACGCGCCTGCGGTGAGTAGGCTGGAATCATTGTCACTCCTAACTCGCGCAGCGCGCGCCCGAGCTGCGTCAGTTGGTGGGGATCGACCTCGCCTTCAGCTTTCGGCGTGTGCCAGAAGTGGCTTCCCCGGTCGCTGTGCAAAGCGCAGAACAAACCCTTGCGCTCGAGCACCTCGCGCACTCCAGCCATGACCGTCAGGGTGGATTCTTCTTCGACCAACTGCGCGTAATAGATATCGCTGGTGGCGTCGTCCAAGATCGCAATCAGGTCGAACCAGCGTTCGTTCTGGAACCAGCGGTGGCAGCTGCCATCGATATGCAGCAGCATCAATGGCAACGGCCGCCGTGCGCGCCGCTTCCGATGCATTCCGCGTTTGCTGCCACGCTTGACCAGTCCGGCCCATTGCAGGGCCTGCTTAACCCAGATCATGTGCTACTGACACCAGAATCAAAACGTCTTGTTAAATCCAAAAATGCGTGGTATTTTGCACGTCCGATGACGATTCTGGGCTGGTAGCATCGAGAGAATCAGTCCAGACTTCTCAGATGGCTGTCAGGCTGTTCGCGGAATCAAAAATGAATATCCACTTACAAGACGTAGGCGGGTTGTCGCTTGCAGCCAGATATGAGTCGCTTATTCGCCTTTCCCAGGTTCTCGATATTTTTCGCACAGCCGATCGACTTTGCAGTTTTGTTGTAGCTGAACTTGAAAGCGTTGTGCGTTGCGATGTCATCGGAATCACTAAGTTTGACAAACAGACCAACGAAGTGACCTGGCTCATGCTCGATGTCAAGACACATAACTTCAATGCAAAGCCGATAGCATGGGATGGAACAGTAAGTCAGTTGGTCTTTGAGAGTCAACAGCCACTAGTGATTGCCGATGTGGACCGGGAAGAGGGCTACCCGGCCTCAATGGAGCGGTTGAGACAGATGGGAATCCGATCAGTCTGCGTCTTCCCTCTTAAGACACCGGTTCGGCGTATTGGAGCGATTTATTTCGGCCGCTGCTATCCTGACGCATTTCCAGAGGAGGAGGTCCGCTTTCTTTCACTGGTTGCTGGCACGATCGGAATGGCAGTTGGCAGTGCCCTATGTTTCGAGGCTACGCAACGCGTCCAGGCAGAACTGTCCCACGAGAAGAGCCGACTGAAGTTACTCCTTGACCTGACCAATTCCCTTGGCTCGAGCGAACGGCTCGATATACAGCTGCTCAAAATTGCGGTATCGCTTCGACAAATTATGCGATCCGATATCGCTGGAGTCATATTACCGGAAGCAGGAATCGAGAGATTGCGTGCCAGCGCTTTCGATTCTTCAGAACGCGCCGCAATCTCCGAAGCAGAGGCGTTGCCCTACTTCGACTCGGTATCACGCGAGGTCTGTCATGCGGGAACACCCTGGTCAGGAAGGACTGATGACTTGCCTCCTCAATGGCTGAGGGATCCCTCTAAACAGACCGCCGCGTGCATAAAGACCATCTGTCTGTTTCCGCTTGTAAGTCGGAGCTGTACTCTCGGCGTTTTAGCACTCGGCAGGGTTGTAGAGAACACTTTCACCCGAGACGACCTCGCCTTGCTCGGGGAGGTAGCAAGACAGGTCGCCATTGCCTTGGAGAATACGCTTGCCTACGATCGCATTGCGGACCTCAAGGACAAGCTCGTGCAGGAGAAGCTTTATCTAGAGGATGAACTCCACCGTGAGTTGATCGGTGCAGAAATCGTTGGAGAAAGTGTCGCGCTACGCCGCGTGCTGCAGAAAGTTGAAATTGTGGCACCGACTGACTCTATCGTTCTCATCAGCGGTGAGACTGGCACGGGAAAGGAGTTGATCGCGCGTGCGCTCCATAAGTTGAGTTCTCGCCGTACTAGCGCGTTCGTAAAATTGAATTGCGCGGCGATTCCGCTTGGCTTGCTGGAAAGCGAGCTCTTCGGTCACGAAAAAGGCGCATTTACGGGCGCTGTAGCGAAACGCATCGGCCGTTTTGAACTCGCAAATCATGGAACCTTGTTTCTGGATGAAATTGGGGAGGTTCCGTTGGAAGTACAGCCGAAACTCCTCCATGTTTTGCAGGAGCAGGAATTTGAGCGATTAGGAAGTAGCCACACAACGCGAACGGATGCGCGTTTGATCGTAGCGACGAACCGTGATCTTGCCACGATGGTAGAGAATATGGAATTTCGCTCCGACCTGTTCTATCGCATTAATGTTGTGCCGATATACGTGCCTCCGCTGCGGGAACGCGCTGAAGATATTCCTCTCTTGGTCAGGTATTTCGTCCAGCGATTTGCCAAGCGTCTTAGGAAAAACCTTGAGACCATTCCCACTGAGACCATGAACGCGCTGTGCAATTACCGTTGGCCCGGTAATATCCGCGAACTCCAAAACGTGCTGGAGCGCGCGGTTATCTTGTCTCCGGGTTCTGTGTTAGAGATTCCGCTTGGCGACATTCTGCCTGCAGAAGAGCAATCCCCACAGAACAGGGATGGTACCCTGCTGGAGTCGGAACGAAAGCACATCCTGGCTGTTCTCGAAGACACTAACTGGGTTCTCGCGGGAAAGAATGGGGCGGCGGCACGTCTTGGCCTGAAGCGTTCCACCCTGCAATCCAGGATGCAGAAGCTTGGGATTTCGCGCCACCCCAAATAGGCCGACCATCGCCGCCGAAGTGCCACCCCATCGGCACCTGTGCCGGACATGTGGCATAAAGTTCCCTGCACTCGCGCGAGCCGATTCCTATAAAGATCTTATATCTCTTTGATTTCAAACACTCTCCTAATCGCCAGTCCACAACCGAGAGTTGGCACCTCGAGTGCATTGCTGTTGGGTAAGCAGCACTTCTTTATCGGATTTTAGCTGCAGCCCAAACCGACAAAGTAGAGTGAATCATGGCACTTGCAGATCAGACCTTCGGATTCTTCATGCCCCCGGTTTCGTTAATGGGTGTCGGTTCCTCGAAACAGGCCGGTGTGCAGGCTAAAAGCCTCGGCATTACGCATGCACTAGTCGTTACCGATGAAAAGCTGTTCAAACTGGGCGTAGCCAACACAATCAAAAATTACTTAACCGAAGCCGGTGTTAAGGTCAGCATCTTTCACGGCGCCGAGCCCCACCCGACCGAAACCAATGTCGCCGACGGCGTCGCTGCATTTAAAAAGAATAAGTGCGACGGACTCGTTTCCTTGGGCGGCGGCAGCTCTCATGACTGCTGCAAAGGGGTCGGCCTTGTCGTGAGCAATGGCGGACAAATCAGCGACTACGCTGGCGCGGACAAAGCTACAAAACCGCTGCCTCCCCACGTCTCCATTAACACCACCGCCGGCACAGGGAGCGAAATGTCGCGCTTCGCAGTCATTACGAACCCGCAGACCCGCGTGAAGCGGGTGATATGCGATTGGCGCATTACTCCGACTGTTGCCATCAACGATCCTGTCCTCATGATAGGAATGCCTCCCGGCATGACCGCCGCTACCGGCATGGACGCCTTGACCCATGCCGTTGAGGCGTATGTGACAAATGTCGCTACCCCCGTTACCGACGCTTGTGCCATCAAAGCGATTGAGTTAGTTGCCAAGTATTTGCGGCCGTCAGTCGCGAACGGACAGAATCTCAAAGCACGTAATGGTATGGCGTATGCAGAATTCCTGGCGGGTATGGCCTTCAACAGTGCCCTGCTGGGCTACGTTCACGCTATAGCACACCAGCCAGGCGGCAAGTTCAACCTGCCGCAAGGTGTTTGCAATGCCATTTGTTTGCCTGTCGTTTGTGAGTTCAACCTGATCGCCTGCCCGGAACGTTTCGCCGACATCGCTCGCGCTATGGGCGAGGAAATTCACGGACTGACCGCCATGGAGGCTGGCGCAAAAGGTATCGCTGCCGTCCGCAGCCTTTCTAAAGATGTCGGGATCCCATCTGGCTTAGCGTTCCTCGGGGTGAAGGAGTCGGATCTTCCCGCGCTGGCGGAAAACGCCATGAAAGATCTTTGCGCACTCTTCAATCCACGTCCAGCCCGCTTGCAGGACGTCATTGATATGTACAAGCAGGCCATGGGTACTCCCTACGCCAAAGCCGCCGCTGCTCAGTAGCCGGTTGCTGCTTTGGAATGCACTCGCCGCAGACGGAACGGCTTTTTGGCTTGAAATGGGAATCCCCTTCAACACCGCAAAAAAGTAGTCGCTCCTCGATAGATAGGTGATGTCGTTTTCGGGGCCGCTAACCCAAGTTCCGCGGTTCTGGTCAGCTGAGAACTATTTTCGTGCATAACTGAGTACCTCGAACTCGGCAACCGATTTGTTTGCAGCCTGGCCATAAAGCGGGCGGTAGGGTACCTAAAATGAAGTGAGCTCGGAAATTCTGTTGTGATTCTCTTCGGGCGAACACAACCTGCCGGGCGTCGCAGTTGCACAGCCACTCGTCTAGCGCAAAGACGCCAGAAATACCCGACAAAGGGCAAGAATGGGGCCGTCGCCAACTAGGGATGAAGCGTTCTATGCTCCAATTCCGGATGCACAAACTCCCGCCCCGCAAGGCTTAAGGTGCCGACCGTTCGGCACATGCCGAACGGGTCGGCACTAGAGTGTTGCCACTACTGCCATCGAAGGCTTTTCCCGACCGTGTAACTACTTATTTATCAACGCTGAATTCCATTCAACCTCGCCGGAACAATGGCCCTGCAAATGCCTTTAAGAGTACCGGGTATTAGCAGCAATAGAGACGGCTCCAAGTTAGTCGAACTAGCCTGTTTGCATTTGTGGAAGAGAAGACTTAACAACCTTTAAACACGAAGGAGAATGCAATGTCTCAGTGGGAAAAGAAGATCGACATCAACCGGGTTTTTGTCCTCCAATCACCCAGACCGATCACCTATTTCGGCGTCGGAGCCATCGCAAAACTCGACGGCATTCTGGCGGAAAT
>Ga0181520_10006704_pt1 | contig 17439 bp, 11 predicted proteins | sample PEATcosm2014_Bin_29_FD_132451 | JGI IMG/M metagenome (GOLD analysis project Ga0181520, IMG submission 132451) | Peatland microbial communities from MTU Mesocosm Facility, Houghton, MI, USA - PEATcosm2014_Bin02_30_metaG | ecosystem: Environmental > Terrestrial > Soil > Wetlands > Peat | place... | reverse complement strand
GCCGACCCCTGGGTGCTGCGGATCGAGCCGTATTTCTATCTCTACTACCTGGGACAGGACCGCGCCGGGCGGCAGCGCCTGGGAGCGGCGCGCTCGCGCGACGGCATCCGCTGGGAGAAGCTGCGCTCGAATCCCGTGCTGGATCTGGGCGACGCCGGCGCCTTTGACGAGAACGGCCTGGGCGAGCCGGCGGTGTGGAATTCCGAGGGCTTCTACTGGATGCTCTACACCGGCCGCGACCGGGCCGAGAACCGCCGCCTGGGGCTGGCGCGCTCGCTCGATGGCGTTCACTGGCGGAAGCAGCCCGCGGTATTCGGCGGCGGCGACGCTTGGGATTCGAAGGTGCTGTGCGATGCCAGCGTGCTGGTGGAAGAGGGCGTCGTGCGCGTCTGGTTCGGCGGGGGCGATAGAGCGTCGCCGGATGAGAACCTGAACGGGCAGATCGGCTACGGGGTTTTGCGGCCGGCCCTACAGTGAGATCAAACGTGGCCGAGACAAGCGCGGAAGTGGCCGCTGGAAGTACGGCGATTTTCTCGATGGGCAGGCTAAAGCGTGCCCCACCTACTCTACGGGCGTCCAGGAGCTATCGGGGTCGAAGCGGGTTAACGAAGGGAACGGCTTGCCGGCAACAGGCTCGATGTCTTTTTGGTAGACCACCCCATCCTGATTCACGATGAAGGTGTGAATGCCGGTTACTCCATATTCGGCCGGCCACGCCAAAAGGGCGAACCCGCCGATCATCTTGTCTTTGACCACGTAATTGTGCGCACCCTCGGGCGCATTCGAGCCTTGCGCATCGAGAACGCGGAAGTAATATCCGTGGTAGGGCTTGGCCGTGCCCTTCTGCGGGCCGGTCCATTCGGCCTGGGCGAGACCCGCGGGAATGAGCGGCTGGCTGGCGCCTTGCCAATACAACCCATTCTGCTGCCCTGGCTTGCTCATCAGGTGGGGAGAGTATTCGAGCAAACCGTCTTTGTCGCGATCCTCGGAAGCATACGCGAGCTGGGCGTCCACGTACCCGTGACAAATCTCGATGGCGTCGAGCTCATCCGCGCCGATCTTCCGCGCGCCCATCTCGACCGGCGTTTGAGACGCGTCGAAGCTCCACTTTCCGTTCGCGCGGACGATGGGCACCGGAAACGGCCAATCTTCGTCGCCGATGGCCAGCACTACCCGGTTCGGGTTCAAGCGCGAAATCTCCAGCCGGTGGTTGGCTCGCGCCAGGCTCGCGAATTCGGTCTGTTCGGCCTTGTCCTGCTCGGCATTGCCGCACGTTAGAATCGCTCCCGCCTGCGGGCCGAGGATGGCCGCCAGCCGCGCGGAATCGTGGTGCTCCGCCGCCACGATGACCGCCTGTGCGGCGGCCTCGGCGGAATCGAAGCGCTCCTGAGCGAGCGCCGGGGCGGCCGAAGCTATCGCCGCCGCGCAAACGATATAGAGTTTCGAATTCATGTTCTAACGCCTCCCCCCGCCGCCGCCGAATCCACCGCCGCCGATGCGGCCCGCGCCCATGCTGGAGAAGCCGCGGTCGCTTTGCATACGCGCGGCTCCGCCATTGTGATAACCGCCGAAGACGCTGTGATTCCCGTTGAAACCTCGCTGCTCGAAGCCGGGGCTTCCGAAGCGCTGCCCGGCACCGGCCTCTCGGCGCCCGAGGGCCTCCGAGCGGGCGCCGGCGAACCGGTCGGCTCCCGCGCCGGCTCCGCCGGCACGTCCAAAACGGCTCGCCACCTCGCGATTCGCATAGGGAACCCCAAGACGGTGTGCGGGATCGTGCATCCAGACCGAGTTACCCAAGCGGCCTCCGTAATCCCGGAAGCCGTAACGATGAAAAAAGGAATGGTCCAGGAAGATATTGCCGGCATACCAATTCGGAAACCAGCCCCAGCCGCCCCAACCCCAGCCGCCCCAGCCGCCGAAGAACAGGCCCACGTCGATTCCGGGAAACCAGCCGAAGCCCACATCGATACCCGGATAATACAATGCTGGGTAGGCTCCCCAGACCGGCGGTCCCCACACATATGCGGGGTTGTAATTCGGTACATACCAGACATCCGGGTTAGCGGGCTGGATAGTAATGGCCGCCTGCCCGTTCTGGGTTTCGGAACTTACAGTTTCCTGAGGTGTGGAACGGAGCACGCCTTTCGACTGCGCCTGAGACCGCATACGCTGGACCGCCTCCATCACGTCCGCCTGCCGCGCCAGGAAGGCGTTACCAAGCTGCGTGGTCCAGCTCATATTTTGCGCCAGGCGGGCGAGCACCTCCGGAAAAGCCACCAGCCCTTGAACGCTGGGATCCCAGTTCTGTTTCTTCGCCTCGTCCATCAGTTTGGATGGCTTCCACTTAGGATGATCGCGTACCCATTGTTCGGCTTCGGCAATCTCCATCGGGTAAGTAGAGGCGGCCAGCACCTGAGCAACTAAGGGATCTGGATACAGCGCGATGGGCGCCACCAGATCGTCAAGCTGCTGTGGCGGCAAGGGCTCGCCGGCTTGCTGAGGAGGAGCTTGAGCATTCGGGGGGGCGGCACTCTGCGGAGAAGGCGGGGCGCTCTCTTGAGAGTACCCGGCAGTCGCGCAAATAAGGAACAAAGTAATCAAAAGCACGGCGCCAAAACGGTTTTCGGAAGGGCGCGGCGGAGTAACCACTGTATTCTCCCTTCATGGAGACGAATCTTGAGAGCGGCCGCCCCATGGCCGGTTGGGAAAGGTAGCAGTTGCTCTGGGACGGCCGCAGCAGCTCAGGTCTGGCTCTACCCCAACTTACGGCACTTCGAATGCCGGACCTATCGCTCAGTTATAGTATTTATCATAAGTTCCGCGCAGTAGCTTCTCGAGCTCGAAGGTGGCCGTGAGGCGGAGCGCATGTCCGTCCTTCAGGGTGTTCGTAATCATGCCGAAATCGCAAAGCGAGGCACCAGGGCTCCGAATTGTGGCGTGTTGCACAGATCGATGGATTGCGCGAGAACCAGCGCGGAATCGCGTTTGTCGCGCTTCACGCCGAAGTTCAACTTGACAAGCGAAAGGCCTACTGCGCGGCGTGGAACGAATAGGCGCCGGATTCGATTTCGAACACCGCCGCGCCGGCTTCACTGCGCAGGAACTTCACGCCCTTGGCGGCGGAAACCGGACTCCCCGATTCGGTCACGGCGCCGGCATCCTTGGCCGGGACCCAGACGGTCGCGGTGGTGTTGGCGGGAATCGCGACATCCAGGGTGAAGACGCCGCCCGCGCGCTTCCACGAAGAGAGGATCGTGCCGTAGGGCGTCTTGTGGGACGCCTTGACGAAGGTCAGGTCGCCCGCCGGATAGGGACGGATGATCGCGTGGCGGAAGCCGGGAGCTTGGGGATCGGAACGGATGCCGGCCAGGTATTCGTACATCCACACCGCCAGATCTCCGATCTGCATGACGTGATTGCCGGAGTTCATGGCGGGATCGGCCGTGTCGCCGTTCCAGAGTTCCCAGATGGTGGTGGCGCCGCGCTCGGCCATGTAGCCCCAGCCGGGATAGGTCTTCTGCGTGGCGATCTGATACGCAACATCGGCGTGCCCGTTGTCGGAAAGGGTGCGCATGAGCCACTGGGCTCCCACCAGGCCGGTGCCCACGTGGCCGTGGCTCTCGGCAGAGATGCGATCGACCAGGCTCTTGACCACCGCGGCGCGGTACTCGGCCGGAACCATGTCGAAGGAGAGCGGGAGAATGCTGGAGGTCTGGGTGCCGTTATCGTAGATGCTGCTGGCGGGCTTGAAAAATCGTTTCTGAAAAGCGCCGTTGACCTGGCCGGCTTCGCGCTCCAGAGACTCGGCTTCGACGGATTTATCGAGCAGGCGCGCGTAGCGGCCCATGAGCGTGAGCAGCTTGAAGTAATAGGTGGTCGCGATGAGGGTCGAATCGGTGATGCGCGCGGGGTCCTTGGAGTGGATCAGCGTGGGATCTTCGGGCGGAACGCACCAATCGGCGTACGTATCGCGCGGCATGAGGCCGTCCTTGAGGTAGGTGCGGACGTGGGCCAGCCACTTCTGCATCGAGGGCCAGGCGTGCTCGAGAGGCGCGCGGTCGCCATACTGGTCGTACAGCATGCCGGGAATGAAAATCAGGGTGCTGGGCCAGGTGAGGTCGTCGTTGTAGAGCGGCCAGTAAGTGGGAACCACATCCGAGATGGCGCCATCGGCGCGCTGGGAATCTTCCAGGTCGCGGGTCCACTTGGTGTAAAACGCGGCCACGTCGAACATGTAGGATTCGCTGCGGCTGACCTGCGAGCGGTCGCCCAGCCAGCCCTGGCGCTCGTCGCGCTGCGGACAATCGGTGGGGATGCTGCGGTAGTTGCCGCGGATTCCCCAGAACATATTCTTGTGAATGCGATTCAGCAGCTCGTTGGAGCTCGTGAAATCGGCCAGCCGCTCCATGTCGTCGTGCACCACGCGGCCTTCCAGAGCCGCCGCCGAGGGTTCGCCGGGGAAGCCGGTGACCTCGACATAGCGGAAGCCGTGATAGGTGAAGCGCGGCTCGTAAACCTCGGTGCCGTCGCCCTTGAGGATGTAGGTGTCGCCGGCGCGCGCCGAGCGCAGATTGTCGGTGTAGAGCGAGCCATCCGGGCGGAGGGTTTCGGCGTGCCGCAGGGCGACCATGCTGCCCTTGGGACCGGAAACGCGCAGGCGGGTCCAGCCCACCATGTTCTGGCCCATGTCGAAGATGTAGATTCCAGGGGCCAGCTTCTTCATGCTGACGGGCTTGAGGGTCTCGATGACGCGCAGCGGCTGGGCGGCCTGCGAAACGAGCGTGCCGGTCGGCGCGGCGACGGCTTGAGCGGGTTCCCAGGAGGATTCGTCGAAGCCGGGCTTGCTCCAATTGGGCAGTTCCATGCGGGCGTCGTATTCCTCGCCGTCGTATTCGTTGTTGGCGCGTATAGGGCCGGCGGTGGTGACGTGCCAGGAACTATCGGAAACCACCGAGGCGGTGCTGCCATCCTCATATTCAATGTTGAGCTGCACGATGGCTCGGGGATCGCCGAACGTCCGCGTGGATGTCGGAATCTGCAAGCGCGGCGCGAAGAATCGGCCGTTGCCCAGCCATAAGCCCACGGCGTTGCGGCCGCGTGTCAGAAGGCGAGTGACGTCGAAGCTCTCGTAAAGAACGTGCTTATCGTAGTCGGTGAGGCCGGGCGAGAGGACGTGGTCGCCCACCTTGGAGCCGTTGAGCCACAGTTCGGAGAGGCCCAGGCCGGAATAGTAGACCATGGCCCGGCGCACGCGCTTCTCGACGGCGAATTCCTTGCGCAACATGCGGGCCGGCAGGCGATGCTCGACGCCGAATCCGGCGTCGCTCCAGGGAGCCATTCCAAACGTACCCAGATCCTTGGCGGGCTGCCAGGCGATATCGTTGAAGCCGGGCTTCTCCCACCCGGATTCAGGCTGGGCGGATGCGCGCCACTCGTTGGAGGTCTGGAAGACCAGCGATTCGCCGGAGGCGAACTCGACGCGGATCGCTCCGATCAGCCCTGCGGGCGTGTTCGCGCCGCCGTGAGAGGCCTTGACGGCCAGCAGGTTCCCGCCGGTGCGTATGACATGCGCGACCTGCTGCACCTGGGGGATCGAGGCGGCGGAAGCCGTGGCGATGGGCGAGCCGTTGAGATAGACGTTGGCGCTCTTATCGGCGCCGAAAACGGCCCACGCGCGCACGATGGCGCCATTGGCGGGGACGGTGAACTTGAAGCGGAAATAGCGGTCGCCGGCGGGAGCGGAAGTCGCGGCGTCGGCGGATTCCCAGATCCAGCGCGCGTTCCGCAGATTGGTGTAGGGGCTGCCCTCTTTGTAGACGCCGGGTTCCTCGCGGCCGATCCACTGGCCCTTCCAATCCTCGCTGTGGAGCAGGCCCATGGACCAATGCGCGGGCGCGCTCCAATTGCTGGCGGCGTTGTCCCTATCCCAGACCTGGACCTGCCAGAAGGCGGAGGCGCCGCTCGAAAGCGGCTTGCCGCCATAGGGCGCCAGGACGGATTGGGCCGATTCGACGCGCCCGGAATCCCACAAATCGCCGTGCTGGCCGCGCAGGCCCGCTTCGGTGGAGGCTACCAGAATGCGATAGGCCTTCTGCTGGAGGCCGCGGACTTTGGGGTCTGCGGGCGTGAGCGTCCAGGTCAGGCGCGGCGCCGCGACGTCGATGCCTTCCGGGTTTTCGCGGTATTCGCAGCGCAACCCGGTGGGCTGCAATCCGGCCGCGGCATACATCGAGGCGGCCGAAAAGAGACACACAAGTCCAACTTTCATACAGCAAACGATAGCATGTCCATCGGCCGCCGGCCGGGCCGCAGCAAAGCGGCGCGCACTGCGCCGAAATGGATTACCATGGGGTCTAATCCTGTAATGATAGGTTCGCGAGAAGCCGCGGCCAACAGGCACGGCTCGCGATTCCCGGCGCGCCGGGCAATTCAATCGAGGAGTCGAAATATGCGCAAGCAAACCGCCTGGTCCATGGCGATCGTTGCAGGGCTGCTGATCGTGGCGGGCGTGATCGTAAGTGGATGCGGCAAGAGCGAATCTCCCCAAGCGCCGCAAGCGTTCATCACGCTGCCGGATTTCGCCGTCACGCCGGATGGCATGGCTATCGCGCCGGATGGCGACCTGGTGCTGGCAGTCCCCAACTTCGCCAGCGCCGGCGCGGACAACAAGCCCGCCGTCCCGGCCGCAATCGCCAAGATCGGCACGGATCTCAAAGTTCGCAAATGGTTCGAGGTCCCGGTGTTGGCGGAAACCGGCCGAGCCTGCCCAATGGGCATCGAATTCGGGCCGGAGGGCGAACTCTACGTCGTCGATAACCAGAACTGGAAGACGGGCAACGGCGCCAACGGCGAAATCAACCAGGGCCGCATTCTCCGCCTGAATCTCCACGGCGACCAGATTGCCGAAACCATCGTGGTGGCCAAGGGCATCAGCCATCCCAACGGCTTGCGATATCGCAACGGCCAGTTGTACGTGTCGGTCTCGACGCTGCCTAAAGTCAAGCGGCCGGATGGCCTGCTCACCAGCGCCGTCTACCGTTTCCCGGCCAACGGCCGCGACATCCAGGTGGGTAACACGCTGCAGGACCCCAATCTGGTGACCAGCTTCGTGACCCAGAACAAATTCACGCAGTATGGATTGGACGGCATCGTTTTCGACAGCAAGGGCAATTTGTATGTCGGCAATTTCGGCGATGGCGCGATCAGCAAACTGACTTTCGACGACTCCGGCAAGCTCACCAGCACCACGCTCTTCGCCAAGACCGATCTCGACTACTCGCTCGACCCCAAGCTGCCGGGCTTCCTGGATAAGGCGACCAAAGCCAGAATGCGAACCACCGACGGCATCTGCGCCGACAAGGCCGACAATTTCTACGTGGCCGATTTCTCGAACAATGCCATCGCCAAGGTCACCCCGGCCGGCCAGATCTCGGTGCTCAAGCAGAACGGCGATACCGGCGGCCGCAACGGCGACCTGAACGAACCCGGCGAGCCCATCGTGTGGCGGGGTATGCTGGTGGTCTCGAATTTCGATGCGGTAATGGGGGACCCCGACAAGGTCAACCAGAAGCACGAATCGCCCGCCACGCTTTCGCTGCTGAAGCTGGAGTAAGCGGGCGCACAAAAGGCAGGGAGGCGGAAATGAAACTCGTGTCTACCGCCATCGGCGGCGCCATCATCGGCGCTCTGGCGTTCGGCATCTGGCCGGAGATGTGGAAGACCTACGGAATCATGGGCGGCTGGCTGGCCTCCGCGATCCTGGTGGGTATCTGCTGGTATATGAACCACTGGCTCGGCGTGATTTCGAACGAGCCGGGAAGCATCTGGGTCGATCAGGGCTGGGCGGTCTGCGCGGCGGGGATCGCCTGGGGCATGGTCCGTTTCGGATCGCAGTTCTACCAGGCGCTGCCTACGCTGATCTGCTGTCTGATTGGGGGCGGCCTGGCCGGCATCGTGGCGGCCAAGGTGAAGAAGCACAACGCCAGCTTCAACAAACCGCGCAACGCGGCGGCAGCCGCCGAGGCCGAGAAGCTCGAGGAGGTGTCGCATGTATGAGTGGATGTCGCGGTACATCGATGCCATAGGCATGTCGCCCGCGAGCGTGGTCACGACCGTTTTCGGCGCCTTCTGCGTGGCCTTCGTGGTCATCATTTGCTGGGGCAAGCTGGTGGAGGATTTCGGGGCGGCCGGCGGGATGATCGCGGGGGCCATGATCATCGGAACCTTCTGGGTGATGAACCACAAGCTGCCCGGCTTCGGCATAAACCCGGAAGGCATTCCCCATCCCGATGGAGGCTCCAAGCAATTTGGCCTGATCTACCAGGGCTTCCGAGGCGCCGGCCCGTGGGCCGACATGGGCACCGCCGTAGGTATGGGCCTGTGGGTTTGCGGCCTATGCGAGGCGCGCAAAGGCCTGCGGCGCCGTCTGGCCATCGCGTCCGTTCCGCGGCTCGCGGCGGCTATCGTCGGCGGGATTGTGGGCGGCTCGATCGTCGGGCTGGTCGGCTGGACGGGGGCAAATCTGTTCGGCTACAAATGACTCGGAGCTGAGAAGCCATGCCTAAGTTCCTCTTAGCCCACGATCTGGGCACCAGCGGCAACAAGGCGGTCTTGTACACGCTCGAAGGCCAGCTCGTGGCCAGCCGCACCTGCCCTTACGAGACCCGCTTCTTCAACGGCAATTGGGCGGAGCAGGAGCCGCTGGACTGGTGGGCGGCCGTGTGCGGCTCGACCCGCGAACTGCTGGCCGCGGCCAAGGCCAGCGCGTCGGATGTGGCGGTGGTGGCTTTGAGCGGCCAGATGATGGGCTGTACACCGGTCGATCGGGAGGGCAACGCGCTCCGGCCTTCGATCCTCTATTGCGACCAGCGGGCCACCAAGGAGTGCGGCGATCTGCTTGCGAAGATCGACCTGAAGAGCTTCTACGCCATCGCGGGCCACCGCGCCAGCGCCTCCTACGCGATCGAGAAGCTCATGTGGATCCGCGACCACGAACCCGCCATCTACGCACGCACTTACAAGACCCTCTGCGCCAAGGACTACATCAATTGCCGGCTGACCGGACGCATGGCCACCGATTACTCGGATGCCTCCGGCACTAATGCGTTCGACCTGAATACGTTTCGCTGGTCGGAGAAAATCCTCGATCTGGCCGGCGTGGATGGCGAGATGTTCCCCGAGGCGATGGAATCGACCGCTATCTTGGGAACCGTCACCAGCCGGGCGGCGCACGAGACCGGGCTGAAGGAAGGCACCCCGGTGGCGGCCGGCGGCGGCGATGGCAGTTGCGCCGGCGTAGGCGTGGGCTCGATCAAACCCGGCACGGCGTACAACTGCCTGGGATCGTCGTCGTGGATCGCCCTCACGGTCGAAAAGCCCATCGTGGATGAACAGATGCGCACCATGAACTGGGCGCACTGCGTGCCGGGCTACCTGCATCCCAGCGGCACCATGCAGACCGCCGGAGCGAGCCATAGCTGGCTTAAGAACACGCTCTGCCAGGCGGAAACGAACGAGGGCGCGCGCCTGGGCGTCAGCCCCTATGAGCTGATCGATGCCGCGGTGGCGCGCGTGCCCGCCGGTTCCAACGGCGTTCTCTTCCTGCCGTACATGCTGGGCGAGCGCACACCGTGGTGGAACCCCAACGCCCGCGGCGCGTTCATCGGGCTGAACCTGGCGACGAAACGCGAAGACATGCTGCGCGCGGTGCTCGAGGGCATCACCCTGAACCTCGGCTACATCGTGAATATCTTCCGCCGCCACGTGCCCATTGAGACGATCACGGCCGTCGGCGGCGGCGCGCGCAGCGCTGTCTGGCGGCAGATGATGGCGGATATCTACGGCTGCCCCGTGCAGTCGCTCAACTACCTGGAGGAAGCCACCTCGATGGGAGCGGCCGTGATCGGCGGCGTAGCGGCGGGGCTTTTCGACGGCTTCGAGGTGATCGATCGCTTCGTGCACGTGGACCAGACCGCCGTGCCGGATGCGGAGCAGCAGAAGGTGTATTGCAGGCTAATGCCGGTTTTCGAAAAAGCGTACCGGTCTCTCGTAGGCGTCTACGAGGACCTGGCCAGTTTGCGATAAGACATTTGCAGTAAGAGCAGACGAGGAGAATTCGATGAAAGCGGTAGTGGTTACCCGGCCGGGAGACGTGCGGATTATCGAACTGAGTAAGCCGGCGCCCGGCCCGTATCAGGCGCTGGTGCGCACCGAGGTGGCCTGCCTGTGCAATGCCACCGATGGCAAGCTGATCGCCGGACACTTCCCCGGTGTGGACAAGTATCCGCTGGTGCTGGGTCACGAGTCGGCTGGAATCATCGAGGCCGTGGGCGCGAAAGTCCGCAATTTCCGGCCCGGCCAGCGCGCCATCAGCGGCCTGGTTTTCGATTTTGGCGACCCCGCGTACGCGAGCGGCTGGGGCGGTTTCTGCGAGTACACCCTGGCGAACGATCACGACGCCATGCTGGCCGACGGCGTGGCCGACGCCGAGCACGGATGGTTCGAGATCTACGAGGTGCAGCGCGCCGTCGCGGAAGACATCCCGCTCGAAGCGGCCGTCCTGCTGTGCACGTGGCGCGAAGTCTACGGCGGCTTCGGCGATTTCCATCTCAAGGCCGGAGACGAAATCGTAGTGTTTGGCGCGGGACCGGTGGGGTTGAGCTTCGTGAAGTTCGGCCGCCTCCTGGGCCTGAAATACATCGGTGTGGCCGACCCCATCGAAGCCAAGCGGGCCAAGGCGCTGGCCATGGGTGCCGACGAAGTTTTCGATCCCAGCCCAGCCGCGCTGGCGGAATTGAAGAGCCGCCGCAAGAAGCCGGTCGATGCCGTCATCGACGCCGTGGGGAACGAATCCATCGCCAATGCCGGGCTCGATCTGATCGGCATGGGCGGATCGATCTGCATTTACGGCGTGATTGCCGAGCCCACCATCACGATCCAGAAACACCGCGGCCCTTACAACTTCAACTTATATGTTCACCAGTGGCCCACGCGGTCGTGCGAACGGGCCGCCATGGAACCGCTGTGCGAATGGATTCGCCAGGGCAAGCTCGACTGGCGCGAATTCGTTACGCACGATTTTCCGCTCGACCGGTTTCACGACGGCCTCGAGGCGGTCAAGAGCGGGAAGGCCCTCAAGGTCGTGTTTCGCTACTGACGTTAGTGCAGGATCTCCCCGCGAATCGCGTCTCCGGGCACGTCGAGCAGCAGCACACTCGAAATGGTCTTCATGGTCACGTGATCGGCGAAGGTCCAGACAACCTTCTTATCGCGCGTAACTTCGATTAAGTGCGGCGCCTTGCCGAAGTTATTATTGTGACCGAGCCAATTGCTCATCACGGTATTCCCGTTGGGCAGGCGCTGTAATCCCGTCATGAACTTCAGGCTGATGCCCGGCAGTTCGTCGCCCTTGACTTCCCAGACAGTCTTGCCCGCGGGATCGACTTCGAAGACGCGCGCCGGCGCTCCCCCACCATCGGCCGAGGCGATTAGCGTATTCCCGTTGGGCAGGCGTATGACGCTGTGCGGCCCGCCGGGCGCGGGAATCTCGCGCACCATCTTCCCTTGCGGATCGTATTCCCGGACCACTCCCAGGCCGTAATGCGCCACCAGATAACTGCCGTTCGCGAGGCGCCGCGCGTTGCGCATGTACGCGGGGCCGCCGTCCTGGCCTTCTGGAAGCAGGCGGATCTCCTTGACGATCTTGCCCGCCGGATTCACTTCCAGCAGCCGCCCGGCATTGCATTCGCCGACAAAGGTGTTGCCGTTCGCGAGGCGCTGGCAGGCGTAAACCGTGCTCGCCGATTCGTACGAGAAGATTACCTGCTTCGCGAGCGTGACCTCTTTGACCCCATGGCCCGTGTTGAACAACAGGTTGCCGTTGGGGAGCTGCCAGACATCGTTGGCGAATGGGGCGTCGTAACTCCACTCGACCTTTCCATCCGCGCCGACTATGAAGACCTTGCCCTGCGTATAATCCGTGCACAGGAATCGATGTTCAGTGGCAGCCATCAGGGTCGCGGCGGCCGACAGGAAGATCAGAAACGGCTTCACGATGTTCTCCTCGCGCGCGGGTACTCCCAGCGTTCCCCGCAGCGCACTATTTCGAAAGGCTGCCCGTCCGCGCGCGCCGCGGCGGCGAACTCAAGCGGATCGGCGGTGTTGAATCGGAACATCTCATAATGGCACGGAATGACCAGCCGGGCGCCCATTTGGCGGCCCAGCCAAGCGGCTTCGCGGCCATCCAGGTTGCCCGCCACGCGCCGCTCCGGCGCACGCCCGTTGATCGGCAGCAGAGCTACATCCACCGCGAAGGGCCTGAGCTTCTCCGCCAGGCCGTCATAGAGCAGCGTGTCGCCGCTATGGTAGATCGACCACGGCCCGAACTGCACCACGTAGCCCAGATAGCGCGACCGGCCGACCGCATCGCACTCAAGCGTCTCGTGCGCCGAGGCCACGGCGGTGAAGCGGAAACCGCCGACCTCAACCGAGGCGCCGTCGTCCAGTCCGATCAGCGAGGAAGCCGGCACGCCCAGGCGCTCGGCCGCCACCTCGCGCGCCGCCGCGGGAACGATCAGCGGGAGCCGCGGCTTCGCCCGCAACATCGGCCGCAGCGTGTCCGGATCCATGTGGTCGGTGTGCGCGTGGCTGGCGCTCACCACGTCCACGAAATCGAGCCGCGTTGGATCGATGGGCCGCGCCGTCATGCGCACGTGCGGCGTCGCGGTGCCGGCGTACTTGCGCGTGAGCGAATCGGAGAGGTAGGGATCGAGCAGCGCGTGCCGCCCGCGCCACTGTAACAGGAAGCCGCTCTGCCCCAGCCACCAGAGCCGGAAAGCATCGTCCGAGCCGCCGGCCCGGATGTCGCCGAGCAGAGCGTCATCCTTCAGCGCGGGTTGAATCAGCCCTTCTGCCTCGTTGGCCGCCATGCTAGTGCGCGGCGGTGGGGCATGCTTTAGCTTGCCCTAACAGTGTTCCGCCCGCCGCAACCCACCAGCTTACCAGTAAAGCTTCACCGCGATCTGCCCAATGCGCGGAGAGTTGGCGCTGGTGACGATACCAAAAGTGGCCGGCGTGGTGATCGTCGATGCGGGATCGTTGAACTGGGCATGATTGAAGAAGTTGAAGAACTCGAACCGCACCTGGAGTCGAGACTGCTCGCCGAGCTTCGAAATGGGGAAGTTCTTGATGGCGGAGAAATCCCAGTTATTGATCCCAAATCCTGGTTGAGTGTTCTCGCCCGCATTGCCAAAGGTGAACTTAGCGGGAATCGAGTAAGCCGCCCGATTCAATCCGAGAAGGTTATTCGTCCGCGGATTCAGCAATTCCGCCGGTACACCGGTCGCGTTAGCTCGCTGGCCGCCCGTGGCCACGTTCGCGATATCGCCGGCGGTGAAAATGGTGTACGGCATCCCGCTCTCAAACGTGGTGATGCCGTTTACCTGCCATCCGCCTACGATCCCATCGAGCACCGGGCGTGTGACATTGAAATGCCTGCCCTTGCCGATGGGCAATTGCCAAACGTAGTTGCCGATAAAATGGTGGCGCACGTCGTTGATGGCCAATTCGTGATCCGGCCTGCGATTATATTGATCCTGCCCCGCGTTACCGCCTCCGACTCCCACGCCGCCCTGTCCGCCGCTATCCATCTCCTTGGCAAAGGTGTAAGCCAAAGAAATTGAAATCCCGTCGCTAAGCCGCTTCTCGTACTTGGCGTAACCGGCGTTATACTGGCTCCACTCGTAATCCGCTACTTGCACGAAAGTGGGAGACAAGAGAGGGTATGGGTCCCGTTGCGCGTAGCTGCGGGTATCGCTGAGACTGGTTGGCAGCGTGGGCTGATTGACATATACGGTGCCTTGCAACTTCTGCGCCTCATTGCCCATGTATCCGACCTCGATCAGACTGGTGGGCCTCAACTGGTGCTGGATGTTGAAATCGTACGAGGTCACGTAGCCCGCGCGCGCGTGTAAGTCCATGTCTTCGGTCACGCCTTGCGTCGTCGAGGCCGCCGAAGGAAAGAGCTGCGACATGACCAGTTGCGGTATCGTGTTGCTGGATGTCAGGCTGGCCGTAATGTAGTAGGGCGGGGTAGCGCCCGCTATCGCGCCTAAGTCGGTGCCGGCTGAATTGAGGCTGTAGAAAACCCCGCCGCCGGCCCGGATTACGGTCTTATCGCTCAACCGGTAGGCCAGACCGAGCCGCGGCGCGAAGTTGTTCGCATCAAGCTGCTCGGGCCGTTCGGGCAGCAGTGGCTGGCCCGATCCCTGGATCAACCCCTGCCCCGGTATGTAGTAATCCGGACTCACGGTGAGCAGCGACCTCCCGGTGGCTAAGTCGAAGTTAGCGAGCCGCCCCCGCCAGGGAAGCATGATTTCGTAGCGCAGTCCGATATTCAGCGTAAGCCGGTCGTTGACCTTCCAGTCGTCCTGAACATACGACTGGGATATGGTCCCAATAGCGTACTTGGCTGCGCCGCCGAAGTTGCCGAGACCACCGACGCCGCCCGTGGCCGACTGCGCATAGCCCAACAGGTAATCCGCAAATGAATTTCCGCTGAAGTTCCCGCTGAAACTGAAGACTCCGTCTTCGTCGTTCTGCAAGTTATAGCCGACCATTACCCGATTGATATCGGTGCCGAAGCGGATGTTGTGGCTGCCCTTAATCCAGGTAAGGGTTTCGCCCGCGCGGTAATAGATGTTGTTCTGTGTCGCACAACAGCCGTAGCCCACGAACCCGGTCGCATTGCTATTGCCTCCGGTTGTATAGCCGGTAAAGCTGAGATTGGGCAGCGCGTAATAGCCCGGCAGAGGATCCAGGTTCTGGAGACCAAGCTGCGCGGCATAATTCGTGGAGCTGGCGCCGCCGTCCGGAATGCGGGCCAGGTAAGCCTTGAAGAAGTTGAGGCGCGTCTCGCTGATGAGAGTGGGGGAGAAGACGTGCGTCAAGCCGACCACCGGGACCTGCGTCTTATCCGGGCGGATCAACCCCAGGCCCACACGGTACGCCGCGTTTAGCAGCATATCGTCCGCAAAGGTGTACCGTCCAAACAGGTGGGTGTTGGACGAAAACTCGTGGTCGACGCGGACGGTAAATTGGTCGCGCCGTTCGTGATCGCTCGGCGTGTAGAGGTAATTCACGCCCGGGCGGGTGATGTTCGCGGTGGGGAAGTACTGCAGCAGTGCCGCGGCCAGCGGATCGACCCGCGTCTGCGGGATGATATCGCCGGGAAATGGGGCATTGCCGTTCAGCGGGTCTTTTATAGTTACTCCCGCATCGGTGAAGTTACCAGTCTTCATCAAATTGTCGGGGACTAGACCTTGGTAGATATCGCCCGTCGAGTCGCGCTTCCCCTCGTAATTGCCGAAGATGAACGTCTTATCTTTGCGAATCGGCCCGCCGACGGCGACGCCGAATTGGTTGTAGGTGAACCGGGGATTGCCGGTGGCGGGCCGGAAGAAATTGCCCGCCTGCAGAGCGCGATTGCGCAGAAAATCGTACGCGGCACCGTGGAAGCTATTCGTCCCGCGCTTCGACACCATCTCGATGCCCGCCGCTCCGTGGCCGTACGAGGCGTCCATGAAATTCATCTGTACTTTGAACTCCTCGATCGTGTCCAGCGACAGAGCGACCGCCGGGCTGTTGACATTCATCACCGTAAAATCGACGCCATCGAGCAACGTATTCGTGGAGGTATTCCGGACTCCCGAAATCTCGACCGACTGGCTGTTCAAGACGCTGGAACTGCCAGTCACCTTCACCACTCCCGGCGACAGCGAAACCACGTCGAAGAGATTACGCCCGTTATAAGGCAGCTCCGCGACGAAAGTATTGGGAATCACGGTGCCGACGGTTGCCGTATTGGTTTGCAGTTGCTGAGCGTTGGCGGCCACCTCGACGGTTTGGGTCGCCTGCCCGACCTGCATGGCGAAGTCCACGCGGACCTGAGACGTGACGCCGAGTGTCACCCGGTCCACCTGACTGGCCGCGAAACCGGGCGCGTTCACGTCGATCCGGTACGTGCCGCGAGGCAGCGCGTTAAACCGGTAGCCGCCGGACAAGTCCGTCTCGAAGGTGCGGACTTCATCGGTGGTGACCTCGCGCGCCGTAACCTTGGCGTGTGGGATAGCGGCTCCGCTTGGGTCGGTGACTGTTCCAAGAATCGTGCCGGTGTCGAATTGCGCCCAGGCGGTAAATACCGCCGCCGTCAAAGCCAGAAAGACCACTTTCACATTTGTGCGCGTCATGGCTAAGCTCCCGTCGGTCTTGTAATCGGACACACTTTCAGCTAGGACCTTATCCGTCTAACTTATGAGGCCGTGAAGGCTAAGCCTTGCGGGCCTGCACTACCCATGCACAGCGGATTCGGTTATCGTGCGAGTCGTTGCCATCCGGCTCATGACCCCGGCCTGGACCTCGGCGGTGGTCGCCGGAACTGAGCCGCCAAAGTCACAATAGCCTTGGTGCGCGCCGTCTTCAGGTCAGCCGCGATGGCGTCGACGGGCGCAAATAGGACGTTCCATGGATGTAGGCGCCTCCGGTTTTCGAGTCGCATATCCCCCTTGCGGGCGAGTATTTATCCGGTGGCAACAATTGTCAATACCCAAACGTGCCAGATAAGTGCGGCAGGCACCTATCGAGCCTTCCCTGTTGTGTATCTTTAGATACTTGTGCTCCGCAGAGACACCTTTGCTCCATGTGAAGGCTCTTTCTAGAGTAGCTGGATCGCTACTTAGCCATTCCACTAGCTCACAAGCTGCGCGTGGAACTTAGTCCGGTCGCCGGGGTACTTGGCGACGAAGTACTCGAGGGGCGTCCCGTCCGCGAGCAAGCCGATGCTCCGGATCAGTAGCGCCGGGCCGCCCGCTTTCGCGTCCAGCAGCCTGCCATCGGTCCGGTTGAGCGGAACCGCCTCTATGGTCCGGGATCCGCTTGCAATCGTGAGGCCGCACTTCCGCGCCAGGGTTTTGTAGAGCGACTGGTTCGAGAAGTCCTCCCCCGCCAGCGCCGAGCACAGCCGCTCCGGCAGATAGGTCACCACCAGCACCTCGGGCGTACCATCGAGGTACCGCAGACGGTTGAGCATCAGCACCGCGTCGCCTTCGCGAAGATTCAATGCCTCGGCGACCTCGGCGCTGGCCGGGATGACCTCGAACGCCAGCACCTTGGTGGACGTCTTCCGGCCCCGCGCCGCCACGTCCTCGTGGAAGCCGCGAAGGTGCTGCATCAGCCCGCCTTCGTACTTCCGGTAGGCCACGCGTGTCCGCTTGCCGTTGCGCTTGGTGACCAGGCCTTTGCGCTCCAGATAATCCAGCGCCTGGCGAACCACAGTGCGGCTGATGCCTAGGCTTTCGCACAGATCCTGCTCGCTCGGCAGGAACTGTTCGGGCCGCCACTCGCCGCTCTTCACGCGCTCTTCAATGTAACTGCCGAGCTGGAAAT
>Ga0181520_10006703_pt1 | contig 17439 bp, 18 predicted proteins | sample PEATcosm2014_Bin_29_FD_132451 | JGI IMG/M metagenome (GOLD analysis project Ga0181520, IMG submission 132451) | Peatland microbial communities from MTU Mesocosm Facility, Houghton, MI, USA - PEATcosm2014_Bin02_30_metaG | ecosystem: Environmental > Terrestrial > Soil > Wetlands > Peat | place... | reverse complement strand
GTTCTCATACGGCATTCCATTGCCTAGCCTCGCCATTTTCCAAAAACCACCCCCCATCAACCAAAACCAAGATCCTATTTCTACGAAATCGCGTGCCAAACGCAAAGTGCGGAATGCACCCGGGCCGTTGACCCCGGCAATTCGGCGTAGCCGGCGGCCGGGGAATTTGCTACCATCCCCCCGTGCGACTGTCTGCTTGTCTACTTTTGGTGCCGCTCTTGAGCGGCTGCGCGGGCTCGTTGGCCAGCCGGCTGACGCTGCCCGACCGCAACACCCTGGTCCGCGACCAACTGGTGATCCACAGCGATTTCTCGCTTGCGCCACACCATCGGTTGTTGGAGGAGTTGACGGCCCAGCGGCTCGACCTGTGCCAGCGGCTGGCGTTGCCCTGCTCGGACGAGCCGATCCACGTGTATCTGTTCGAGACGGCCGAGCAGTTCCAGGGGTTCATCCGGCTCCACCATCCGGAGTTTCCCGACCGCCGGGCCTTCTTCGTCGAGACCGACACCCGGCTATCGGTTTACGCCCAGTGGGGCGACCGCATGGCCGAAGACTTGCGGCACGAGGTCACCCACGGCTACCTGCACTCCGTCGTGCCCGACATCCCGCAGTGGCTCGACGAGGGGATTGCCAAGTTTTACGAGGTGCCGCGGGGCCAACAGGGCTTGAATCGTGCCTTGTTCGATCGGCTGATCGTCAAACTCGAGCGCGAGCATTGGCGGCCCAGCCTTCCGCGGCTCGAGCAGTTTCCGCCCACCTACAACATGACCCTGGACGATTACGTGGAGGCGTGGGCGTGGACGCACATGCTCATGGAGTCGCGGCCGGAGTGTTTGGAGGCCCTGCGCGGCTACCTGGCCGATCTGCGTCGCCGAGGCGCCACAACCCCGCTCTCTGTCCGCTTGACTTCCCTGTTGAGCCGGCCGGACGAAGCGCTTTTGGAACACATTCGCGGGCTTGCCAAGCCGTCCCCTCTCCCGCCGGGAGGAAGTTAACCCAAGTTAGAGACTTTGCCCGCAAAATGTCCGTTTTTGGCGTGGAAAGCGAACGCAAGTCCAAGGATGATGGGGCGGTAGACGCCAAGAGGCATTGTAGTGAAGACCTACTTCGTTGACAAATCTCAGAACTGTGCGATCCTGGTGGGCAACGACCCATCACGAGTGAAGGATGGCTCATGTTTCTGCGGCGTTTTCAACGGCGGAAGAACGGCAAGCCTCACACCTACTGGGCGCTGGTCGAGTCCTATCGCACGGCCAAGGGATCGCGGCAGCGCGTGGTGGCCTAACTCGGCGAGTTGACCGCCGGCGAGCAGAACGGCTGGGCGAAACTCGGTTCGCACCACCTGGACGGGCAATCGCTGCCGCGGCGGCCGCAACGGTCGCTTTTCGATCCCCCGCGGCGTGACGTGCCGGGCGAGGACGAACCGCTGCTGGTCAAGCTCAGCAGCATCCGCCTGGAGCGCTCGCGCGACTTCGGCGAGGTGTGGTTGGCCTGGGGGCTTTGGCGGATGCTGGGGCTAGACGATTTGTTGGAGGAGCTGATCGAGCGGGGGCGCGAGGACGTGTCTTGGGCGACGATGGCGGCGATCCTCACCATCGCCCGTTTCTGCGAGCCGTCCAGCGAGTTGCATATCGCCGACACCTGGTATCGGCGAACGGCGTTGGAAGAACTCCTGGGCGCGACGCCCGAGCAAGTCCATACCGAGCGGCTCTATCAGGCGCTCGATCGTCTGCTGCCGCACAAGGAGGCGCTCGAAAAGCGGTTGCGGGAGCGGCTGGGCGAACTGTTCGAGTTGAAGTGTGAGCTGTTGTTGTACGACGTGACGAGCACGTACTTCGAGGGCAACCGGGAAGGTTGCGCGCTGGCGAAACGGGGCTACTCTCGTGACAGTCGCCCGGATCGGCCTCAAGTCTGCATCGGCCTGGTGGTGACCGAGGAGGGTTTTCCGCTGGGCTACGAAGTCTTTGCCGGCAACACGCACGACTCGCCAACCGTGCCCACGATCATCGAAGCGCTGGAGAAGAAATACGGCGCGTTGGGGCGGGTATGGGTGATGGACTGCGGGATGGTCAGCGAAGCGAACCTGAAGTTCCTCCGCGAGCGTGGCGGGCAATACATCGTGGGCACGCCGAAGGCCATGTTGCGGCAATTCGAGCAACACCTGACGGCGCAGGACTGGACCGTCGCGCAGGAAGGTGTGGAGGTGAAGTTGCTGCCCAGCCCCGACGGCGCGGAGACGTTCATCCTTGCCCGCAGCGCCGATCGCCGCACGAAGGAACTGGCGATGCACGAGAAGTTCACCGCGCAGCTTGAGGCGGGCTTGAGGAAGATGCAGTCCATTGCGAGATCAGCGAGATCAACGGCACGCTTGTGGTTTGTGATCTCGACTCCCACAACGGCACGCTGGTCAACGGCCAGTACATCAAAGAAGCCCACCTGCTGCCAGGAGATCGGTTGACCGTGGGGCTGACCAGTTTCCAGGTTCAGTACAATCGTCATCGAACCAAGTTGTTGGCCGGTATCTGGTGATCGGCAGTTCGGTCGGGTCCACGCATAATTGGCGGCGGCCCAAGCGTTGCTGATTACTCTGAGGTTTGTGCCAGACTTTTCCTGATTGCGGGGCTGCTACAGTTTGGCCTAAATTGGCTGTCTCCCGACCGTTTGTTGGTACCAACCCGCCCAAGGTCCAGGCGATCTGAATCCCAGCAAGTCTAGATCGTAATGTCTCCATCGGTGCCACCGTCCGTGTGGCCGACACAGGCGGCATACAGCAGACCGAATTGGTCGTCGGAAAGTGTGAACATTTTGCCGTGAAAGCTTGCAGCGAGTTCAGCACCACGTTTTCCATGTCCGTCATCGACACCTTCGTTGACACGCAGGGAATCACGGAAGACGGCAAAAAGTTGGACGACTTCGACGTTGGCTCCCGTGGCTTCCGCCATTCGCAGTCCGTTTTCCAAAACCCTCGCCCAGTGGCCGACGCCGTGGGTGCCGTGCCAAGGCAAGGCATATTCTTCGAGGATTGTGTGGACGATGGGCTTGAGGTTCAGCATCCCGTTGACCGACCTTCTGCTTCCACCTACAGCGGCATCAATTCACCTTGCTTTATGGTGAGACCCGTCGTCATCTTCCAACAAGCGACTCTCGCTGATTTATCTCACTCACCTGCCCATTCAACGTCCACAGATCGTAGAGCAACCCCAGCCCCAGCAGCCCGCCCGTAAGCAGGTAGAGGATGCCGGTGATCCACTTGCCCATGTAGAACCGGTGGATGCCGAAGATCCCCAGGAACGTCAGCAGTATCCAGGCCACGGTGTAATCGAGGTCTCCGGCCTGATAGCGAAGGTCAGCCAGACCAGCCATGCCAGGGATGAAGAAGAGGTCGATAATCCAGCCAATCAGCAGCAGGCCACCGGTGAAAAACCAGATGGTGCCCGTGACCGGCTTGCCGTAATAAGAGCGGTGGGAGCCGGTAAAACCGAAGATCCAGAGGATGTAACCGACCAGGACTGAATGCGTGTCGTTAGTGGGGGACATCATCAAGCCTCCCTATCTATGGGCTGTTCGTCTACCGCCTCTTCCCCTTCTTCTTCGGCGTCAATTCTGCTAGCTTCAACAACGCTTCCTTCTTGCCGATGCCACGAACCGCAACCAAGGAGGTAAGTTGGGCCTTGCGTGGTCGGGCCTTCTCCTGCTCCCAGTTGTAGATGGTCAATCCCGACACACCGACGAGCTTGCCATAATCCGCCGCCGACAATCCCAATCGGCTTCGCTGAGCCTTGACCGAACGGGCTGAGAAGCGAACACTGTCCAGCGGCTCCTCTTCGGCTTGGAGTTGCCCCTGCTGTCCCTGCTGCTTCTTCAGCAGCTTGATTTCCCTTTCCTGCTGGCCCAGTTGCCGTTTGAGCTTGGCGATATCGCTGCGATATCTGGTAACGGCTTGCCTAGTACTGCCCACCTGGGCCTTGACTTCCTTCTTGGCCAGGCGGCGGATTTCTTCTTTCAAGACACCAGCGATGTTGGGCATGGGAAGCTCCTTTGTGGCACTTAGGAAGCCCGGTATTCTACATCCGTTGTTGATAGGTTTACAAGGAGGCAGTTCCTTGTCAAACAGGGTCGGGAAGCACGGGCGGCCAAGAACGGGAAGGAGTCACTCCGGCGTGAAGACCATAAGTTCATTTCGTATGACAGCACTGATCTGTTCCTGCCGAAACCGCTTCATAAGCACGGCCGCCAGGCCACCTGCCCACTGAACGATGTCTTCGTCGGAATCCTCTCGCAAGGGGTAACGCACCACGGCGATCTCCCACCCTTCTTCCACGTACTCCTTGCTCACGAACGTGGTCGGGCTAAGGCGGACGGGGATGGGCGGTTCGTCATGCTCGGAGTCGTGCTGAAACTGCGAGATGGCCTGAATAACTTCCTCGGCAGCGTGTCGTTCCTCTCCATAGCCCTTGCGAGAACCCATGTAGAGGCGAACCTCGAAGGCCCGGGTTCTTTTTTAGTACCCGCATACCACACCTCTTATCGGTCGGCTTCCGCCCACACCCGCACCTCACCGCCTTCCTCGATCTCAACGTGAATCACATTCGGACGACAGCAGACAGGGCAATCTTCGACGTACTCCTGGCTCGCTCCGGCCGATGGATCGAGTGGGATCACGACCTCCTCACCACACGAGTCGCAGATATAGCTGGCCTCATCCCGCATAGCTGTTCCCATCTCTCTTCACTGGACCATGAAGTGGGGATTGAGATGGCTCTCAGTCACCGAACAGAACTGCGGCAACTATCTGGGCCTGCGGCGGCGTAAGAGAAATGCCATGCTGCTTGAAAACCTTGCGGACGGCCTGGGACATCGCTAACGTCGCCGCTTCCTCCAGTTCCTTTTGCACCTTGGCCGAGGAATGAGCAAGCTCGAACGCCTTGGTTTCGACGGGGGCAAGCTCGATTTCAACGTGCTCAGCCTTCTTTGCTGGTGCCTTTTTCTTAGCCTTTGTTGCAGTTGCCTTCTTAGCTGGGGTCTTCTTCTTTGCGGTCTTCTTCGCCATGATGTCCTCGATTATTGTGTGGGTGAAAAGCCCAATATAGCACTGCAACACGACGAGTCAATTACTGCCCCTGCCTCATACCGACCTATATGACCGTCAATGCCTGAATTCAACAACGCCACATACCAGACCGTGGAGTTGCCGAAGAAACTGGTGGATGACATTGGCGGAATTCGTGGCGGAGGGGAAGATCTGATATTTCAACCGTTCATGACCCGTCGCTTAACGTGTCGTCAATGGCCGGGTTGGCGGATATCTCCGATTCTCTTCATGGTATGCCATATTATTCCCTGCTTGTTGCGACTGTCGTAGCTGAAAGTGCGTTCCAAGTAGGGAACTGGGTTGAGTGTCTCACTATCATCTTCGCAACAGCAACGCAGATAGGAACCCCCCACAATGTGAACGCTGGGGGGTGCGGTATGAATCTCCCCAAGACCCGCTTAGAGGCCATCCCCTATGCGGCCCAGTGCGTGCAATGTGCGTCGAAACAGGAAGAACTGTAAGCCAAATGCAAAAGCCCTGGTGCTGGGACAGGGCTTTGGCTGACTTCTCAGAATGGCGGACAGGTCAGAACGGGATTGCGTCCGTTTCGGGAAGCGACATCGCCTCCAGCAAGTCCTTGAACTTCTTCAAGCCACCGACTTCCTTAACAAGGCCAAGGAGTTCATGGAGGCGAGCGAAGCCGCCAATGGTCTTGACCGTCTGGGTCACCGCTCGAATCTGCTCAAAGGTAACCGTGTCCCCGGCCTTCTTCTCTGCCACTACCGGCTCGGGGCTTGCGGAAACACGAGCGACCGTCTTTTGTTTTCCATTGAATTGGTAATCGCACTTGGGGCAGGCTTTCGCTCTGGTGCCCTTGATCCAAGTGCTGCACTTCGGGCATTGCTTCTGGCCTCGTCTTGTCTTCTTGGCCATGTTTGATTCTCCGTTTTCGGGCTTGGCTGAACAATCACAATCCTTATCGACAGGGCAATCTGCAACGTGAAGGTAAAGTCTCGGTGCCATGACGGGTATGCCGGATAAGCCGAAAACAGCGGGCAAGGAGTTCGCCTTTGCCGCTTTTGACGGGCGTCGACATGGACAAGTTATTGTCCTTGCGTATGTGGGGTCGGCGGCGAAAAGGGTGGCTGGGGTCGAGATCCTGCCGACTTCGGGGATTTCCTTGGAGACTGTGATTCCGCTCTTGCTCCCTGGAGCGGCCTTTCCCAACACGACGGCACGACACCAGCGAACCAGAGGCCGTCCAATCATTCGAAAGTGGCCGGGGAAAAAGCACGAGCTTCCGTAGGTAGACAGCGACCACAAGGTCTTGACCTCTCGTGAAGCAGCGTGAACTGCCGTTGTTATCGGCGCGGATCAAGACCACAGCAAGCGTCCAGCAGGCTGTTAATTGACGGCTTCCCTCGGTTTCCTACAATGGTGTTATGAAGATTTCGACAATCCTGCTGGTCGTGGCCGCCATGCTCTCGCCTGCGACGGCCTCTGCGGTCGAAGCCGTTGCCTCTCACCCCCTAACGGCAGAGATTGAGAAATCCGTCACGGAGCTTGGGTATCCCAAGGATGTTGCCCAAGATTTGGTGCGGCTGGTGCATGATTGGAAGTGCATGGTGTGGCAGCACATGCTCAGCCAAGCCCAACAAACATATCAGGAGAAACTGTACTCCCCCGCCGACGTTGCTCGGGTGGAGGAAGAGGTCATCCGGGGACTCGCCCAGACGATAGCAAGGAAGATTAGTCTTGATACCGAAACGGGTTCGAAATATTTCTATCTGTCCAAGGTGGTCAACGACCAGAAGGCCCAGTGCCTCGGGTGTTCTCAATTGGTCTATATCCTGGGCAATTCCGTCGGGCTGCGGGTCACAGCTATTGGTGTTCTGGAGTTGGCTTCTGGCCCTCTGCCAGCAGGAAATAGTCACGCAGCTTGTTGCGTGGAGTTGGCGGATGGGAAGGTGATGATGGTGGATGTGGCGCAAAACATTATGAGTAAGTCCTTTGTATTCCTAGAGACGTATCGTGCGGCTGGCAATTACTGGGAGTTGAAACAGAAGGACAATCCTCTTAGAGTTCCCCGGCGGATTCAGATCTGGAATAAGAGCGGACTTTGTGGTGCTGTTTATAACAACTTAGGGAATGCCTACCGCGAAGCAGGTGATCACACGCAGGCCATTTTTTGCTTCACGAAGGCCATCGCACTCAATCCCAAAGATGCCCTCGCCTATTCCAACCGAGGAACTACCTATAACAGATTGGGCCAACTGGCCAATGCCCTCTCTGACTATGCCAAAGCCGTCGAACTCGATCCCAAATTTGCCCTCGCATATTGCAACCGAGGAACTGCCTATAATCGATTGGGCCAACTGGCCAACGCCCTCTCTGACTATACCAAAGCCATCGAACTCGATCCCAAATGTGCCCTCGCCTATTGCAACCGAGGAACCGCCTATAATCGATTGGGCCAACTGGCCAACGCCCTCTCTGACTATACCAAAGCCATCGAATTCGATCCCAAATGTGCCCTCGCTTTTTACACCCGAGGGATTCTTCATGCCCAAATGGGGAAAACGGACGAAGCGGAAAAGGACCTGCAAAAAGCAGTGGAGTTGGACCCGTCTTTCAGAGAGCCGGTGAAGAAGGCATCTGACCATTTCCAATTGGGGCTGTGATTCCTTCTCGGTATTGGGCGACATGCTCATCCCGCCTTTTGGGCAGGTCAGAGACTGGATTCCCTCAATCAATCCGGTAGATGGATTACGAACTTCAGGTGGACTGGCTCTCCCGATGAAGACTCTCTCGACATCAACGTAGATGGGTCGCCAAAGCGCTGCGACCCCAACAATCGAGCCGTCCGTTCCGGACGCTCGATTGTTTCAGGATTCATCGGATCGGCTACGCTATGCCGTCCGTGTTCGCCTTCGCCACGCGAGGAAACTGATGGCACCGATGGCGAGGAGGATGGAGGTGCTGGGTTCGGGAACTTCATTGATGGTCATGTTGTCCATTACGAACTGCTCGCCGGTCCCGCCGTAGCCATGAGTCACTCCTCCCGAGGCAGAAATCGCAAGCTCGTCAACTCCGACCCAATTGAATACCTCAAGCGTCGACGAGGTTGAATTCACGGTGAAGGCCGTACTGTCGACCTGAACTCCGCCACGGTAACCTGCGACCTGCATGTTCAGGCCGTCATTCCAAGCACCCGTAAAATAGGCAGAAGTGAAGGTGAATTGAGGGCCACTGATGATAGCCGGCCCCACAATACTACCGCTCCAATAGGCAACCTGGGGCGAGGAGACCATTCCTCGGCTGTAACCCGTGTCTTGTGCACCGTAACGCTTTACGGGGTCGAGGTAGCCAAAGTATGTCCAATTAAATCCGCCATACCCGTTGGGAACCACGAGCGTACCGGCGTTCGGCGTGGACAAATCGTCGAAGGTCAATGTGGCAGCTTGTGTGTCTGCGGCGAGGAGCCATACCGCGCACGAGATGTCGACCGTGAGAATCGCACGCCAAGCGATCCGACGGTTCCTATTCTTTCGGCAAGCGTAGGCGAGCAGGCTGACGGCACCGATGCCCAACAGGACGATGGTGCTGGGTTCGGGGGTGCTGAACGCCACGTCATCCGGCCCGTTCAATCCGCTTGCAAAGGTAGATCGATTACTGCCCGGCGTGTACTCGTAGATGTTACTGGTGTTATTGTCCGCCACGAAGAGATTGCCGCTGCCGTCGAATGCCAAGCCCAGTGGCCAGTTCAATCCGCTGGCAAAGGTCGATCGACTGCCGCTCGGCGTAAACTCGTAGATATTACTCGAGGAATGGTCCGACTCGAAGAGACCGCCGCTGCTGTCGAATGCCAAGCCGACCGGGTAGGACAATCCGCTGGCGAAGGTAGATTGATTACCGTTCGACGTGAACGTATAGATGTCACCCGAGGAACCGTCGGTCACGAAAAGGTTTCCTGCAACTACAAGGTTGCTGGAAACGCAGAAGCTAAGGCCGAATAGGACCAACACTTCTCCGCAAATCCTTACCCTCTGCTGTCTCAACGCTACCTCCCCTGACTGCCGCTGCTTCAGCGTGCGGTGAGAACTCGCGGTACGGACGCTGCCTCATTTGGGACTGGTCGCCAACATGGCCCAGGCTGGCCGAATAGTCTCAACATACACAGACCTGTGAAAATACGCCAGAAAGCGGCATGTTTCTTCGCAAAATCAACTCTATAGGGGGGAGAGACCCTTCGAAAAACTGCCCCAGGTGGGTTAGGGCGAGGCGGGTCGCCAGTTCGTAACGCCCCTCCGTTTCGGTCTCTGCAGTGCGTTCACGTAAACGTCAATAAATCGCCAGCCTTGCGGGCCGTGGCAAGTCGATTCCGCGGAACGCCTACCAAAGCTTCTTCCCGGCAAGGAACTCCTCGATCCCCTTGTCCCGGAGGATGCGCAGGTTCGCCACGTTCGCACCCTGATTCACAGGATCTAGCCACGCGAGCGTTTGGCATGACTCGAACTCACCGCACTCCCAGCATCCGTTCATTCCCTTTTGTCTGCAGCACTCCCGGATTCGGCAACCTGACGTGCCCCCGCCAGACCGGCAAGGCATTGCACAGTCAAGGTGAACGATGGCGGCCAGCACCTGGCGACATCCCTCATGGTTCTTCAGAGGCTCAAATATGTCGGGGTTAAGCTCTGGCAAACCAGCGGCCAGTTTCGCAAAAGCGGGAGTGGCAATGGCTTCCAAAAGCCGGCCCGCCAAGCCGCCCATGTGGTGTTTGCGAATAACGCAGTCACCACAATACAAGCCACAATAGGCAATCTCGGTTGTGCAGCCCACGATTCTCTCCATGCCCGTCAATCAACAGTCCTCTCGCAAGGTGGCAACCCTAGAGATAGCCTACTGGCAGTTCATGTCGCCGTCAATCACCACAAAAGCAACACTTGGCCGTGCCTGAGCACGAGACTGAGTTGGAAACCCCTACTGCGCGACGGCGGCCCGACGAGCAGCCCGTTTCCGCCGGCGTTCACAACAAAGCCGCACATCTCCGTCACCATCCTAGGCATCGAGGCGGGGAATACCTTGGTTGTGATCGCCGTCCCATAGGACGATATCGAGAACAGGTCTGACACCACTGCCTGAAAACGATAGCGCTGATACAACGCGGCGGCATCAGGTGGGAAGCTTGTGGGCAATTGGTTGGGGGTAGCCGCAAGCCCGCCAACCACAAGCCGCACAATAGCCGCTCCCATTGTGCAGCGTCATACGACCGGACCGTGGGGACCGCGGTAATCAATCGGCCAAACTCTTCCGCCGTCACGGGCCGATACTTCGCCAGAGATTGCCCCTTGTCCAACTTCGGCATCTCGACCGATGGGGCCGTGACCATCAGCCGTGCCCGCGATGCGATTCCACCGAACTGGTCGTCTTGGACAAAGGGGCGTGGACGTCCTGAAACGTCGAACATCCCGCAGCCGCAAAGGTGGCTCGCTACCTGGTGGTGCTTTCGGCGGCAGCATGCTAAGCTGATCCGTAAGCCGGTTGGAAGTTGAGGGTTGATTGTTGAGCGATTCGAGCAACCGCCGCCGGAACGGGAATCATTCCGGCCCCGTTGTATTGGCAGGGACGGCGCGTCCAGGCTTGATGCTGGACTTCTCACGATTTTGAACCATACATTCCCCAAGCATTCTGATGATTTCTCTCGACCGGATCAGCAAGCGTTTCGGCCAACAGACGGCGGTGGATTCGCTTTCGTTCGAGGTCCCCGCCGGTCAGATCGTGGGCTTTCTCGGCCCCAACGGTGCGGGTAAGACGACCACGTTGAAAATGCTCACGGGCATGATTGAGCCGAGTGGCGGGCGGGCCACGGTGTGCGGGTATGATTTGCAACGCGAGCCGATCGAGGTTAAGCGCAATGTCGGGTTTGTGCCGGAATCCGGCGCGGTCTTCGAATCGCTGACCGGCTTGGAATATCTGGAAATGGTGGCCGCGCTCTACGGTATTCCGCAAAACGCCGCCCGTGCCCGCATCAAACAATTCATCGCCTTCTTCGATTTGAGTTTTGAAACGCTGACCGACAAGCTGCTCGGCGCCTATTCGAAGGGCATGCGGCGTAAGGTTGTCATCACCGCCGCACTGCTGCATAATCCGCCGGTGGTTTTTTTCGACGAACCGCTGGACGGCCTCGACGCAAACGCCGCCGTTGGTTTCAAAGCCCTCATTCAAACGCTGGCGCGCGAAGGCAAAACCATTGTTTATAGCTCGCACATTCTGGACGTGGTCGAGCGCGTGTGCCAGCGGGTCATCATCATCGACAAAGGCAAGCTCCTGCTCGACGGCAAGCCGGACGAGCTTGTCGCCCGACACCATTCCGGCACGCTCGAAAGACTGTTCACGCAACTGACCGGCGGGGCCGAGCTCGAGCGCCGCGCCGAGGATTTTGCCAAGACCTTCCGGCCATGAGCGCAGCCACACTCACACCGCCGCCCGTTCCGCCGGAGTTGGCTCCGAGCCCCAAGGCGACCTTGCGGCGGCTCTTCCTGACCTTGTTCCTGCGCGGCCGCGGTGCGCGCGGCCTCAACAAGCAGGGCGCGCCAAAATCGATCGCCGAAAAAATGGCCCTGACATTGGCATTTTATTTCTTGTTCGGCTGCGTGGCGCTGTTCTTTCTGCATCAGCCGGTCTTTGCTCTGGCGGTTTATCTGCACGCGATGAGCTTCATGTTTCTGGGGATGTTCGTCGCGTCTTCGGCGGGTGAGATCCTATTCAACAAGGAGGAAGCGGACATCCTCTTGCACCGGCCCGTCAGTCCTCGGGCGATGCTGTGGGCAAAGATCGGCGTGCTGGTCGAGGTGTCGCTCTGGCTGGCCGGGGCGTTCAATCTGGTCGGCCTGTTCGTCGGATTTGGTCCGGCCGGCAACTGGCGATTTCCCATCGTCCATCTCCTGTCCACCGCCCTGGAGGCGCTGTTTTGCACGGGCAGCGTGGTGCTGGTCTATCAGCTTTGCTTGCGCTGGTTCGGACGCGAGCGGCTGGAAGGCTTGATGACCATCGCACAGGTTCTGGTCTCCGTCGGGGCCGTCTTGAGCGGCCAGATTCTGCCGCAACTCGTGTTTCGCATCGACCGTGTGCTCAACGTCGGCGAGATCGCCTGGTGGATCAATCTGCTGCCGCCCGCGTGGTTCGCGGGGTTTGACGACGCGCTGGCAGGCAGCGCCCTGCCCGGTTCCTGGCTGCTGGCGGCGCTGGCGGTGGCGGCCACCGCGCTGGTTCTGTGGTGCGCGTTTGGCAAACTGGCGCGGGATTACGAATCCGGCCTGCGGGCGTTCCAGGAAACCATTTCCCCGCAAATCAAGAAGCAAGTCCACCGCCGCTGGCTGGACCGGCTCGTCAGCGTGCCGCCGTTAAGCTGGTGGCTGCGCGATCCGGTGGCGCGGGCTTCGTTCCTGCTCACCGCGGCGTACCTCATCCGCGACCGCGATGTGAAGCTGCGCGTCTATCCCGGCATTGCGCCGGTACTCATCATCCCCTTCGTATTTCTGCTCCAGGACCATCACCACAAAGGTTCCGGGGGGCTCGTTTTCGGCGTGCCGTTCTCCGGCCTTTATCTCGGCCTGGTGCCGCTGCTGGGATTGCAGATGTTGCAGTACTCCCAGCAATGGCAGGCGTCGGATATCTTCCGCGCCGCGCCGCTGCCCGGTCCCGGGCAAATCTGCCAAGGCGCGCGGTGCGCGGTGCTGTGCCTGCTCGGGCTGCCGGTGCTGCTGCTCGTCGGGCTGATTGTCTGGCTGCTGCAAGGCGATGCATCGCAATTGATATTGTTGTTGCCCGGCGTCATCGCGCTGCCGGTATTTGCCCTGATACCGAGTATCGGCGGTCACGGCGTGCCGCTCTCGCTGCCGACGAATGCGGCGAAAGGCGCGGGGCAGGGCTTGACCATGATGGGGGTGATGATCGTCACTCTCGGACTGGCGGCTCTGACCTCGGCTTCTTGGACGCAAGGCTGGTTTTGGTGGCTGGTGTCGGGCGAGGCCGTCGTTGTCAGCGGACTCTATTTTGCCATGCGTCTGTCGTTGGCCAGGGTGTGCTGGCCATCAAGCGAATAGCACAAAGGACGACACAATGATCGTTAGTCGACGGTGCTCTGCACTGAGTCAATGGTTCCTGCTGTGTGTGCCGCTAATGTTCGCGGCAGAAGCAGCGGCCGGCGACCACGGTTCGGGCCTGGCATGGCAGAACGACAAGGATGGGCAGCCGAACTTGGTCTGGAAGGCCAAATCAGGACGACAGGTGCGCCTGCTTGATCTGCGAATCGTCCTCGTCGATCCACAGGCGCGGGCCAAATGGTCGCTGAAGCTGGAGCCCAAGTCCCGAAATACTCCACCCACATCGACCAGCTACGAATATGCGCTGATGCTGGATGGAAAGCTGCGCCGGACTGTCGGCTCGGCCCGCTTGGACATGAGCGTTTCCCCCCAGGCCGGCGAGGACGCTCTCTTGTGCCGGTCGCAGTTGAAGTTCGACCAGCCCGTCGCGGTAGACCTGACCGTCGAGTACCGTTGTGAGTTGTGCGGGCCATCGCCCCACAGCGTCAGCATGCCGGAGCGGCCCGGCAACGTGACGACACGAGTCCTGCAAGCCGACCGGGTCGAGCGCGGCCAATTCCGACTGGGAGCAGGGGCTGCCAGTGCCGGCGGCTACGATTTGGGAATGCCCGTTTTCGACTTCTGTTGGAACGCTGGCCAAGGTGAGGCAAAACCATGGCGATTGGCGGTGGCGGCCGATCCGTACTGCGGCTGTTCGATCTCCGGCTTGGTTCGGCCACAGCAGGCGACGTCGCTGACGCGGATTGCCATCACCACGACCTACAAAGGCTCCGTGGTGCCGCTGCTGAGCGAGAAGCGCAGTTTATCGCTGGAGTTTCACCGCCGCGGGATGGATGGTTCGCTCCGCAGCTTCTACCGCACCATTCCCGAGATCGAGCCCGGCTTGCAGTGGACCCAAGGCGTTCAACTGGTCTACTACGATTATCTCTCGGAGCAAGGAGAAGGCTGGTTCAAGGATTTGCAGACGTTGGCCGACCGCATCCCGCCGCAGCATCGGGGCCGGGTAGCGCTGTGCATGCACGGCTGGTACGACTATTTCCAGCAATATACCTACGATTCGCAGCAGAAGAAGCTGTTGAAGCAGTGGATCGCCTTTCCACGCACGCGCAAGATCCCGATGAGCCTGGAGAGCATGCACAAGCGACTCAAGTTCGCCAAGGACCGCGGCTTCCGCGTATTGCTGTACTTTTGCGACGGCACCAATAGCGACTCCGGTGCGCCGCATTTTCACAAGGAGTATCTGCTGAAGGATAAGGCCGGCCGAACCATGGCCGGCTGGAAAGGGCCGGACTCGGTGGGGCAGGCGCTCCGGATGGATCCCAGCGTGCCGGAGGTGTGGCAGTGGCATTGCGATTATCTCGCGGCCCTGCTCAAGGAATATGGCACCGAGCTCGACGGATTTGTCTGGGACCAGGCGGATTTCGTCCCCGTCGAGTTCGTCTCCTATGCACGACCGACGCCCAGCTATGCCGACCGCGCGATGATGAGCCTGATGTCGGCGGTGACACAGATCGTGCAGCGCTATCACGCACGGAATCCCGACCTGGTGTTCCTCGGCTCGGACTGGACCGGGACCAGCTATACCTTGGTCGCCAACGGCACATACGTGGATATCTCGTGCCGGCCGCAGCTCTGGGGACCACTAATGTTTGCCAACTATCGCAATTGCCTGTGGAGTTGCAACTGGCTTCCTGTGACGGGAGAAGCGAATAATCGGATCTCCGCCGAATGGTTCGGCTTGCCGCAAGGAGTATCCAATGGCTGGGGAGACAGTTGCGGGCCGCACAAAATGCCGCCGGAGGTACTCGACCGGGTCTTGCAGCGATTCACCAAGAATGTCGAGACAGGCCGGTTGCGGGCGCGGTGTCTGAATGACCTCGGCGACGCCGAGCATCCATACGATCAACCTTCGGCACTCGCCAAAAGCGATCGCGCTATCGGCATGCCTCGCCGCTCCCCGGCCGGACCGACGTTACCGCACGAAGAAACACCCGCTACCGCGGGTTGGGTAGAAGAAGTGATGCCGCCTCCTGTTCGGGCAGTGGCCGAGATTACGAAGCTGGGCGGCCGGATGACGATCGATGAGAAGTGTTTCTACCCGCCAGTGGTCGGCGTGGACATGTCGTACACCAAGGCGACGGATGCGGAGCTGGAATATCTCAAGGCGCTGCCCAATCTCCAATCGCTGAGTCTGGTGGGCACCGAAGTGACCGACATCGGGCTGGAACGCCTCAAAGGTCTCAACAAACTCCGATCGTTGAACCTGGCAAGCACCCCGGTGACCGGTGCGGGGCTGAAACACCTCAAAGGGCTGACGAAACTCCAGTCGTTGGTCTTGGCGGGCAGCAAGGTGACCGACGCCGGACTGGAGCACCTCAAAGCTTTACCCAACCTCGTATCGCTGGACCTTTTCTCTACCGCGGCGACCGATGCCGGACTGGAGCAACTTGGAGAGTTGCCCAACCTCCAATCGTTGAACTTGGAGTACACCGAGGTGACCGATGCAGAATTGGAACGGCTCAAAGGGTTGAGCAAACTCCAATCGCTAAACCTGACCGCAACCAAGATGGGCGATGCGGGCCTGAAACACCTCGAAGGGTTGACCGACCTCCAATCGCTGGGCCTCTTGACGACCAAAGTGACCGATGCCGGGCTGGAATATCTTCACGGCATGACCAGACTCGAATCGTTAGACCTCGGGTACAACCAAGTTACCGATGCCGGGCTGGACCGCCTCAAGAGGCTGACCAACCTCCAATCGCTGAACCTAGAGGGTACCCGCGTGACCGCGGAAGGCGTGAAAAAGCTCCAGAAAACACTGCCAAAGTGCAGGATTCAGAGATAGCTGCCAACGAAGCGTAGGTCACAGAGTTTCCACGTCGTGAGAATCGGCCTGCGGCTGACGACCAGACCCCGCGGTGAGTAAGATCCCCAGCATTGCCGGCGGGAAATTCAGCGGGCCAACTGGCATCCCGTGCAGCGATTGGCTAACCTGGGAAGAAGTTGTCGCTCGGTGCGTATCCGAGCCGACTCCAAGCGGGAAATACGGGATACCGAAGGAACTCGTAGTGTATTGTGTTCTTCGGTGGCCGAAATTCATTTGCCTTTGGTAAAGGAGCGTTTGCCATGCCGGGAGGAATCGATCGGCGGGCGTTCTTGAAGACCTCGCTACTGGCGGCAGGCGCATTGACGGCGCACGAGCGGATTGTCGCGGAGTCGACGGCCCCGGGCAGCAACGGGGTTGTGCGAACACAGTACGAGTTTCTCGACCCACGCATCGTGGAACACGCGTATTTCCTCGAGCGCTCGGTCAGCGAGGTCCAGCGCCCCCTTCCGGGCCCTATTTTTCGGGATTCCGACGTGGGCACGGTCCTTCCCAAGCCGGAGGGCGGCCTGCGCATGTGGCATTTGCGGTTGGTGCCCCGACCCGGCGCTCAGGACTTCAACTTCGTGTTGTGCTATGCCGAGTCCGACGATGGGATCCGTTGGCACCGACCCGAGTTGGGCTTGAAGGAGATCGACGGCAACAAACGCAACAACGTCTTGATCCTCCCGAACGATTGCGATGCCAAGGGGAGGCCGTTGACGGGGTTCTTCGGGACGGGGCTGTTCTGCGTGCTGGATGCGAAACTCACGCCCCATCCGAAAGCTCGCGCCAGGTACACCGCGCTCTATCTCACCAATGTGCCCAGCAACGGCGGGCTGCACGCGGTCTACTCCGAGGACGGGCTGCACTGGCTGGCCTATCCGGAGAACCCGGTCTATCGCGGCTGGCCGGACACTGCGAACAACTTCTTCTACGACCGGCGACTCGGTCGCTACGTGCTGTATTTGCGTCCGTCCCAGAACCTCCACGCCGGTCCCCCCGACGTCAACCGCCTGGTGGCCCGCGCCGAAAGCGACGACCTGGTTCACTGGCACGGCGAGCGCGTCGTATTGGATACCGACGCGCACGATGCGCCGGCAGCGGGAACCGTCAAGGACGGCGGCCCCGGTGGCTGCTACCCCCGCGGCCGCGATCGGCAGTTCTACGGACTGAACGTCAGGCCTTACGGGAACTTGTATCTTGGGCTGGCGCCCGTGCTGGATACGGTATCCGGCGCGGACTGGGTCGAGATGCTCCATAGCTTCGACGGCATCCAGTGGCAACGCGAGCCGGAGCGCAAGCCATTCTTGCGGGGAGTGGAAGGCCAATGGGACAGTCCGAGCATCTATTTCACGGCGGCGAGCGCGCCGGTTCTGGTGAAGGACAAGCTGTTGTTTTATTACGGCGGCACCAACATGCCCCACCTTGCCAACGGC